>VFSW01005622.1_pt1 | contig 18529 bp, 16 predicted proteins | sample 5358111 | NCBI WGS metagenome assembly VFSW01 (sample SAMN11554181, study PRJNA540505) | mine drainage metagenome | isolation source: sediment from site ElyBrook_90M | place: USA: Ely Copper Mine, Vershire, VT | collected 2017 | reverse complement strand
AGTGTTGGTTTCCGAAGCCAAAGGTCACAGGTTCGATTCCTGTCGGGCGCGCCATCAATTCAAAAAGTTACGTTGAACCCATTTGAAGCATGGTTCAGATGTGACTTTACCGTGACCATTCTGTGACTGCCGCGTGACCATTTTGAATAGTCCCATTTCGACCAGCTGACCAGAAGGACCCTTGGTCTCATGTGACCAGTTGAAATAGATTTATTTTAACGTCTGGTCCTCTGCTATTTCAGGAACAAACTCCATGACATCTTCAACCTTGCAGTCGAAAAACTTGCAGAGCAGGTCAATATTGCCGGTCACCGTACTGTACCCCCTCTGATTCACCATTTTGGACAGGGTGCCCCGGTTAATTCCTGTTGCCAACGAAAGTTCGCTGATGGTCACGCGGTGACCATCAGCAAATTGCTTTTCAGCAAGCAGTTCCATAATCCGAAATCTAATCATTGTGCGTAAATATTAACATTTGTGCAAAAGTACTTGCAATCTTTGCTTCGGGATGTTAATATATATGCACGGTTGATTGTTTTATTAGACATTCATCCGCTTAATTAGACGGAGAAACTGTTATGAGCTACACATACCTGACTACCGATAGTTTGTCTGAACGTATCCACTACGAAGCCAGAACCATTCGTGATTGTCTGATTGATACCGTGCTGTTGGAAGGCATCCATTACTTTCGCCCTTTTGGAGGGCGAAAGATTCTCTACATCTGGGAAAACATCGAACGCGACATGAAAGCCCAAGCTGCTTCAACCATTGCCATTCCCATGGCCAATGGCGAGGTGTGTCATGGCTAGTATCCAGGTTCGCAAAGAAACCAACCGCCTGATCATCGATTTTTATTACAACGGAACCCGGTATCGTGAGCAGACGGCTCTGAAAAACACCACCAGCAATCGTAAAAAAATCCAGCAACTGCTGACCCGCATGGACGCAGAAATCCTTGCTGGAACTTTCGAATATCAACGCTATTTTCCAAAGAGCAAATTGCTGTCACGTATAAATCCGCTTCCTATCTCTACTATGGTCAATGCCACCAAACGGGAAGAGGACAAGAGTACATATCCCACCCCTTTGTTGCAGGATTTCCTCGAAACCTGGTTTTCTGAAAAAGAGGTGGAGTGGCGAAACTCCCACCGGAAGGTGATTCGCTATGACCTGACCAACCGGATCCTTCCTGCCTTTGGGGACAAGGAGGTCGGCAGAATCACCAAAGCTGACATTCTTTCTTACCGTGCCGAACTCGCCAAAGTCAACGCACGGGGCAAGGAAACCAAGATGTCCAACCGACGCATCAACAGGCTTGTGAACTTGCTGAGGCAAATCGTCAATGAAGCCGCCGACCGCTTTGATTTTCGCACACCCTTCCAGAATATCAAACAGCTCAAAGTCAAGCGCAGCGACGTTCACCCGTTCACCCTGGACGAGGTCAAGCTGATTCTGGAAAAGGTGCGGCCAGACTATCGGAATTACTTCACTGTCCGGTTCTTCACCGGTCTACGCAGTGGAGAAATTCATGGGCTCAAATGGAAGTATGTGGATTTTGAGAAACGACTGATTATGGTTCGCGAGACGGTGGTGGATGGTGAGGAGGAATACACCAAGAACGACAGTTCACAGCGTGATATCTGCATGTCCCAAGTGGTATTCGATGCCCTCAAGGCCCAAGAACAAGCCACCCGAGCCTTGTCCGCCTATGTCTTCTGTAATGTGGAAGGCAATCCACTGAACAACACGAATGTCGCCAATCGTGTGTGGAACCCCCTGCTCAGATATCTCGGACTTGAGTACAGGAGACCGTACCAATGCCGGCATACGGCTGCCACACTATGGCTTGCTGCCGGCGAGAGTCCGGAGTGGATTGCACGGCAGATGGGGCATACCACCACGGAAATGCTGTTTCGCGTGTATTCCCGCTACGTTCCCAACCTGACCCGCCAGGATGGCAGTGCTTTCGAGCGCCTGCTGCTCCAGTACCTGCCCGGCGCGATCACGAATCTTTCCCATACGGACCAAACGCAAACCACGCCTGAGGTATGTCATGAGTAATGTACCGAATATCCCCTTCTTTCCGGCCATGTTTGACGCCGATCAGATCAATTCCATTACCCTACCGTGTACGGAAGGGATGCCGTCCATCTTCCGCGTCACCTCAATCGATTGCCAGCAGCAAGAATGTTGTTTCCTCTACCGCGCCCACCTGTTCCATGAACAGGCGAGCCTGACGGTGGAATGGACCAGCAATCAGTCGGACACCCGAATCCGTCCCTTTTGCCTGGTATCCCCGCGCTGGAATCTTCGGCCGGCTTCTCATCAGGGAGCCATCCAGATTTCACGGCTGGTGCTGCTGGAGCACCCTGAGCCGGAAGAAAATCTTTTCAAATTGGTTCCTCATGGTTGGGTCAAGAATCGGGAATTGATTAAAAGGGGCGCGGCACTGGTGGAGAAATTGCCTAAGCCCTACCGCTTTCTGTTCAACGCCATTTTCTGGAACGGAGAGCGCTTTCGTCGCTACTGCACAGGCCCATCCTCAATGAACGCCCATCACAATTTTGACAATGGAAATTTGATTCACAGTGTTGAACTGGCCACCTGGATGCGCGATACCTTCCCAAGCCGTGAACCTGCAAAGCACGCTTTGGCCGTTCTGGTGGGCTTGCTGCACGATGGGGGCAAGGCCGATGAATACCAGCTCACCCCGGCCGGCGACTGGAAACTCACGGACAGAGGCAAACTGCTGGGGCACAAGGTGACTATCATTGAGTGGATCGCGGCGGCGCACGACCGGTACAAACAGCACAACCTGCCTAACGAGCATTACATGGCGCTGCTGCACTGCCTGACGAGCCACGCCCATGCCCCCGAATGGCTGGGCATCCGCAGCCCCAGGATGGCTGAAGCCATCCTACTTTCCGGCCTGGATCAGGCTTCAGGGCAGCTGGAACTCATGGAACGGTGTTCCACGGGAAAACTGGGCTGGGGCCGCTACCACGAAAAACTCAGGGGTAGCCAACCCTTCAGTCTCGGCCAGCTCGCCGATCCTCACGCGTAACGCCACGGGCTGTTTCCACAGGCGTGAGGTGTACGAAACGGTGGTTTTCTGGGTACAACATTTGATCCGATTGACAGTAAACCAAGCTGTGGATACAGTCATGACACACATTGTGTATCCAAGATGAGGCCATGCAAGATTCCAGCGGTTTCAGGTTGAGAGTCGATAGCCAGTTACGGCACGAATTCATTACAGCGTGTCGTGCACAAGATCGAGCTGCAGCCCAAGTACTAAGAGTAGTACATGCGCGACTATGTGACGAAGCACTACTGCGGGCTACAAGAAAAGCTATTTATGGAAGATTTACCTAATCCCTCCAAAAACACCCATGAATCATAAGAAAATAAAGACACTCAGCCTCTTCACTGGTGCTGGAGGGTTGGACATCGGATTTCATAAGGCTGGTTTTGATATCTTGGGATGCGTCGAAATCGAGCCAGCGTACGCAAAGAGCCTGGACCAAAATCGCGGCCCAGGCCGCTTTTTTGGCCCCAAGCTGAACATTCATTGCGAGGACATCCGAAACTTCGATCCAACACCATATGTAGGTATCGGCATTGAGTGCGTCATCGGCGGACCTCCATGCCAAACCTTCTCAGCCGCAGGACGTAGGTCTGGAGGCGTACTCGGAACTATTGATCCTCGCGGGCGACTTTTCGAGTCATATTGCCGTATCTTGGAAGCAATCTCGCCTCAGGTATTCGTGTTCGAGAATGTCTATGGGCTGCCCGGAGCAAACGATGGCGCCCCGTGGCGCGAGATTTGCGCGGCATTCGGTAAGCTGGGTTACGAACTCCGAGCGGAGGTCGTGGATACAGCTGACTATGGCGTGCCTCAACACCGCGAGAGGTTAATTATCGTGGGATACCGAAACAAGGCTTTGATTTACGAGTTTCCTTTACCCACACACGGCCCTGATTCGGGCACAGATGCGCCACTTGTTTCGGTCAATGATGCAATCAAAGATCTTCAGAACCCAAAAGAGCCTTTTCACGAGTTTGATGGGCTCTATGGTCATCTGTTGCCGCTCGTACCTGAGGGGCTTAACTACTCGTTTTTCACACGAGAGATGGGATATCCAAAGCCATTCTTCGCATGGCGGTCCAAATTTCACGATTTCCTCTACAAAGTGGATAGGCATTCGCCATCAAGAACGATCAAGGCCCAGCCCGGCAAATTCACAGGCCCCTTCCACTGGAAGAACCGCCACTTCACAGTTGACGAATTGAAACGGCTTCAAAGCTTCCCCGACGAGTATAAGTTGGTAGGTACCTTTGGGAAAATTGTTGAGCAAATCGGCAACTCTGTTCCGCCAAGACTAGCAGAAGTTATAGCGGTATCGGTCAGAGAGCAACTGCTTCGCCCTGTGAAGGCACAGACGTATCTGTTGAGGCCTACGGGCTTCATCTCAACATTTCGACAACGGCAGCGGGAACGCACGAATCATTTTAAGGCGGTGGCAAAAAGGGAAATATCGAAGCGCTTCCCAAATATTCTCCAGATTGACCAGCCAATGATCAGCTCACAGTCGGAATTTTTCGTTGGCTACGAGGGTTTCTTCACGAAGGAAACTGTCTCGCATTTGGTAAAGTCAGACATCGGAAAAAAGTATTACTCAATCACTGAGCAACGCACTGGCAATCAGATTGAGTTACTGGTGTCGCCGGTTGTGGGCAAGTCGAAACGAGAATTGACAATCACGATCTCAGGTTTATCGAAATATCTGCTTTCAGTAGATGTGCTTCACTGCAGGGCGGGCTTAGGCGATCATGATGACATCTTTCGAGTTTGGGATCTAATTGAGGATTCGCTAACTAAGGGCAGTCAGTTCTATACGCTGATCGACATTTACGGTCACTACGCAAATCGTGGAGACACAGTGAAGGTCGAAACCAGACTCTCTGGTGTTCGAAAATCGAAGCTGGAAAAGGCGTTTGAATTCTTTGGCTCATCCGAAAACTGCGGTCAGTTCCTTTCAAATTTGGAGTTTGCAAAGTCAGTCTCATGCGAGCCCTCCGACGTGCGGACACTTGTGTATAAGATGAGGGAGATGCGATGGGATGTTCGATTGTCGGAAACCCACGCAACCATTCGTGATGACCGCATGTTGTGTACATACCCTTTTCCCTTGCTCTCTGGAAAAGCTCAACTCGAAAGACGCAAGAGTGCATAACAAATGCAAGACAACAACGTTCAAGAGCCTGCTCCAAAGCCAAAAGGCCCTGTCGCTCAGACCGTTGAGGTGCCAAAACAGGAACTAGTTGAGAATGCAAGATTGGACCGATTTGTCCAAGTACTCCAAGATTGCTACGATGCAGCGGAATTAGAAGTCACTTCAGGCAACGTAACCGCGCAACTGGAAGTACTCGGTAGGGAATACTACGATTTCACGGTCGAACTGTCAAAGGTGAAACATGCCGCTCGTGGTATCGCATTAACACTTGCCGCCTACAAAGCAATTGAGCCAACGCAGGATATTCGAGCCCACAAGTCAGACCATCCAGGCGGCTTTTCTGCTCGGTCTATCGACAACGCTGGAACGATCCCGTTTCTTCAAGCCAAAAACCTAAGCTACAATGTAGAAACACATTGGCTCAGTCAAACATTTTCGTTTGCTGGACCTTACATGTCAGATCTGGATCTCAAAACTCAGCCGAGAATCGCTGGCCCACTCATGCTGAAAGTGGTCAACGCGATTCAGTCCTCCGCAGACCCAGTTGCAACTGCTAAGGCCGTTTTAACTGTCATTTTTGCGACCCTCATTGATGACAGGAATCGCGGGAAAGTGCTGCTGGAGAAGCCGCAGAACCTGTCGATTGATCAGAGCATTATGTTGCTGAAAGCCCACTTCACACACGGCTATAGTAAGAACAGCCCGAGACTTCCGCAAGTCGCTATCTACGCGATCTATGAGTGCATCATGACCACAATGACTCGATACAAAGAGCTTACTTTGATGCCCTTGGAGCGTATGAAGGCTGCCAATCGCAAAAGTGGTTCAGTGGGTGACGTAGATGTGAATAGGGACAATCAGCCGTTCGAAGCTGTAGAGATAAAATTCAACATTCCAATCGGTCGCGAACACGTCGCCGAAGCGATCCAGAAAATAAAGACCGCCTCAGTCCAACGCTACTTTATTCTGTCGACGAGCAGTATTGCTGATGAGGAAGCAGAGGAGATCAGGAACTTAGTGGATGGGTTCCGTCGATCCAATGGTTGCGAAATCATCGTGAATGGCGTACTCGACACCATAAAATACTACCTCCGGCTCATCGACTCACCTTCGAACTTCATTAATCGTTATACGGCTATAGTAGAAGGCGACCAAGATTTGGGATATGAACATCGCATAGCGTGGAACGCAGTATGTGCGAAGCGGCATTGATAGTTATTGAGTGGAGTACTTCACAGGCTAATCCCCCCAAGTGCTAAAGTTGTCATCATTGCTACAGTCCACACCCCCCCCTGAGCGCTCCTTTTGTTGTCCGCATGTATCACCTGAATTCCAATCCACCTGTCGTATGCTGATTTAGCTTGGTTGGGTGGCGCAATATGTTTGACTTGAACGGCATCTGAAATTCTCAATGCCTTTACCCAACCATCCAGATTTGGATGGTGATTGGATTCTTCACGTGAGATAAGCTGCAATTCGTCATCACGAATACCCAAAACCCGTAGAAACTCCAGATACCGATCTGCATTGTCCAGCTCGTTTTTGTTCCTGAAAACCACATCCTTCTTGTGCTTACTGAAATGCTCCACAAAGATATTGATCCCGTCCGATAGCAGCGCTAGGGATTCCAGGCTGAGGCGTGCCACGGCGTTCAAGAGTCGGTCGTGCAAAGCTCTAGCCCGGTTCCCAGCTGGCCTGGGAGGAGCCAGTGTTGAAAGACCGAGTCCTCTGGAGAGAGCGGCTGCGTTTTCAATCAACTGGGCAATGTCTGATTCTGGCAGCCCAATCTCGACTGAGATAACAGGCTCAGCCTTACCGGCATCATGGAGTTGCAATACCCGCCAGACGAGTTCGAATCGCTGTTTGAAGGCCCCGATCTTAGAAAGTTGCGGGGGGATGCTTGGCTTCCTTCCCCGTTTGGTATTTGGTTTCTTGGAAGGCGCTACATCAGTTCGGTACATCGCTCTGTGATGCTTCCGAAAGGCTTCCAGCAACGTGGCTGCTGAATTCTGCAGATGGCGAAAGGCGCTTCTGAGCGATAATCCGGATGCCCCTGATAGCACTAGTCCCTCCACCTTTTCCGATTCGCGACTTACCAAGGCGTGAACGACCAGATCGGTTCCGTGAATATAGTGATTCAGGGAAATATTGGGGCCGGAATGCCCCAGCAATCGCGAGACACAATACACTTCGCTACGCATGGGAATGGACGGCCTACCTGGAAGCAGTTGTTCCCTCATCGTGGCTCCGGTTTTCAGGTAGGCGCAAGTATGAGGCAAATGCTGGAAATGCTCCGCCAACCTGGGATAAGCCGCCGAACGCAATTTCCAGTAGGTCCAGGTGGCGAAGGAATGGCGCAGATGGTGGAGATGCAGCTGGGTGTCCCCGGTGGCCTCCCGCATGGCAGCATGAATCAGGTCCACTGCCCCCTCTATGGAGATCAGAACTCCTGTGGGTGCTGCAAAGAGGTACTCGGCATTTCGGCCTTGCTGCTGTTCAAACCAGTCCTTCAGCCTCTGGAGTTCATCCGGTTCCAGCAGAGGATCCAATGGAATTCTTCGTTTGGATGACAGGCTTTTCAGGCGCCGGGCGGCATGGGACCTTACCAGAAGATCCGAATGCCGCCCCAGATGAATATCTTCCATTCGCAGCATGAAAATCTCCATCCGGCGCATCCCTGTCCGGAATGCCAACATGAAGGCCAAGCGGGCGGCTTCCACCACAAAATGCGCTTTGCCCTGATACAGATACTCAATGAGTATCCGGTCAGCCCTGTAATAATCGTCCACGGAGATGAGTCGCGCCTCCACCATGGCAATTTCGGCTTCGCGGCCAAAAACATCCACTGGATCAAGCGGCTCGAATCCGTGGTGACGTACTAAATACCAATGGAATTCACGCAACCCCCGGGCTGTCCGGGTTTTGTCTATGCCTTCAGGGAGTATTTCCAGGATGGCCCCATAGCTTTCCACTAGGGATTCGTCATCCTCAGGGGCATAATCCCGCTCCCCGTACACATCCAGCAAAGACCTCACCACCCGCTGGAAATAGTCCAGAATGGTGTCCGGTTTGAATCGATCTCCACTGGTGGTCTCGCCCTTGAGCATGGACATTAGCCACCCAACTGGAATCCGGGCTGTATTTGGAGTCGAGAATTCCGTTTCCCGGAAAATTTCCTCACAAGCTTGCAGGGTCTCGGACAAGGATTGGCCAGAACCTGATAAGGGGAACAGACGATTGAGCCGTTCCTGCCACCACAGGGAGAGGAGGGGGTACTCTATTTTTTCCGGGGAATTGTCAGGGGGCGCCTGAGTCGCACTCCTGTGAACACTGGGGGCTGCATCCGGTGATTCCTCTGCGCCTGGTTCGCCTTGAATCCTAATCCAGACCGAGTGCTTCAAGGATTGGGAAATCATCAGCCCTCGGGCATACCGCACTTCCACCTGGCTACCTATGGATTCCCAGTAAATGGCCGCAGACTCAGTCAGTGCAGCAACGGATCTGGGCAGTTGTGATTTGGGAACCCCCATCTTTTCCAGAAATGTGCGCAGTTTTGACCCCAGCTTTTGCATGGACATGGAGGCCAGTGGTGTACCTGTATCTATTCCTCTGGCCAGCAGCATTTCCGTAAGAGGATCAGGAAACCAGCGTTGGTTCAGGTCCATGGTGAGTTGGCGATAGGGCAGGGCAAATTCGACAAATGACAGAGAGCGGGTAATTTGCAGTGGCTTATCAAAAGCATGGTAGAGTCCGTACACCTTGCGGGAGTCGAGCAATCCACCACAAAGAACGGCACTGATCAGTGCAGCACAGCGCAAGTCCTCCTGATTAGCGTCACGCCCCTGCTGGTTCAGCCAGTTCCATAGAACTGATCGCCAAATCAATGTATTGGGCAACTTCTCGACTCGGGAACGAACAAACGGGCTCTTCTGGGGATCCACAGACACTGCAAGACGCAGAGAAGGTAGGTCCGTTCTTCCTTCATCTTTCAGATGCTTCACTCTCAGGTAGGCAATCCGTAACCAAGCGATGATGGCGGTCTTGTTACCTCCGTCGGCTTCCATCTGTGCCAGCAATGCATCCTCAAACCGGCGAGCATCAGAGTCTTCCAACCTGACGATAGGCTCATTCTTAAGCAATCTGGCTAACGCCATATCCTGGCAACTCAGCCAACGGTCAAATTCTGGCTCGAAACGGAGCAGATCAGTTGAAAGGTTCATGGGAGGCGTGAATTGGAAGTCACCAATGACAGCAATGTGGCACATATTACGTGCTGGTGCTATTGGTTCAAATAATACCCTCCAGTATTGCACTGAAAATGGCTAGTATTCTGCCGAAGTGGTTGTTTAAGGATAATCTAAATTATTTCTGTTCTCGTCTCAAAACCAGACGTCCAATGTTTGAATTGAGCGGCCTTGCGAGATTTCATCGCTTAGCGTCCGGTGGATTGATAGGGTATGTCACATCGGAACCAATTCGCTTCCACCCTTTATTGTTGATCAGTTAGGACCACCCGACCTAAAGGTATTCGCAACCAGGTATACCTTTGATAATTGATGCGGTTACCCGCCGTCCGCTCTTAGGGTCGTGCTGAACGGTAGTTTCTTAGTCTGGCAAAAGCGAGCTTTCGGCCCGCGTTCCATTTGCCTTTTCTGGCTGTAAGCGACCGGTACAACTCGACTAACGGAGTACTCACCAACTACTAGGCCATTTCTTCGAGTTCAGCCTCATCGGCAACCTGAAGAACCTTCTGCGCGAGCTTCGACATCTGCAAGGCAGTGTATTCGAGGTGGTGATTCATATCTGCCAGCACCCACGTGCCGAGGCTTCCGGACGTCGTATTGAAGTCTGCTACCGCATCAATATACGAGTCGCCGTAACTAAAATTTGGCCCCTGGTACGCCGATGACGCTCTGACCTGAGCAGCCAGAGCATGATACTGAGCGAAGTCCTTCACAGGATGTAGCAATCCATGCCCGCGAAAGTAGATGATCCGTCCACGATCCGTGTACCGAATCTTTGCGTTCACATTCTTGTTCGGCCCCTGATCGCTGAATTCGGGGTGGATGACGCCGTAATCGCCAAATACAAGGGGTAGATCTGGAACGATTTCTCGCTGAACTCGTGACCACAGCATCAACTCTCGTCGCACCACGTGAGCGACACCATCTTTTTGAATATCTCCAACGGTTTTCAGAGCAGAAGACCCCGCTAGAATTACAGAGCGATATTCGCGAATATTCGGATTGATCGCGAAGAAATCTTCAACGATGCCTTGAAGTTCATCAAATTCGAACTTTGTTACATCGCGTAAATCGATCATTAGGTCGACCTGGTTCGGTTTCAGACCCAATTCAGCCCCGCGTTCCACGATCTGACCCCAGGTGTCTTCCGCCAAGTCTTCTAGATCGTCAACATCAACCCTAAAGCAGAATCCTTGTGCATTGCTCTCAACTATCGGGATTAGATCCCGCCACAGAGAATCGTCGCGGCCAAACCCGTACACAGGCGTAACGGTCCTCCCAAGCGCCTTCACCAACTTAAAGCCAGCAACTGTTGCGTCTCTGCCATCTGGGACCTTTTGCTTCGGCAAAAGTCCGTAGAAATCCAGGTAGATTTCCCCGAGAGGAACATGCTTCACCAGATAGTGAGCCAGCTTGTACAGATGCTTGTCGATGTCGCCACCTTTTGGTAACGGCATCACCTCAATTGAGGGCTTAATCAGTGTTCTCGCCGCACCTGAGATCATACCCAACGCTTTTAGATCGTTGAGCTTGCCCTTGACTATTGGAGAATACAGTTGCCGTGCCATTTACTCCTCACTTAAATACAAGATCGGGAAAACACTGCCTCACGCTGCCTTGCCCAAGGAACTCTCTGAAGTTCTCGTAACGCCCAGTCTCAAACTGAAGCCGTCCGGCCACAATTGCGGGATGGATGTGCAGCTCATCTGCCAGTGACCGAATACTCTCCTTTGTTGGTGCCAAGAACGCGGGACTACGCTGCCAAAGCGCCCTTGGGATACACGCATCACGCGCAATCCTATTCGCTTCCTTTTCTACGACTACTTTCGAGCCCATGTTTTCGATGCGATCAATGAATGCATCGTCCTTTGTATTCAGATGCCGGCAAATATGCGCGACCTCATGTAACAGCGTGAACCAGAAATAGTCGACTCGATCATGCCGAAGGGTCAATCCGACTACAGGCACACCATCCTCCGTCAACATTGCTGCGCCGTCTAAAAGCGTGTTAGGAAGCCGAGGTTCTATAACTACTACAATGCCATATTTTGCAAGAAATTCAATTGCCAGCCGAGGGCCTTCAGCAAACCAACTCAACCTTGCCAAATCACGAAGCAACTCTGAGGTAATCTTCGCGTGATCGAACTTGGCAACTCCGCATACCTTCTTCGCACGGATCAGAACACGAGCCGTCCACGCCAAAGTCGAGTAGTAGGACTTCTGGTCCACCTCTTCTCCCTTGAAGTTCCGTCTGTACAGAGCCGCTTTAGCAGCGTTAGAAGCAACTTGCCCAAGAAAGGCCTTTACGACATCCTCTATGCTGTCAGTTGTCTTCGCCTTGATTGAGTCGAACCATCCACGCTTCTTCATCTCCAGAACAGGGAATTTGGCCCAATCCATAACCCGATCAGTATTCGTGCCAAGAGCATCAGGCGCTTCAGGCTCAGCCACCAGCGCCTCTAGTGGGATTCCAAGTCCTGTCGACAATGCGCGAATCATCGGAACCGTAAGAGGCCTCTTCCTGGACAAGACCTCCGATACTCGACTGCGACTGCCTATCAACGGTACCAAATCCTTCTGACGCAACCCTTGCTCATGCATCCGAAATTCAATCGCGTCTATCGGGTCTGGAGTATCGAAGGGGAATTGCCGACGTTCATAATCCTCGATTAGCACCGTGAGCAGTTCTAGCTTCTCTGCGTCCTTTGACCCACTCGCCGGGTCACGTGCGACAAGCCGCTCCGCCTCCTGCAATACAAGGTGGTAGTCGTCCTCACTCCGAATAACTCTCAGTTCCATATCTACCTAACGATGCCGCCGCGAATATTCTGCATGTGTTCCGATCCAGAGTACAGCCACCGTACCGATACTGTACGCAATGCGCGTCTCCAATCGATAATCGTTGCCTTTGACGTTAAAAATAGCCACGTTGTCACCCAAGAAGCTCACCGATGGATAGCGGCTGCGAAGTTCGTGAGGATTCCCCCATCGACCTGAGCGGGTATCACTTATCCAATTCATGATCCACCTCCGACAGTCTGCGTGTTCCTTGCAAAACTCGTGAAGACGTCCTAATCCGATGATTCTCATCAAAGCCATTCTTCGCCATTGCATTACCTCGTTCCCATAAACAGAACGAGGGATGTAATAACTATTCCACATTTGGGAACAGAATACAAGCGTTAACTGCATTGAGGTTTGGCACAAACCGTGACGTTTGCTACATTGCTGGCACCCGCCGTTCGAACGTCGCATTTAGGATGTTTTCAATCGCTAAGACGCTTCTCAAAGGATGCCTCTGCAGTCATCTGGAAATCGTCGCCACACTTGAGCATCGCCCAAGAATGGCGCGGGTACTTCGTTGCGATGATGATCCTGTTGAAGTTTCGTTGGATCACATCTATCGGTCAGGAAAATTGTCAATGCCGTTCGAGTAGCGTATAACTACGTGAAATCATAAATGCAATCCAGCACCGCAAGTATCAAAACTACACAATGGTGGCGCGCGCTGTACTGGATTAGCTATCGGAGACGGAATTGCAGCTACGACTATTTCCTGCGATTACTCTATTCCTCGGGTCATACTTTCCGCTGAGCGTTATTCTCCTTCTTCAGGACCTAAAAGATGAGTCCTGGGGAAAGTCCATCTGCCTCTCTTTGTCTCCGCTTGAGAACTGTCAGCTTCCAGCACTAGCTAACTCGAGTCGATCGCTGACCCTATTTGCTATTTGCCTCGTAAGTCTTGCCACATTCCTTGCCGTGCTTGGACACATCAAAGGCGAGCATCAGTTAATAGTGGAGGAAGTCAAACCCATACCGAACGACCTAATCAACTATGTGTTTCCCTATGTCGTGTCGTTCATGGGACTCGATCTCGCTAACACCGGAAAGTTTTATGGATTTCTTCTCTTTTTGGTCTGGATGTTCGCCATTACCTATCGTTCTGGCCAAATACTGATGAACCCACTCTTGCTTGTCATGGGTTGGCAGCTTTACGAATTGAAGGCTAAACGCGAGGCACAAGTTCGCTTTGCTCGAGGATTAAGTCGCAGCCCCATTCACCCCGGTGACCATATGCGCTCATGCTTAGTACAAGGCATTTACGTACTGTCGAAGGAAGAATAAACGTGTCTTTTACAAACACGCTCACCACTTTCAAGAATCTTGATATCACCTCCGCTGAACTTGCACTTTGGGTCTTCAAGAAGAGCCAAGTCACGAATGGCACCGGAATCACAGTTAGGTATAAAGCGTATTGGGTGAGGACGACAGATGCTGTTAAGGGCGAACTGAAGGCCCTGGTACAGGGCTATCAAGAGACATACATCGAAGTAGAAGACTATTCCCTGCTGGCACAGAACAACGAGAGTAGCTTCCTGGCCATTAGTGCCTCAGAGACTATATTTGATCAGTTAAAGCAGTTGGTCGACCAACCCGAAGAAGAACATCAAGCGAACAGCGAACGGCATCTAAATAATGCGATTGGGTACTTGGTACGCATGCGACTGTCAGGCGGCACAGTTCTGTACGCAGTCAGAAAGACAACTCAGAACTGGAAGACGAAGCGATCTAGGAATCTCCTCAATCTCGTATTCCGCGAGCAGGAACTTGATGTCGAGGAGAATCCCGCTTTCACCTTGGAGAGGACCTTCGACTTCTTCGCTCTTTCTGGTGACATCCTGACACCCAACAAACTTGCGTTCGAGTCACTACTCAGCTTCAGGGAGTCCTACCGCACCGCTTTCACCACACTACAGAATGAACCGCAATTCGTTGAAATTTTTGCGGACCTTCAGCCCATATGCGCTTACGTAGGAAGCAATTCCATTCAACTTCGGCGGATGGCCACTATTCAGTCAAAGGGTCTATATCGCGATCCGACGTATCTGACACGGCTTCGACAGGTGAATACCCAGCGAAACTGGAATATTCAATTCGACAGCAATGGTCGAATAGTGCCCACGCCTGACACTGTGAGAGCGATACTACAGGTACTACTCAATCACCGCCTATTTTCGGAACTCTCGTTAGAGTCGTATGATGTTCCAACAGCGGTTCCTGTATGACTAGCGGTTGGCCACAACGAGAAGCAACAGGCGCTGGCCACACATACATTTCGAGCCCCGTGCATCGAAGAACACGTCCGCACTTTCTACAGACCCTGGTGTAGCCCCTAATAAATCGGACACGATCCGGCCTGTTGGGCGCGGATGAATTCACGGGGTGATTTCATCTTGAGCCCCTTGTGCGGATGCATCTCATTGTAATCGGTGAACCAGGTTTCCAACTGCGCCAATACGGTTCTTGCATCTGGACGGTTATGGGCACCATGTGCATTCTCACATCAAGTGATGGATCATATAAACCGCTTTGGCCGAACTGCGGCCTGGTGTTATTTGGCAGATCGTCGGCCAATGCAGTCAGTGAGACTCCCTACAATCTACGTCAGAATACTTTCTGAACCCGACGCTGATTGATATAAAAAACTGGACAGCTCCTCTGCTACTGAAATTGACCGCACCAAAACGCAGTGATAGCATTTCCTTGTCTTCATACATGGAGCAGCGCGTGAGTACTTCCAGTTCGAGTCATTTATCAGAATGGATCATCGAATAGCCGCAAGATTGCGCAGGTAAATCTCCCGCCTATCTTGTCCAGGCAAGGTGGGTTCAAATGGGGCCGTTCAGGTCCAAAATCCCCAGTTTCGTTGTCTCCGTAGGATGTCCTTTGCCCAAGAATTTTGATTCTTGGAAATAACAGGAGAGAGGCATGGGAATCACTGTCTTATTGGATCTGACAGGAGGGGTGGCCCTGCTGCTTTGGGGGCTGCATATGGTCCATAGTGGCATCGTGCGCGCCTTCGGTGCCAGGATCAGAAGGATTCTTGGCGCTGTTCTTAAAAACAGGTTCCAGGCCTTTATGGCCGGTTTGGGGATCACTGTACTCTTGCAAAGCAGCACAGCCACAGCATTGATGCTGTCCTCCTTTTCAGCATCCGGTATGGTGGATTTGATGCCTGCTCTGGCTGTGATGCTGGGAGCAAACGTGGGCACCACGCTTATCGTGCAATTGCTCTCTTTCGATTCATCGGTGATTTCGCCAATATTGCTGGTTTCGGGCGTTATCGCTTTCAAGCGCAGTACTAGAACGCTGGTTCGTGACTTGGGTCGCGTTGCTATTGGGCTTGGACTGATGCTGTTGTCGCTACACATTCTGTTGACGAGTTTGGCCCCGGCAGAAAATGCGCCAGTGGTAAGAGAATTGTTAAATGCCATCACCGATCAGCCCCTGCTGACCCTGATTATCGCGGCCGTCTTGACCTGGGCGGCCCACTCCAGCGTTGCAACCATACTGCTCACCATGTCGCTTGCATATTCAGATTTCATCACTCCCGAAGCGGGGCTAGCACTCGTGCTTGGCGCCAATTTGGGAAGTGCCATAAATCCAGTATTACAGAGCCTTTCCAGCACAAATCCTGCCCATTACCGACTCCCGATTGGAAATTTGATCAACCGGTTGGTGGGTTGTCTGATATTTCTTCCATTTCTCACAACGCTAAGCCGAGTGCTGGCCACATATGATCCGAATCCGGTTCGCCTGATGGCAGATTTTCACACCCTGTTTAACGTTATCCTGGCAGCGGTATTCTTTTTTCCGTTGAACGGAATTGCACGTTCGCTCGAACGACTCCTACCAGACCGGAAGAACACCCTTGATCCATCGTTACCAGTCTATCTAGATGAGCGCGCCATTGAAGCCCCTTCAGTCGCATTAGCCTGTGCCGCCCGCGAGACATTGCACATGGGAGACATTGTTGAAAGCATGCTGCGTCAAGCCATGGCCGCTCTGTTAAATAACGATCGGAAACTTGTTACAGAGATAACACAAAGAGACAATGTTGTTGACCGTCTGCATGAAGCTATCAAGCTGTATGTGGTAAAAGTCACCAGGGGTAGCCTTGATGATATGGAAGGGCGTCGTGCCATGGAGATCATGGCGTTATCCATCAATCTTGAACATATCGGGGATATCATCGACAAGAATTTGATGGAGCTGGCTAACAAGAAGATCAAACGGCAGTTGCAGTTTTCTCGTGAAGGAGCCATGGAGCTTGAGGAATTTCATGGGATCATCATGGCCAACTTAAAATTGGCATTCAGCATTTTCCTTTCCGCTGATGTGAAATCAGCCCGACAGCTGCTTGATGAAAAAACCAGAATCCGAGAGTTGGAAATGTCGGCATCGGAAAGACATTTGACGCGGCTCAGGGAAGGCCGATCGGAAAGCATCGAAACAAGCTCCCTCCATCTCGATGTACTGCGTGATCTTAAACGCATTCATTCGCACATTTGCGCAACGGCGTATCCAGTACTTGAAGCAGCAGGCGAACTTAATCAAACCCGGTTAAAAGCGGCCACTCCACAAAATGGAGCGAATGGTGACCGTAGAGAATGAAGTTAGATGTTGAGTGATCCACGTCTGACAGTTTTCTTGGTATCCGTTCAACAGACGCTTGTCTACGTTCAAAGGCTCGACTTTCACGATCTAAGGCCCCACTTTCCTCAGCGCGTTGGTCTTCAGATTTACCAAGAACATGCTTTTGAATTCAAAATTCCACTGATTGACCGCTTTTGATGGAGTTGCGAACTTCCGGTAATGGCCGGTAGCTCCAGTTCGCGAAGTGTCCCACTTTACAGGCATTGGCACACGCGCCGATTGCCCGATGGCAGCTTTTAGGAAGAGAAGTCGTACGCGTACAATCGAACCACTAGCGGCTCCTCGCTGTTACATTTTATTTGCACTGTGATGACGGTAGACTGGTACGGTTTGGTGAGTAATATACGTGCAGACCATTAGCGGGCCTTGCTATGAAAAAGCTCAATGACATCTTTGGCGTGACCGACGCGGAAATTGCGCTGATCCAAAAGCAATCGGCATTGTTGCTTCAAAAGAGAACGGGCGGCTTCGACGGAGAGTTGAAAACAGCGGGGGCGCTCGTTGAGAATTACGTGAAGGGTCTTCTCCAAATTCACCTCCCGCACGGCTATCGCATTTGTAGCGGCTATATAGCAACAGCGGAAACCATAAACAGCAGCGATAGCCTTATACAACACGACATCATCATTGTTGACGCTAGGATGCCGTCCCTTTATACGTTTGGGGTCAGCGACATTGAGGTAGTTGCCGCTGAAGCTGTATGTGGAATTATTGAAATTAAACGAACACTCACTAGAGCATCGCTTACTACCGCTATTGAGCATCTACGCAAAACTAAGAATATCCTTGACACCTACGATGGTGGCATCAAATCGAAGGACAAGTCGACCAATAACTCTGTTGGCGTAACTCTAAGTATCGCTACCCAAGCTCCCATGTATGCCGTCATCGGTCTCGATGCGGGAATAGAAATTCAGGATGACCAATTTGTTATTGATGAGATTGGACCAGCAGTGCATGAATTTGTCGATATGGTCTGGTCGCCTCTTGCGCCATTCTTGGCAGGAATAAGCCTTACAAACAAGACAAATCGACAACCATGTTCAACGGTGATCGTGTCAAGAAATCAAGATAATTATGAGCCCCGCTGTTTTTTTGAAGGAAGGTTTGATCCCGATGCTGCTGGAAGAACCTATAGAATTGCAATTTCGTGTTTTAGAACGTGGATCAATAATTCATCGTAAGCGCTCATTTGACCACGCCTTGACCTCAGGTGGAAGATGGCGACCTGGTTTTCACCGTAATGAAGCCAGTTCGTTTTCGGCGTAATGAAGCCAGTGAACTTTCGGGGTAAGGGCGCGGATTGCTGCGGTCAGGCTATCAGGCGCCAGGGCAAGAGGGCTTCGTAATCGTCAACGGTTTTGGCTCGGGGCAGCGCCCGGAACAAGCCCACGAGGTAGCGATAGGGATCAATGCCGCTGGCCTTGCAGGTTTCGATCAGCGAATACAGATTTGCGCTGGCCTTGGCACCTCCCACCGTGTCCGCGAACAACCAGTTGCGCCGACCCACCACAAAGGGACGGATGGCATTTTCACAAGCGTTGTTGT
>VFSW01005621.1_pt1 | contig 18531 bp, 15 predicted proteins | sample 5358111 | NCBI WGS metagenome assembly VFSW01 (sample SAMN11554181, study PRJNA540505) | mine drainage metagenome | isolation source: sediment from site ElyBrook_90M | place: USA: Ely Copper Mine, Vershire, VT | collected 2017 | reverse complement strand
CACCCCGTCCCCCCCCCAACACGGCCCAGCGATATTTGCTCCTCCCGGGTTACAATTCACACCGCCGCTTTCCGCCCCCCCAGGGGCGGCGCGGACGCCATCGTGTTCACGGGCGGGATCGGGGAGAATTCACCCGCGGTCAGGACAAACATTTGCGAAGGGCTCGAATGGGCCGGATTGTCGCTGGACGGCGAAAAGAACCAGAAAACAATTGGCGTGGAAGGCACGATCAGCCGCGACGATTCCCGCCTGGCCGCCTACGTCATACCCACCGACGAGGAATTGTTGATCGCCAGGGACACGGCGCGCTGCATTTTGGGCGAGCCGAACCCGCAATAAGGCAAATTTCAGCGGTTTTTTCAGCTGTCGGCAGTTTAATAAAGCAAAAATCAATGCGTTAGGCTTCCGTTTGATATTGGAGAATGCGTTCCAATTCGTACGGGAACTCATTCCTGCGAAATGCCGGGGTGCCGTGGCAATCCTGTCCGTGCCGCAAAGTGGGCAGCCACCAGCAGCCGTTTTCCACCGGTACGGTGTAAAAAATAGAGACGTTCGATCCGGTGAGTTCGGATGCGAGGCGCCTTCGTTGGTCCGGGGGAACCGTGGAATCGAGAAGAATAAGATTGCATTCGATTTTTCTCACATATTCCGGCGTGACGGTTTGCGGCGCTGCGAAAAACAATTCGGTCCCAAATTTTTCAAGGGACTTCAGCGCCAATGTTCCCCAAGAGCCGCTCCGCCCGACCAGCAAAACACTCGGACACGAAACGACCGTTGCGCCCTGTGAGCGCGAAGTTCGTGAGGAATTATTTTCGAACATACCGCCCTGATAACCGGTCGTGGGTGAAACCTGCGGTCCACTTGACATACTGCCCTCCCACATCGCGCTGGGAGAGGGAATAGCGAGGGGAATTTTACAGCGCGGCGAGTACAACCTACACGCCTGCAAAGTAATAGTCAAGAGGGAGGGCGGGAGAATTTTCGGATTTCTAAAATGTGAAGAGTCCGCTTGGGTCCTCAGGGTTTGGAGGGAAGGGCAGCATGGGGGGGCGCACTTCCCGGAGCATCTTGTGGAGCGATATTGACGGGTTCGCCTTGTTCCAGCGCATCCGGGGGATTGATGATAACGCGGTCGGTAGGATCGATCCCTTGAAGCACTTCCAAGGCATTGCCGAAATCCCGTCCTACGGTGATCTTTTTAAGGTTGATTCGGTTATCGGGCCCGACGACGGCGGCCATGGTTCCCTCAGGGCGGAACAGAAGCGCGTTAATCGGCAGGGAAAGGCGCTGGCCGGTGATCTTGACGCCAAAATGCACTTCCGCGTACGCCCCAGGCAAGAGGGTTCCGGAAGGGTTTGGGACGTCCACTTCGGTTAAGAGAGTTCGAGTGTTGGGATCGATGGAGTTCGCGGTACGAACGACCTCTCCACAGAAACTCCGCTGCGCGAGTTCCGTGAGCGAGAGGCAGGCCTTCAGCCCGAGATGGATGGAAGGAGAGTAGGCCTGCGGCACGGCGACATAGACGCGCATCGGGTCGATCTGCGCCAAATCGAACATCTCCTTGGTGGCAGTCCCGCCATTGCCGGCATTGATGAGTGTCCCGGGATCGACATTCCGCTGCGTGATGATTCCCGTAAAGGGGGCATACACACGCTTGAACGATTCGAGCTCTTCCAGGCGCCTTACGTTGGCATCGGCCGATTGCACCATGGCCCGTCTGGCGGCGAGGTCGCCGTTGGCGTTGTCGAGGTCTTGCCGGGAAACGGAATCTGACTTGATCAGGTCTTGATAGCGCGTCGCCGTTATGGTGGAAAGACTGAGATTGGCCTGTGCCGTGACAAGGTCGGCGCGAGCCTGGGCAAGTTCCTGGTCAATCTCAGGAGTATCGATCTCGGCAAGAAGTTCTCCCTTCCGGACGTGGCTGCCGATGTCTTTGTACCATATCTTGAGGTAGCCGTTGGTCCGCGCATATAGAGGAGACTCGACATAGGGCTTGAGGGTTCCAGGGAGCACCATATCGGAATCGGCGTTTATGGGGGTAGCGCGGATTACCGAGACGTACGGAATTGCCATCTGTTCGGTTTGTTGCGCCAGCGCCTTGTGCTCGGACATTCGTTGCGAAACCGCGTAGATTCCCAGAACCAGAAAAATAAAAAATAGAATCAGAAACCAGCGCAGCAGCGCGCCCGCCCCTCTTCCGGCTCCGCCTGGCTTTTCCGTAAATTTTGATACATCTGGCAATTCCACTTGGTCTTTAGACATACCGTTTTTGCCCCCTCACCTCACGACTCCACTAAGAGATTCCAAGTTCCGCGGCGCCGACGCGCTTGCCCGGACGATGCCGTTTATGAACCAAAGAAAATACACACGGCACGAAATACAAAGTTGCGAACGTGGCGACGATCAGCCCGCCAATCACGGCCCGGCCCAGCGGAGCGTTTTGCTCCCCGCCTTCTCCGAGCCCGAGCGACAGGGGAACCATGCCGATGATCATGGCAAAGGCGGTCATCAGCACGGGGCGAATACGGACATACCCCGCCTGGACCGCCGCCTGACTCGCACTCAGACCTTCATTTAAGCGTTCGCGCGCGAAAGATACCATCAGGATGCTATTGGCCGTGGCAACACCCATGCACATGATCATGCCAGTCAGTGACGGCACGTTCAGAGTGGTATGCGTGAGCAATAGAATCCAAATGATTCCGGCCAAGGCCCCAGGCAGCGCCGTAATGATAATAAAGGGATCGATCCACGATTGAAAATTCACCACGATCAGGAGATAAACCAGAACGATGGCGAGGCCCACACCGGCGGTGAGACCGGCGAAGGAGGACGTCATGGTGGCCACTTGCCCGCGGCGAACTAGCTGAGTACCGCGAGGGAGCTTGTTGTGAAAGTCCGCCAGCACTTTCTGGATATCCTGATCCACGCCGCCCAGATCGCGCCCTTCCACCGAGGCATAAACATTCATCATAGGCTGGCTATCATATTCGCTGATCAGGGCCGGCTCGGTGTTTACACTCAAGGCCGCCATATTCCCCAGAATCTGCGGGGTCTTGGTAAAAGCCGAGGAAATCGGAATGTTATCGAGCGTTTGCATGGAGTCGATCTTGTACTGCGGCACCTGCACGGCAACATTATATTCAAAGCCGTTCGATGGGTTGACCCAAAACGATGGAGTAACCTGTGCGCTTGAACTTAGCGACAGCAAGACGCTATTGGCCACGTCCTGAGGGCTCAAGCCCACGGATTGCACTCGAGTGCGGTCGACGTCCAGGAAAATCGCTGGATATGAGCGCAGTTGCTGGACGTGGACGTCCACCGCGCCGGGAATGTGCTGGATGCGATTGGTAATCTGTTCCGCCAACTGATAGTTGGCCTTCTGATTTGGCCCAATGAGCTGGATATCGACCGGCGCGGGCACCCCGAAATTCAGGATCTGGCTGATCATGTCCGCTGGCTGAAAAAAGAACTGAGTGCCGGGGAAGTCTTCGGCCAAGCGCGCCCGCAACTCGTCAATGTAATATCTGGTTTGCTGTTTGCGTTCGGGCTTAAGGCCAATAAGAATTTCCGCATCCATCTCGCCGATCACACCCGAATTGCTGTAGGCCGTGTTGACGGTACTGTTGAACAAGCCAATGTTGTCAAGGACGGTTCCAAGGTCTCCCGGAGGTATGACCCGCCGGATCAGGTTGTCCACGCCATCCGCTTCTCGGGCAGTCTCCTCGACACGTTGCCCCGCTCGGGCGCGCATGTGCAAACGAATCAGCCGCGCGTCCACGGTTGGAAAGAAGTCACGGCCCAGCACGGGAACCAGTGACAGCGAAGCCACGCAGAACACGAGAAACAAAACCACAAAAAGCCAAGCGCGCTCCAGGCAGAAAGCAAGCGAGGCGCGATAGCCGCCGCGCATGCGGTCGAACCCTCGCGCGAATCCGCGCTGCGCTCGCGAGAAAATATCGTTTCCGGTGGCGTATTCCTCGCCGTGATGATTTTTGAGCAGGTACATGGCCATGGTCGGCACCAGCGTCCGGGACAAAACGTACGATGCGAGCATGGCGAAAACCACGGATTCCGCAAGCGGGACGAAGAGGAATTTCGCCACGCCAGTGAGGAAAAACATCGGTACGAATACAATGCAGATGCAGAGTGTCGAGACCAGGGCCGGAATGGCGATTTCCTGCGAACCGTCGAGAATCGCGCGGATTGTGTCCTTCCCTTGCGCCAGGTTTCTCTCGATATTCTCGATGGCAACGGTAGCGTCGTCCACAAGGATGCCGACTGCCAGCGCCAGGCCGCCGAGCGTCATGAGATTGATGGTTTCGTGGAGCGCGCTCAGAACCGTGATGGAAACCAGAATCGAAAGCGGGATCGAGATGGCGATGATCACCGTGCTGCGCCAGCTCCCCAGGAATAGAAGGATCATCAACGCGGTCAGGCAGGCGGCCACCACTCCTTCGCGGAGTACTCCCTGAATGGCGGCTCTCACGAAAATGGATTGATCGAATAGGGGCGTTATCACCGTTTGCGGCGGCAGCAGGGTCTTGATTTGCGGCAGCTTGGCGTAGACCTGCGACACGACGTCAAGAGTTGAGGTGTCACCTGTCTTGTAGACGGCTAGAAGCACGCCGCGCTGTCCATCCATGCGCGCGATGTTGAGCTGGGGAGAAAAGCCGTCGCTCACATAGGCGACGTCTTTTACGTAGATTGTCGCGCCGTTCGCCGTCTTAATCGGCAAATTGTTCAGCGCGGCAATCGTATCTGGTGACCCGTTCATTTCCACGTTGAACTCGGTCGAACCCATCTTGACCGTGCCGGAAGGCAATACCAGGTTCTGCGCGGTGACGGTATTGATGACGTCGATCGGCGCCAAACCTTTCGCCTGCAGCGCTGGGATGTCCACGTTCACCGAAACCTGGCGTTGTTTTCCGCCATAAGGCCACGGAATTGCCGCGCCGGCCACATTCGACAGTTGATTGCGCACGAGGTTCGCTCCGAGGTCGAACAACTCCTGCTCAGACAGCCCCTGGCCCCTCATGCCCAATTGCAGGACGGGTACGCTCGATGCCGAATACGTGATAATGAGCGGCGGGGAAATGCCTGGGGGCAACTGCCGAATAATGGTTTGAGAAACGGCGGTGATCTGCGTGACCGCCACATGAACATCGACCCCAGGCTGAAAGAATACCTTGATGATCGAGCGGCCCGCCACTGTCTGCGACTCGGTGTGCTCGACGTTGTCCACCACCGTGGTCAAGAAACGCTCGTAAGGCGAGACGATGCGGTCTTCCATCAGTTGAGGGGACAATCCGGTGTAATTCCAGCAGACAGCGACCACCGGAATGTCGATGTTAGGAAATACGTCGGTCGGCGTGCGTTGCAAGACGATCGGCGTCATCAGTACTATGACGAGCGCGGCGACGATAAACGTATAAGGCCGCGTCAGCGCTATCCGAACGATCCACATGCGTCTGCCCTCGAGGTCACCGAGAATCTTACCGCGAATGAATTCGCGAGCGGAATTTCAATATACGACTTTTCCGGAATCGGTACTTATTTGGATGCTTAAATCTCCCGGCCCGTTACATAAGTTATACGATGAATGGCGCAAGAGACCTAACACGCAAGCCTTCCGCGCGCGAGCCCGCCAACATGCTCCAAGAGGGACGAGTGGCTTGGCAGAATGAAAACCACGAATTAAGGACACTCGGAGACGGAGCGGAATTCGTGACTGGCGTCACAACGGATTGTGTCGTTTATCACCATAAAAAAAATAGAACGATTGAAATTATTTTTGGATTCCTGCTATAGTGTTTCGCGCGGGCGACGGGTGAACGGAAATACATAATAAATGGAATTTTAGAAGTACCCGTATGACAGTCCGGCGGAATAATAAAAAGTGATTATGGCAGTGCCGCCGGGTTGTATCCTCCTTCACAGGTCGAAGGCGCCGTTTCCCGCACCAAATTGAGGCCGGATTTTCGGCCGACGGAGAGGCGCTAGGACCGTCCAAACAATATCCCTCGGTGTGTCTGCCGAGGCCGGCACGTATGGCACAGATCTTTCATCGAAGTACCAACACCATCGCTCGCGTCAGCATTTACGGCGCGGTAATCCTGATTGCGGTCTTGGGATACGCCGTAGACGTAGTGAATCAAACCTCCTACGTGACCGAGGTGCACAACGCGAGGCCGCAGCCCGTCCCGTTCAGCCACAAACATCACGTGGGTGAACTCGGTCTGGATTGCCGCTATTGCCACAGCTCGGTGGAAGTCTCTTCCTCGGCGGGTATGCCTCCGACGCAAACCTGCATGGCGTGCCATTCGCAAATCTGGACCGGCGCGGCAATGCTCGAACCGGTGAGGGCGAGCTACCGCGATTCCACGCCCATTGCCTGGACGCGCGTCAATGCGCTGCCTGATTTCGTATATTTCAATCACAGCATTCACGTTGCGAAGGGCGTTGGCTGCACGACCTGCCACGGGCCCATCGCGGAAATGAACATCACCTGGCGCGCGCAGAGTCTCTACATGCGCTGGTGTCTCGAGTGCCACAACGCGCCGGAAAAATATTTGCGCCCTCGATCCGAGGTGTTCAACGCGTTTTACGAGCCTCCTTCGGACCAGGAGGCTTTGGGCAACCGGCTGATGAAGGAATACAAAGTGCAGAAACTCACGACCTGCACGACGTGCCACCGCTAGCGGGCGCTGGCTGTCCGCCGAGGCGGACAGCCAGCAAGATTAATTATAGGGATTAGGGAGTTCATGGACATCGATCGAAAAAACGCCGGTCAGCCCGATGTGGATATTTCCGCATTGCGCCAGGCCGCAAGCGGCGGAGAAACACCTCGATTCTGGCGCGGGCTTGATGAGCTTGCCGATACCCCGGAATTCCGGAACCACAAGGAAAATGAGTTTCCGCACGGAGCAAACGATCCGGAGGCGAAACTCGACCGGCGAGATCTTCTGAAAGTGATGGCGGCTTCCGCCGCGTTTGCCGGGCTGTCCGGTTGCACGAAGCTTCCCACGCAACAAATTGTTCCCTACGTTCGCCAGCCGGAGGAAATCATCCCCGGCAAGGCGCTCTTTTATGCGACCGCGGTGACGCTCGGCGGCGTGGCTACCGGCGTTCTGGTCGCGAGCAACATGGCGCGGCCCACGAAAATTGAGGGGAATCCTGACCACCCGGGCAGCCTGGGCGCGACCGACGCGTTTTCTCAGGCCTCCATTTTGGGGCTCTACGATCCGGATCGCTCGCAGGCGGAAATTCACGACGGACGCATCGGAAGCTGGGCGGAGTTTCAGGACGAGTTGTCCACGGCGCTCGGGGCGGAAAAGGGAAACGGCGGCTCCGGCGTGAGGCTGCTGACGCCGACGATTACGTCTCCGACGCTCGGGGATCAAATCAACACTTTCTTGAAGGCGTATCCGTCCGCGAAGTGGGCGCAGTACGAATCGGTGACGCGAGATAATGTCCGCGAAGGTGCGAAACTCGCATTCGGCGAATACGTGAACACGGTTTACCGCGTCGATCAAGCGGATGTGATTGTCACACTCGATTCGGATTTTTTGACCAGCGGACCGGGATGCATACGCTACGCGCGCGATTTCGCGAGGAAGCGGCGCGTCGAGGGACCCGAATCGAAAATGAATCGCCTGTACGCCGTCGAGTCCACTCCGACGAATACCGGAGCGATGGCCGATCACCGGTTGCGAATGAGGGCCTCCGACATTGAAGGCTTCGCCCGCACCCTTGCGCGCGAGCTTGGGGTGAGCGCGGTTGCAGGGCCATCCATTGCTCTGAGCGTTCCGTCAGGGTGGATTCCGGCCCTTGCTCGCGACCTCAAGCAAAGTCCTGGCGCGACTCTGGTGGTCGCCGGGGATCAGCAACCGCCCATCGTGCACGCGCTGGCGCATGCCATCAATCAAGCCCTGGGCAATTTCGGCAAGACTGTTTATTTCACGGACCCGATCGAAGTGTCCCCGGCAAACCAATGGGATTCCATCGGCGAGTTGGCGGCGGACATTCGGGCGGGAAGCGTTACGACATTGCTGATTTTGGGCTGCAATCCCGTCTATGACGCGCCTGCCGATCTAGGCTTCAAGGAGATTCTGCCGAAGGTGCCGTTCAGCGTGCGCCTCGGACTCTACGAAGATGAGACCTCGGCGTTGTGCCACTGGCACATTCCGCAAGCCCACGAACTCGAATCATGGGGCGACGCGCGGGGATATGACGGCACCGCTTCCGTGATTCAGCCGCTGATCGCGCCGCTTTACGGCGGAAAATCCGAAGTCGATTTTCTGGCCGCGCTCAACGGACAAGCTTCAAAATCGAGTCACGATTTTACGCATGACTATTGGCAGGCGCAGCGCCCCAATATCGATCGATTCGATGTGTTTTGGGAGAAGACGCTGCGGGACGGGGTTGTCGCCGACACGGCTTTCCCTCCGAAGCAAGTTTCGCTGAAACCAAATATTGGGGAGCAGGCAACGGCCGCCGATTTGAAAGGGCTTGAAATTGTTTTTCGGCCGGATCACACCATCTGGGACGGCCGCTTTGCAAACAACGGCTGGCTGCAGGAATTGCCCAAGCCTCTGACCATGCTCACGTGGGATGCCGTGGCCATGCTGAGCCCGAAAACGGCCGAGCGCCTCGGAGTCAAGAGCGAGGATGCCGTCGAACTAAAGTATCAGGGGCGAACAATCATAGCCCCCGCATGGGTCGCGCCGGGCCATGCGGATGAAAGCGTAACGGTGTTTCTCGGTTACGGGCGCACGCGCTCCGGGCGAGTCGGGACAGGGACCGGGTTTGACGCGGGCTGGATTCGTCCCCTCGCCACGCCGTGGGTCGGCACGGGGCTCGAGATTCGCAAAACTGGCGATCGATGGGCGCTCGCAACAACGCAGACGCAAAGCACCATGAAAGGGCGCGAACCGATCCGCATAGCGACGCTCGACGAATACCAAAAAAATCCGAAATTTGCGCAAGTCGATGCGGAAGAGAATCCTCTCTCGCTTTACCCCGAAGTGAAATATGAGGGCAACCAGTGGGGCATGGCCATTGACTTGAATGCCTGTACGGGCTGCGGCGGCTGCGTAGTGGCCTGCCAGGCGGAAAACAACATCGCCGTCGTTGGCAAAAAAGAAGTGATGATCGGACGCCATATGCACTGGATCCGAATCGATCGGTACTACGAAGGCGGCGTGGACGATCCAGGGACGTATCACGAACCGGTGCTTTGCATGCACTGTGAAGATGCGCCTTGCGAAGTTGTCTGCCCGGTGGCCGCGACGGTGCACAGCCCCGAAGGCCTGAACGAAATGGTGTACAACCGCTGCGTGGGCACGCGGTACTGCTCGAACAATTGCCCGTACAAGGTTCGTCGGTTCAACTTCTACCTTTATTCGGATTGGGATACGCCGAGCCTGTTCGGTATGCGCAATCCCAACGTGAGCGTGCGCAGCCGCGGTGTGATGGAAAAATGTTCTTACTGCGTGCAGCGAATCAACGCGGTAAAAATCGACGCGGAAAAGCAGGACCGCCCGATCCGGGACGGCGAAATTGTGACCGCCTGCCAGCAGTCTTGCCCGTCGGAAGCCATTGCGTTTGGAAACATCAACGATCCCAATAGCCGTGTTTCCAAGCTGAAGGCGAAGAACCGGAATTACAAATTGCTCGAAGAACTGAACACGCGGCCCAGGACGACGTATCTCGCCAAGCTGCGCAACCCGAACCCGGAGATCGAAAAGACGCCGGCCGTCTAGAGCGGAATGACAAATGGCAGATAGCCCAAGCGACAAACTGGCGGCACAAATGGCAAACGTGCCGATTCTCGGCCCGGGGCACGATTTCGCTTCCGTTACCGACAAAATCAGCGCGATTGTCCTTTCACGGCGCACGCCGAAGTGGTGGATCGTCGGCTTTCTTGTCTCTTTCTCGCTGGTCATGCTCCTCATGGTGTCGGTCACTTATCTCCTTGTCGCGGGTGTGGGCATCTGGGGCATTCAAATCCCTATTGCATGGGGCTTCGCGATCATTAACTTTGTCTGGTGGATAGGGATCGGCCATGCCGGCACGCTGATTTCCGCGATCTTGCTCCTGCTGCGGCAGCAATGGCGCACTTCCATCAACCGGTTTGCGGAAGCGATGACGTTGTTTGCTGTTTCCTGCGCGGGAATATTTCCGCTGATCCACATGGGCCGCCCTTGGCTCGGCTACTGGCTCTTTCCCTATCCCGATACGATGAAGATGTGGCCCAATTTCCGGAGTCCGCTGGTCTGGGACGCGTTCGCGGTTTCAACTTATGCGACGGTGTCGTTGTTGTTCTGGTTCATCGGCCTGATTCCGGACCTCGCCACGCTCCGCGACCGGTCGAAAAATCGCGCCGCGAAAATGATTTATGGCCTACTGGCGATGGGATGGCGCGGCTCGGCGGTTCACTGGGAGAGACACGAAACAGCTTCGTTGCTCCTGGCTGGCCTCGCGACACCTCTTGTCTTATCCGTGCACACGATCGTGAGCTTTGACTTCGCCTTTGCAATCGTTCCCGGATGGCACGCCACGATTTTCCCGCCCTACTTCGTCGCGGGCGCGATTTACGCGGGATTTGCCATGGTGCTCACGCTGTCTATCCCTATACGGAAGCTCTTTCGCCTGGAAGATTTCATCACCATGCGCCACCTGGACAATATGGGCAAGGTGCTGCTCGCGACCGGGCTGATCGTCGGCTACGGCTACATGATGGAAGCCTTCATGGCTTTCTACAGCGGTAATCAATATGAACGATTCATGATCTTGAACCGCATGACGGGACCTTACGCGCCGATGTACTGGATGCTGATCGCCTGCAACATCGTGACGCCTCAATTTTTGTGGTTCCGAAAAGTCCGGGCGAAAGTGGGCGCGCTCTTCGCCATCGCCATGGTCGTGAACGTGGGCATGTGGCTCGAGCGGTTTGTGATCGTGGTGACCAGCCTGCACCGCGATTTCCTCCCGTCGTCCTGGGGATTGTATTACCCGACCCGGTGGGACATTTTTACGTTTGTCGGAACGATCGGCCTGTTCCTGTTCCTGGTGTTTCTCTTCCTCCGCTACTTGCCGCTGATCTCGATTTTCGAGATGCGGACGCTGGTGGCGAGCGAAGACGAGAAGAAGGCGGCCAACTGATGCGCGCCACGAGATTTTATTTTTCGCTCATGGAAAAGGTGCGATGAAGTACGGGGAAACCATCTACGGATTGATGGCGGAGTTCGCCACGCCCGAGCAATTGCTCGACGCGGCCCGCCAGACGCACGATGCGGGATATCGCCGCATCGACGCCTTTGCGCCATTCCCGATCGAAGGGCTCGCGCACGCGATCGGGTTCCACCGCACGAGGCTGCCCCTCGTGGTCTTGCTGGCGGGGATGACCGGCGGCGCCTCGGGATTTTTTCTGCAGTATTACGCCGCAGTGGTGAGCTATCCCGTCAACGTTGGCGGCAGGCCGATGAATAGCTGGCCGGCATTTATCCCCGTCACGTTTGAAATGACCATCCTGTTCGCCGCTGCCGCGGCCGTATTCGGCATGCTGGCGATGAACGGATTGCCGACGCCCTATCATCCGGTCTTCAATGTGCCACGGTTCGCGCTGGCTTCGCGGGACCGGTTCTTTCTTTGCATCAAGGCGCGCGATCCGATGTTTGACCTGGAACTGACTCGGAAGTTCATGCAGACGCTTAACCCGCGCGAGGTGACCGATATTGAGCCCTAGCGTGAATTCCCGGAAACCTTACGCGAGCGGATGGATGCTGGCCGCTCTGAGCATTCTTTTCGTGTGCGGCGGATGCCGCCTCGATATGCACGTGCAGCCGCGCTACAACCCGTATGATCCGACCGATTTTTTTGGCGACGGCCAATCCGCGCGCTTGCCCGTTCCGGGGACGGTTCCTCGCGGTGAATTGACGCTTGGCCCGGAAGAATTGCTTTACACCGGGAAAGTGGGTGGCCAGCCGTCGGCAGTGTTTCCGTATCCCGTGACGAAGGAAATCGTGGAGCGCGGACGTGAGCGCTACAACGTGTTCTGCGCTCCCTGCCACGGATTTGCCGGCGATGGCGACGGCATGATCGTGCAACGCGGTTTCCGCCATCCGCCTTCGTTTCACGAGGATCGGATGCGCACAGCGCCCGTGGGACATTACTTTGACGTGATCACGAACGGATTCGGCGTGATGTACCCGTACGGCTACCGCGTGCCGCCGCGCGACCGCTGGGCCATCATCGCGTACATACGGGCGTTGCAACTCAGCCGGCAAGTGCCGATTGACGATGTGCCGGACGCGGAGCGGGCAAAATTGACGGGCCAATCGAAATGAGCGAAACCGGAGAAACAACGTTGAAACTCGAAGGTCTGCCGATGCGGCTGGTCCTCGCGGGCGCTGTGCTGCTTGCGATATGCCTCGCGGCCGGCGTTGCGGACAAGGCGGAATTTTTCCGCTCGTACCTGATTGCGTTTCTATTCTGGATTGGCATTACCCTGGGATCCCTCGCGCTCTTGATGGTGCAGCACCTGACGGGAGGGAGGTGGGCGCTCGTCATTCGGCGAATCCTCGAAGCGAGCAGCCGCACGCTCCCGCTCATGGCCGTCGCGGCATTACCGCTTCTCGCGGGAATGAAGACGCTTTACAGTTGGTCCCGCCCCGGCCAGACCGACCCGGTCATCCTGGCGAAGCAATCCTATCTCAACCCCGAATTTTTCATTGTCCGCATGGTCTTTTATTTCGCGATCTGGTTCACGCTCGCGCATTTCCTGAACAAGTGGTCCAGGCAGGAGGACGCGGGCGAGGCGGGCCTCGCGCTTTGGATGCGCCTTGAAGCTTTGAGCGGGATCGGTCTGGTGATTTACGGATTTACCGTTACGTTCGCGAGCATCGATTGGGTCATGTCCCTGGAGCCCAATTGGTACTCCACCATTTATGGGATGCTCTTCATGGTGGGACAGGCTCTTGCAGCTATGGCGTTTTCGATCGCCATCCTGATTTGGCTTTCCGACCGGAAACCGCTTTCTCAGGTCGTGAGGCCCGCGCAATTCCAGGACCTGGGCAGCTTTTTGCTGACGTTTGTGATGCTTTGGGCCTATTTGGAATTCTCGCAATTTCTGATCATTTGGGGCGGAAATCTTTCCGATGAAATTCCCTGGTACATCCGCAGGATGGAAGGGGTTTGGGGCCACGTTGGGCTCCTTTTGGTCATCTTGAGTTTTTTCTTTCCGTTTTTTCTGCTGCTGTTCCGGCATGTGAAAAGAAGAACGCGTTCGCTGCTGATTGTGACTTTGCTGGTTCTCATGATGCGCCTCGTGGATATGTACTGGATGGTTTTGCCGGCATTCGGCGGCGGAAATGTTCGTCTCACGTGGATGGACGTGGCGCTCCCGCTCGGCATGGGAGGAATCTGGTTCGCGTACTTCATCTGGCAGTTGCAGCGCATGCCGCTTTTGCCGGTCCACGATCCGCGCATGGAAGAAATTACCGAGCAGGCGGCCCAGCATGGATAAACAACCCCACAACCCCTCCGCAAGCACTCCTGGCTACGAAACGCGCGACGCGAATACGGGCGGAGTATTCAATTTTATGGTGGCCTTGGGCATCGTGCTGGTAGTTATAGGTTTGGTGTGCTGGGGGATGTTCCGTTATTTTTCTGTGCACGACGTGGGTCAGCCGGCCTCCGACTCTCCTTTCGCGGACACGCGGCAGTTGCCGCTGGGGCCGCAGTTGCAAGTGCATCCTCGCGAGGACTGGCTGAAATTTCGAGAGGATCAGCAGCAGGCTCTGGAAACGTACGCGTGGGAGAATCGCTCCGCCGGAACCGTGCGCGTGCCAATCGAAGAGGCCATGGAACTTCTGGTGAAAAAGGGATTGCCGGTGCAAGGCGCGCCCGAAGCGCAGCCCGCCGATGCGCAAAAGAAAGCTCCGGAAGGGAGCAAAAAACCATGAGTCGCGGATTCCATGCCGCACTGCTCTTTGCCCTGACGGGAATCGGGGCCGTCTCCGCCAACGCGCAGCAGGCAACTACGCCCGCAATCTTGCAAAAAGTGGGCATCACGCAAAATCTGAACGAGCGGATTCCGCCGGACCTGATGTTTCGAGACGAGACGGGAAAGCCCGTGCGAATCGGAGATTTTTTTGGACAAAAGCCGATCGTCCTCTCCCTGGTCTACTTCGATTGCCCCGCGCTCTGCACGGAAGTTCTGAACGGGGAATTGCGCACCATGCAGGCGATCTCGCTCGATCTCGGCAAGGACTTCGAGGCGGTGACGGTCAGCTTCGAGCCTAAGGATACTCCGGCGCTTGCCAAGGCGAAGCGGGATGTTTACGCCGGGCAATATGGGCGGTCCGGCGCCGCGGATCACTGGCACTTCCTGACGGGCGACCAGCAATCGATTGACGCTCTCACCAATGCGGTCGGCTTTCACTACGCTTACGATTCTTCGATCCGCCAGTACGCGCATGCCGCCGCCATCCTCGTTCTCACTCCGGATGGGCGCATTGACCGCTACTTTTACGGCGTGATATATCCGGCGCGCGACGTGCGCCTCGGACTCGTCGAGGCCTCGCAAGGCAAGATCGGAACTTTGACCGATCATGCGCTGTTGTATTGCTACCAGTACGATCCCATGACCGGCAAATACGGCCTCGTCGTTATGAATGTGCTGCGCGCGGCAGGCGGTCTAACCGTGCTGATCTTGGGAATTTTCATGGCCATGATGTTTCTTCGCGAGCGCAAACGGCCGTCCGGTCTTCCTCCGGCGGCTGGCGCCAAAGCGCGGTGAGGATTAGTGAAGTGAGGATACGATTTTGATGCAGAGCCTTCCATTTCAACCGGAGCAGGCTTCCTCGATCGCGAGGTCGGTGGACGAGCTGTATTTGTTCCTAACAGCCGTAACGGTATTTTTTACGGTCCTGATTTTCGCGATCATTTTCTATTTCATGATCAAGTATCGGAGGCGTTCGCCGGACGAGCGCCCCAAGGCAATCGAGGGATCGTTCCCGCTCGAGGTGCTTTGGACCGCCATTCCCACTCTGATCGTTGCGGTCATTTTCATCTGGAGCTCCACATTGTATTTCCGCAATTCCGAAGCGCCCAAGGGCGCGATGGAAATCTTCGTGACCGGGAAGCAGTGGATGTGGAAGGTTGAGCACTCCGAAGGGCAGCGCGAGATCAACGAACTGCATGTGCCGCTGGGCCGTCCGGTCAAGCTGACGATGACTTCGGAGGACGTGATTCACGATTTTTTTGTTCCGGCGTTCCGCGTCAAGAAGGACGTCTTGCCGGGGCGCTACACGACGCTCTGGTTTGAGGCCACCAAGGTGGGAACGTTCCATCTGTTTTGCGCGCAGTACTGCGGCGCTTTCCACGCGGGGATGATCGGTTCGATCATTGTCCAGGAACCCGATGAATACGAGCGCTGGCTTGCCGGGGGAGCGCCGGGAGAATCCATGGAGCAGGCGGGTGCAAAAGTATTTCAAGCCAGCGGCTGCCCCACGTGCCATGTGGCCGACGGCACCGGCCTTGGTCCGTCCCTGCTCGGTGTTTTCGGACAGCCTGTCAAACTGACCACGGGCGAAACCGTCACTGCGGACGATGCGTACATGCGCGAGTCCATCCTATTGCCCAAAGCCAAAGTCGTTCTGGGCTATAGTCCCATTATGCCGTCGTTTCAGGGCCAGATGACGGAAGAGCAGCTTAACAATGTGATCGCCTATCTTCGCGCGCTGGGCAAGGCGCAGCCGAAGCCAAAGGAAGAGGGGAAGCAATGAGTACGGCCACGCTGGAACCACGCGTGCACGCTCCGAAAAATTACCTGAATGCGGACTACGGCTGGAAATCCTGGCTGTTTACGCTGGACCACAAGCGCATCGCCCTGTTGTACCTGGTTTCGATCACGTTCTTTTTCATCATCGGCGGGATGTTCGCCGTCCTGATGCGCATTCAGTTGGTCGAGCCGCAGGGCGCCCTGGTGCAGCCGGAAACCTACAACAAGCTATTCACGCTGCACGGCATCGTGATGATTTTCTTTTTCCTGATTCCGTCAATCCCCGCGGTCCTGGGAAATTTCCTGGTTCCCTTGATGGTGGGGGCGCGCGACCTCGCCTTTCCGAAGCTGAATTTGCTGAGCTGGTACATCTACATCGTGGGCGGCCTGTTCACGTTGTATTCGGCGATCGCCGGGGGCGTGGATACAGGTTGGACGTTCTATACGCCCTACAGCAGCACGTACTCGAACACGCAGGTCACGGCTGTCGCGATTGGCGTTTTTATCACCGGGTTTTCTTCGATCCTGACGGGCTTGAACTTCATTGTAACGATTCACAAGATGCGCGCTCCTGGACTGACCTGGTTCCGCTTGCCGCTCTTCCTGTGGGCCATGTATGCGACGAGCATCATTATGGTGCTCGGCACGCCGGTGCTGGCGATCACCATCTTTCTTCTCGCGCTCGAGCATCTGTTCCACGTGGGCATCTTCAGTCCGGCGCTCGGCGGCGATCCTTTGTTGTTCCAGCATTTGTTTTGGTTTTATTCGCACCCGGCCGTTTACATCATGATTTTGCCGGCGATGGGAGTCGTCAGCGAGATTATCGCCTGCTTTGCGAGGAAGCGTATCTTCGGATATAAGATCGTCGCGTTTTCGAGCGTGGCCATCGCCGTCCTCGGATTCCTGGTCTGGGGACACCACATGTTCGTCACCGGGCAATCGGTTTACGCGGGGCTGATCTTTTCCTTGTTGAGTTTCCTGGTCGCGATCCCGTCGGCCATCAAGGTGTTCAACTGGACTGCTACTTTGTACAAGGGATCGATTTCCTACGATGCGCCGATGCTATATGCCTTGGGATTCATCGGCCTCTTCACAATGGGCGGCCTGACGGGGCTGTTCCTGGCTTCGCTCGCGACGGACGTACACCTCAACGGAACGTATTTCATCGTGGCTCACTTCCATTACATCATGGTCGGCGGCGCGGTGATGGGATATCTCGGTGGCATCCATTTCTGGTGGCCGAAAATTTCCGGAAGAAAATATCCCAATATGTGGGCGGGCATTGCGGCGGTGATTATTTTTATCGGCTTCAACCTGACGTTTTTCCCGCAGTTCATTCTTGGCTATCTGGGCATGCCGCGCCGGTACGCGTTTTATCCGGCGGAATTTCAAGTGTTGAATGTGATGTCCTCGGCGGGCGCCACGGTTTTGGGCGTAGGCTATTTGATTCCTTTGATTTATTTGATCTGGTCGATGCGCTACGGTCCGATCGCGGAGCCCAACCCGTGGGGTGCCACGGGGCTCGAATGGAAGACGTCGTCTCCGCCGCCAACGGAAAACTTCGCTGAGATTCCCGTGGTAACCGAGGAAGCATACGCGTACGCGCCTGAGGAGGCCGCCGGTGACTGACGCCGAAGCGCACGCCCAACATATCGGACTGGCGCACCAGTTTGAGGACCTCGAACAGCAGCAGGAAGCCGATGCCCTGGGAATCTGGGTTTTCCTGGTGACGGAAATCATGTTCTTTGGCGGCCTTTTCGCCGGCTACGCGATTTACCGCTGGCTCTATTTCGCCGCGTTTGAGGGCGGAAGCCATATTTTGGACGTTCGCATCGGCGCCGCGAATACCATTGTCCTGCTCGGCAGCAGCCTCACGATGGCTCTCTCAGTGCGCTCCGCGCAGACCGGAAATCGCCGCGCCCTCGTTTTTTTCTTGATCGCCACCATGATTCTCGGCGGGATTTTCCTGGGCGTCAAAGGGTACGAATACCACCAAAAATTCGTGGAGCACGTTGTTCCCGGTCTGGATTGGGCTCCGGAAGGTCAAACCCTGGCGCGTCTCGCGCCCGGCGGACTCGGTCATGCGCAGCTTTATTTTATATTCTATTTCGCAATGACTGGCGTGCACGCCCTGCACATGATCATCGGCCTGGGGTTGTTACTCTGGCTGGTCCTTCGAGCGCGTAAGAATAGCTTCACGCCCCATTATTTCGCGCCGGTCGAGGTAGTGGGCCTGTACTGGCACTTCGTCGACATTGTCTGGATTTTCCTGTTTCCGTTGCTTTATTTGATAGGCGGTCGCTACTAATGTCACAGCCAATCGTGCCGCAAAAAACGTATTTGCTGGTTTTTCTCGGTCTGATTTGTCTCACCATTTTGACCACGGGAGTGGCTTTCATAGATCTTGGACCGTTCAACACCGTGGCAGCGCTCGCCATTGCGTTTTTGAAAATGCTCCTGGTGGTTTTGTTCTTCATGGGAGTGAGGCACAGCAGCGGCCTGGTCCGGATCATCCTGGTCGCGGGCTTTTTCTGGCTCGCTCTTCTGATCGCCTTCACGATGAGCGACTATCGCACCCGGTCATGGACCCCCGCGCCCGACTCCTGGTCATCGACCGCCCCTCCTACTCACCCATAATTCTTGTCTTCTCTCTGCCCCCTGTGTCCTCTGCGTTAAAAGGTTTTCCGCATTAGAGCACTTCCATAAATGATGTAGCGTATTTGGCGCTAAAAAAGAAGCCCCTA
>VFSW01005620.1_pt1 | contig 18531 bp, 13 predicted proteins | sample 5358111 | NCBI WGS metagenome assembly VFSW01 (sample SAMN11554181, study PRJNA540505) | mine drainage metagenome | isolation source: sediment from site ElyBrook_90M | place: USA: Ely Copper Mine, Vershire, VT | collected 2017 | reverse complement strand
CCCGCGGCGCGGACGGCAAGCTCTACGGGACCACTTACCAGGGCGGCGCGGCCAATCTGGGTGTGGTGTTCGAATGGAGCAGTTCCGGCTACAGGATCCTGCACAGCTTCAAGGGTGGCGCTGACGGAGCCAACCCCTACGCCGGGGTCACTATTGACCCGGCGGGTGACCTCTATGGGACTACTTATTACGGTGGTGCCGCCAACGCCGGCGTGGTGTATAAGATCCCAGCGGGCGGGACGGAGACCGTACTTTACAGCTTCACCGGCGGCTCCGATGGCGCCAGCCCTTACGCGGGAGTGATCCTCGACTCGGCGGGCAACCTTTACGGCACGACTTGCTATGGGGGATCGGCGAATGCGGGCGTAGTCTACAAGATCACTCCAACGGGCCTGGAGTCCGTGCTGTACACCTTCACGGGCCTGGCCGATGGAGCCAATCCCTACGGCGGTGTGGTCTCCGACCCGGAGGGCAACCTGTACGGCACCACGGCCGCGGGGGGCCTCTACTATGGCACTGTCTACAAAGTGAGCCCGGCCGGCCACGAGACAGTGCTACACAGCTTTTCCTATAGCGGCAATCCGAAGACGGGTGTGGTCCGGGATGCGGCAGGCAATCTTTATGGTACGATCTACAACGCGATCTATGAGCTGACTACTTCGGGGAGCCTCAAGGTCCTGCACACGTTTTTCGCCACAGGCCCAAACGAACTGGAATCGGGGTTGGCTCTGGATGCCGCGGCCAATCTCTACGGCACCACGCAGTTGGGCGGCACGGCGGGTGTGGGTGTGGTGTACAAACTGACGCCCTCGGGCCAGTTCGGGATACTGTATTCGTTTCCGGGTGGGGGCCACAGCATCTCAGCAGGCCCCACTGGGGCTGTAACTCTGGACCCAACGGGCAATGTGTACGGGACCACGCCGTACGGGAGCTTGGGAGGCATCGTGTTCGAGTTGCCGGCGTCGGGCGGCGAAACCACACTGTACACCTTTCCTACGGCTGCCGGCGGGACGTATCCATATTGGGGCGTTATCAGGGATCCGGAGGGCAACCTGTACGGGACCCCATCAATGGGGGACCGGCGAACTGGGGCGTGATTTACAAAGTGACTCCGGCAGGCCGAGAGACGATCTTGCACCGCTTCCCGTACATCGGAGCCGCCGCCTTGGCGCGGGACTCGGCGGGAAACCTTTACGGAGGTGCGGGAAAAAAAGGGACGCCTTTCGGCCAGGTATTTAGACTATCGCCGGCGGGGCAGTACACAGTGCTTTACACCTTTACAGGTGGAGTTGCCGGTGATGGCACGTCCGGGGTAATCCTCGATTCAGCCGGGAACCTGTATGGAACGTCGGGCCCCGGGGCGACGGGTGCCGGCCTGGTGTTTAGGCTCAGCCCGTCGGGGCAGTACACGGTGTTGCACAGTTTTACGGGACCTGATGGCAGTCAACCTAACGGCCAGCTAACACTGGACCCGGCGGGCAATCTCTACGGCACGACCAACGGAGGGGGGCTGGGTTATGGTGTCGTGTACAAAATAGCGGCCGCTGGCGAGTTTACGGTGCTGTACCGCTTCACCGGTGGCGCCGACGGCGGCGTCCCGTTGGCCGGTGTGACCGTGGACCCAACTGGCAACCTGTACAGCGCGGCGAGCGGGTACGGCCGGTTGAGTAACGGCAACAACGGGTCCGGCGTGGTGTTTGAACTGGACGCCGCCGGTGCGTATAACGTACTCTACACCTTCACCGGCGGGGTCGACGGAGCGGCGCCGGAATCGGTGGTTCGCGACAGTGCCGGTGACCTCTATGGGACGACAAAGGACGGAGGCGGCACAGCGTGCAACTCGGGTCTTGGTTGCGGCGTCGTATTTGGCCTGAGCGCCGCCGGGACCTTTACCGTGCTCCACACGTTCACCGGCGGCGCCGACGGATCCTTGCCTTATACCAGCCCGATTCTCGGCCCTAATGGTGAGCTGTATGGGACCACCGGATACGGGGGCACCGCAAACGGAGGCGTGGTGTACAAGATCACGCCATAACCTGCGGAGCGATTGCCCTTGCAGGGCAAAAACATCGCCGGTTGGTTGTGCCTCGCTACCATTTGGTCAGCGCTGGGCGGGGCGTAGGCACGCAGCAGCGTGGTGTTCAAGCTAAATAAATAACTAGAACCCCTGGCACCGCTACTGTTTCTCGGTCCGCTTGCGCTTTTCCTCCATCTCCTTCTGCGCCTCCTCCCGCACCCGCCGCGCCTCCGCGGCCTCGCGGTTGCCGTCCTCGGTCCGCTTCAGCCGGTAGTAGGCGGTCGCCAGCGCCGCGTGCGCCTCCGAAAAATTCGGATAGTCCCGGATCAGCCGCTCCAACTCCCCGCGCGCCTGCTCCGTGAGCCCCTGCGCCAGGTGGACGGATGCCCGCTGGTACAGCGCCCCCGGATCGTTCGGCCGCACTTCCAGCGCCCTCCCGATGCGCGCCAGCGCCTCGTCGAACTTGCCGTCTTCCTTCAGCAGCAGCGCCGTTTCGGTGTTGGCGGTGAAGTCGTAGGGGTTCACTTTCAGCTCCGCCTCGAACTGCGCGGCGGCCTCCGCGCCTTTGCCCGCGGCCTTCAGCGCCTGCCCGTAGAGCGAGTGCGCCCAGGGCATCTGGGGATTCAGCTCGACGGCCCGCGCCAGGTGTCCGGCCGCGGCCACCAGGTCGTTGCGCAGCAGCGAGCTCTGGCCCAGCAGAAAGGCCGACTCCGCCGACTCTCCGTCGCGCAGGATGCGGTCCAGCATCACCTGCGCCTCCGCCGTGCGCTGGTCCTTCAGCAGCGCCATGCCGAGCATATAGACGACCGCGTGATCGTCCGGGTATTCCGCCTCCATCGGCTTCAGCACGTCCACCGCCTTGCCGGCCTGGTTCATCGACAGCATGCAATCCGCCAGCAGCAGCGCGGGCGGCAGTTCCAGCGGTTGCAGCTTGTGCAGGATCTCCAGGTCCGCGGCCGCTTCCGGCAGCCGCCCCAGCTTGTAATAGGCCAGCGCCAGGTTCATCCGCACCTTGGGATTGTTGGGCAGCTTGCGCAGCGCCAGCCCGTACTCCGTGATGGCGTCGGCGAACTGCCCGTTGCGCACCAGCGCCGCCCCCAGGTTCGAGCGGATTTCGGCCGCGTCGGGATACTGCTTCAGGAACTCGCGATAGCGCGCGATGGCGGTGGCCAGATCGCCGGCCTGGAGCGCCGTGGCGGCTTCCCGAAGCTGGTCCCCCTGCGCGCCCGCCCGCAGCCCCGCGGCCCCCTGCAACAGCAACACAACCAGGCCCGCGAGTCTCACCTGATGCCGATTATAATGCGCCGCGTGCCTTGGCGGCCCACGATATACTGAAGCCTGCATGCGTTGGCGATGTCTGCTGCTGTGTACCCCGCTGGCCGCCCTGGCGGGCAGCCTGACCCTCGGCCCCATCACCTTCGAGGAGATCGCCGCCCGCGCCGGCGTCCGCTTCGTCAGCGACAACGGCGCCACCTCCCGCAAGATGCAGCCCGAGGGCCTGATCGCCGGCGTGGCCGTCTTCGATTACGACGGCGACGGCTATCCCGACCTCTACTTCGTCAATGGCGCCAGCCTGCCCTCTCTGGTCAAGACCGGCGCCCGGTTCAAGAACCGGCTCTATCGCAACAACCACGATCTCACCTTCACCGACGTCACCGATAAGGCCGGCCTGGGCGGCGCGGGCTATGGCATGGGTGTTGCCGTGGGCGATTACGATAACGACGGCCGGCCCGATCTCTTCGTCGCCAACGTCAACCGCAACCAGCTATTTCACAATAACGGCGACGGCACCTTCACCGACGTCACCGGTAAGGCCGGCGTGGGCGGAGGAACCTACGAAGGCCGCAAAATGTGGTCCGTCGGCGCCGCCTGGGTCGATTACAACAACGACGGCCTGCTGGACCTGTTCGTCTCCAACTACTGCGTCTGGGATCCCGACCACGAGCCCGTCTGCAAAATGAACGGCGAGCTGTTGTATTGCAGCCCGCGCCATTACAAGCCCCTGCCCCACACCCTTTACCGCAACAACGGCGACGGCACCTTCACCGACGTCTCCGTGCAGACCGGCATCGCCGCCCACCTCGGGCGCGGCATGGGCGTGGCTATCGGCGACTACGACGGCGACGGTTTTCAGGATATCTTCGTCGCCAACGACGACGCGCCCTTCCAACTGTTTCACAACATCGGCGGCAAGCGTTTCGAGGAAGTGGCCCTCGATTCCGGCGTGGCCTTTCCGGAAAACGGCAACGTCATCTCCGGCATGGGCGTCGATTTCCGCGACATTTTCAACAAAGGCCTGCCGTCGCTGTGGGTCACCGCCATCGAAAAGGAAAGCTTTCCCCTGCTGGTGAACCTGGGCGGAGGCCAGTTCGCCGACAATACCGCCATGGCCGGGCTGGCCGCCGACAGCTACGAGATGTCCGGTTGGTCCAACGCCATCGTGGACCTGGATAACGACGGCTGGAAGGACCTGGCGGTGTCCCGCTCCAATGTGCAGGACAACATCGGCAAGCTGGCCCCGCGCCCCTACGAAGAGCCCATGGGCCTGTTCCGCAATCTGGGCACCGGCCGCTTCCAGAACGTGAGCGCCGCCGCCGGACCGGATTTCCAGAAACCCGCGGCCAACAAGGGGCTGGCCGTCGGCGACCTGGATAACGACGGGCGCATGGACCTGGTCGTCAGCGTGCTCAACGGCCCGGCGCGGATCTTCCACAACACCACCCGCAACGGCAACCATTGGATTCTGCTGCAGCTCAAGGGCACGCGCAGCAATCGCATGGGCATCGGAGCGAAAGTCCGGCTGACCACCGCCGCCGGGCTCACCCAATACAACCACGTCACCACCAGCCGCGGCTACGCCTGCTCCAGCGATCCCCGCGTGCACTTCGGCCTGGGCGCCTCGAGCGTGGCCAGGGAAATCGAGATCGTATGGCCCAGCCGCGTCCGCCAGGTGCTGCGCGATGTGCCGGGCGACCGCGTGGTGACGGTGACCGAGCCGTAACGAAGCTCGCCCTGGCGCCTTCTGGGGAACCCGCGCAAAACGGTGCGCGGTCAACGCGCCGCCGGGATCCTGTTCCTGCCCTGTGTGGCGGCGCGGTCAACGCGCCCCTTTGCGCTTCTGATACAATCGGCTGGCACGAATGTCCACTCCAAATGGCCAGCCCCGGCTGACATTGGCCGATCTGGCCGAACGCTGCCTCGGCGACTTGATCCCGCTCTCGAATACCTTCTCCTATTTCTGCACCCCTCCCATGGCCGAGGAGGATCTGCACCCTTATCTGCACGATCCCATCGCCGCCCTGTCACCCGCCATCTGCGCCGCCGCCGGCAAGGTGGGACTGGTGCTGGCGCCCTACCTGGAAAAGGGCAACGGCCGCGCCGGCGACCTGGTCTCCTTTGAAAAGCCCGCCGAGGGCCGCCTGCTGACCTCCTCGCGCATGGCCGCCGGAAACCTGACCATCCTGGCCCTGGCCACCAAGGACGAAGACATCGCCAACTATCATTACACCTTCTACAACGCCCTGGCCGCCCTGGTGTCGGAACGCTGGACCCTGGACGTGCAGGAGAGCTTCTTCCGGCTCCTGCGCGAGGAGCTCAGCTCCGAGGTGCACGGCGAGGTCGACGAGCGGAGCTGGCATCTGAAGCAGGCCCTCTCCCGCCGCCAGACCAACGTGCGCAAGGAGACCAAGCTCTTTCGCGACTACGCCCGCCAATCCTTTGAAGACACCCTGACCCTGTACCTCCACGGCACCTGTTGCGACATCGACGTGGAGACCGGGCCGCGCCAGATGCCCAGCCGTTACCTGCGCAAGCGCCTGGAACTGCTGTTGTCGCTGTACCCACCGCCGGATGGCTACGCGGTGTTCCCCGAACAGCTCAAGAAGCGCTAGCCGCGGCGTCCTTTGAGAACTCGCGCAAAACGGTGCGTGGCCCTTTGCGCTTCTAACGCACCGCCGCCGGGCTTTTCTGCAAAGCCCGGCCCAGCGCCGCGCGCGCGTCGTCCACGACGTGAACTACCGGCCCCCCGTGATACAGCGCTTCCGGCGGACGGTCTCCCCAGACTGCCGCGGGCGGATAGACGGCGATGTAGTCCCACACGATACCGCGGCGATCGAGCTCGCCCATCGCATGCGAAATCAGCCGGCCGCGATCCCAGAACTGTGCGGCGCGCGCGTCCGCGATCCTGCCCAAAGTCAGTGAAGAGGGCGAGGTCCAGTCCGTCGCCAGCACCGGCTCCCAGATGGCGAACACCCGCACCGGCTTTCCCGCGAATTCCCGCAACATGCGCCCGGCTGCAGAGGCCCCCTGCAGACAAACCGCTCAAGTCGGGGATAGCAGCAGCAGCACGCGCGCGTCGTCCCTGGCCGCGTTAAACTCGCTCCTGACTTCCTCCACGTTCCGCGCCGTGATGGTCCTGAGCGGCGCCTGACCCGCGGGAACCCGGCCGCCGGCATAGAAGTAAGAGTACCCCGCCCCCAGCAGCAGCGCCAGCAGCGCCAAGGGAATGTAGTCGCGCTTCATCCCATCACCTTGCCGCCAAACCGGCCGCCGCGTTCGCCAGCGCTTCGGGAAAGAGGATCGAGAGAAGCACGAGCGCCGTCGATGTCCACAGCAGAACCGCGCCGATGGCGCTCGGCCGGCGCCGGCATTTCTTCAGCCGCCGCGCCTGGTAGAATCCGTAGGCGATAAACAGAATCGACACGCCCATCAGGTACGGCCTGGCCGCCGTCAGGAAGGCCGAACCTCCCGCCGCGCCCGCCGCCGCCAGGAACGGAAACAGCGGCAGGCAGCAACTGGAAGCCGCCAGCACGCTGCCGATCGCCGCCAGACTTGCAAGGTTGGTGCGCGTTCCGTCAGGCATCTACTTCCACCATACACTCGGTCTGCGCAGCCGAGAACCCGGCGCCCGGTCCGGATGGCGCCGGACACATGCGCGTCAGTCCGGGCTTCACCAGGCCACAAGCGCAGGCAATCCTGGCGCTGATGAATACGCCGGATGAAGAGATTGACCTGACCGGCATCCAAGACGGATTTCTCCCACGGCGTCCGAGGCCGTTTCTGCTCTGGCCGAGCGATCTACCTGGCCAAGGCCGCAGCCGTGGCGGAGGTTGCCGCGTGAGGGAGGCGCCCTCACGCACCCGTCCGCCCCAACTCCAACGCGATCCGCATAGCCGCTTCCTTGCCGCGCTCCCCCACCTCGCCCGGCGCTCCCACGCAGGACGGGCACCCGGCTTCGCACCCGCACCCCGCCAGCAGCTCGCAGGTCTGCTGAACCAGCCGCTCCGCCATGCGGTAGAGCGGCGCGCTCTGCCCCACGCCGCCGGGGTAGCAGTCATACAGGTACAGGTTAGGCTCTTCGCTGAACGCCACCCCCAGGTCCCGCGGATCGCACATCAGCAGCAGCGCGGCCACGGTGCGCAGGGCGTTCCCCAAGCCGGTCAGCCCGCTGCGTCTTTCTTCCGCCGTCAGGTCCGGGAAGCGCGCCAGGAACTCTTCCGGGAAGTGCAGCCATAAAGCCGTGGTGTGCATCTCCTGTTCCGGCATGGACAGGTTCCCCGCCCCCACGTTTTCGTTGGTGTAGAACTTGATCTTCTTGAAGCCCACGATCTGCCGGTTCACGCGCACATCGCCGTGGCACTTGCGCGCGCCGCCGAAGGCCTCGCCGGCCATCTCTTCGAGCGTCTGCACCTGGGTGTAATCGATGGCGTCGGTGTAATAGTCGCATTCCACGCGCCGCACGTAGGCCTTGCGCTCCTGGTAATCGAAGCGCTCGACGTGGTACTGGCGCGCTTCGTGCAAGTAGATGGCTTTCTCGTGCAGCGTGGTCAGCGCCGCGGTAAAGGCGACTTCCGCGATCACCGCCGGCTCCCCGGTGATGTCCACCACCACGAAGTTGTCGCTCGATACCGAGCGCAGGCTGGTGGCGTCGGCCGGATAGGAATCCGAGGTCCAGTGCCAGGCGCCCGCCGAGTGGTGCAGGAAGCCCGCCTCTTCCAGGAAGCCGCACATCGGGCCGGTGTCGTGCGAGCCGAACTTTTCCCCGTCCCGGAGCGGCAGCTCGAAGGCCGCGCACTTCAGGTGCGCCAGCAGGATCTCCAGGTTGTCCGGGTTGATATAGGCGTGTTCCGGCGAGCGCCCGAAGAAATAGTCGGGATGCTCGACGATATATTGATCGAGCGGCGCGCTGGAGGCCACCATCACGGCGGCCGATGGACCCTGGCGGCGGCCGGCCCGCCCCGCCCGCTGCCACGTCGAGGCGATGGTCCCCGGATAGCCCGCCATGACCACCGCGTCCAGCGAGCCGATGTCGATGCCCAGCTCCAGCGCGTTGGTGGCCACCACCGCGCGGATCTCGCCCTGCCGCAGCTTGCGCTCGATCTCGCGGCGCTCCCGCGGCAGGTACCCGCCGCGATAGCCCCGCACCGCGTCGCCGGGCAGCGGACCCCGCTCCACCGCGTCCTTCAAATACGTCACCAGGATCTCCGTGGCCAGCCGGTTGTTGGCGAACACCAGCGTCTGCAAATGGTGCTCGATGAACTCCAGCGCGATGCGCCGCGCCTCGCCGATATAGCTCCGCCGGATACCCAACTGCCGGTTCACCACCGGCGGATTGTAGAACACGAAGAACTTCTCGCCGCGCGGGGCGCCGTTGCCGTCCACCGTTGCGAAGGGCGCTTCGGTCAATGCCTCGGCCAGCTCGCGCGGGTTGGCTATGGTCGCCGAGCAGCAGATAAACACCGGTTTCGATCCGTAGAACTCGCAGATGCGCCGCAGCCGCCGCAGCAGGTTGGCGAGGTGGCTGCCGTACACCCCGCGATAGTAATGCAGCTCGTCGATAACCACGTAGCGCAGGTTCTCCATGAGCGTGGCCCAGCGCGTGTGGTGCGGCAGGATGCCCGAGTGCAGCATGTCCGGGTTGGTGAGCACGATGTTGGCGCGCTGGCGGATGGCCTTGCGCGCGTCCTGCGGCGTGTCGCCGTCGTAGGTGAAGGCCCGGATCTCCGAGCCCATCGCCTGGATGCCCGACTGCAGTTCGTGGAGCTGGTCCTCGGCCAGCGCCTTGGTCGGAAACAGGTATATGGCCCGCGCGCCCGGCTCGGCCAACAGCCGGTTGAGCACCGGCAGGTTGTAGCACAGCGTCTTGCCGCTGGCGGTGGGCGTCACCACCACCACGTTTTCGCCGCGCTGCACCCGGTCGAAGGCTTCCGCCTGGTGCGAATACAGGCTGCCGATGCCGCGCTCCGCCAGTGCGCCGCGCAGGATGGGATTCACCGCATCCGGCACCTCCCGGTAAACGCCCGGCGAGGCCGGCTCGTGCCGGATACCGGCGTGCTCGAATCGGGTCAGCGCGGCTTCCAGGGTCAGGGATTTTGAGGATGCGAGGGAGAGATCCATCGTGCTTCGCCTTTTCTTTGCTACCTTACACGAAAAGGCGGCGATGGGCAAGGGCCCGCCTCATTCTTCCGGGCGGATGAATTCGTAGCGTTCCAGCGTGGCGGCGATGTCGTACACGGGTTCCCCCGCGCTCGACCGGTTGGACCGCAACACCTTGCCGATACAGCGCAAGCTGATGTTCTGATCCGCCTGTCCAACGAGGGTGATTACATATTCGATGGAAGCCCCGACGTCCGGTTCCTGCCCGGTGGTGAACAGCACGCCCCCTGAACTGATGTTCTTGGTCAGGCCGAATTGGGTCACGCGCTCCGCGCCGTTGCGCGTGATCGAAACGGGCAGTTGGAGCGTGAACCGCCGGGTCCGTCTTTGTTCCACTCTAAGTAATCTAGGTTTTTTGGTAAGCTCCGGTCAACTATTCGACCGAAAAAACAGTTGTATCTGGTACTACGTGTTGGAGGGACTTTAGTCCTAACAGCCGTCATCCCGAGCTGATCCCGGCGGTAAATGCTAACCTTTTTTTCCCGATTGCCGATCAATAGGACGTGAGTTCATCGCCGCAGGAGCCGCTCCCCCCAAGCCTCGTCCCTGCCCAGACGAGTCTGGCGGCGCTGAATGGCTTCCCCGCCGCGCTGGCCCGGGATGGGCTGTGGCAGCAGATCGCCGATTCTCTGCCGGCCATGATCTGGATGTGCGCCACCGGCGGGCGGGCCACCTTTTTCAACAGCCGCTGGCTGCGGTTCACCGGGTACGCTTTGGCGCAGGCGCGCGGCGACGGTTGGATAGCCGCGTTGCATCCGGAAGATGCAGGCCGGCGCCTGGCGGTGCAGCAGGCGGCCATCGAGGCGCGCCGGCCCTTCGAAGCCGAGTATCGCCTGCGCGGCGCCGATGGCGAATACCACTGGATGCTGGACCACGCCGCGCCGAGGTTCGGCGCGCGGGGCGTTTTTGCGGGTCACGTGGGCGTGGCGGTGGACATCACCAGCCGCAAGCGCGCGGAAGACAAACTGCGTTGGCTGTCCAAAGCTGTCGAACAAAGCCCGGCCTCCGTGGTCATTACGAGCCTGGAGGGCGAGATCCAATACGTCAATCCCAAGTTCACCGAGATCACCGGATACAGTTTCGAGGAAGCCCTGGGAAAGAATCCGCGCATGCTGAAGTCGGGCGAAATGCCGCCCGAGGCGTACCGGAAGCTGTGGGAGACCATTCGCACGGGAGAATGGCGGGGCGAGTTGCACAACCGCAAGAAGAACGGCGAACTGTATTGGGAAGCGGCCTCCATCTGCCCTATCCGCGACGAGGCCGGCCAGCCGGCGTACTACATCGCGGTCAAGGAGGACATCACCGCGCGCAAAGAGATGGAAGCCGCGCTGCGCGCGTCGGCGGAGCGGCTGCGCGTCGCCGCGCGCACCTCGCGGCTTTGCGTGTACGATCTGGATTTGTCCAGTGGCCGCATCGAGATGGAGGGCCCCGATCCGTTTCTATGCAGCCTGCGCACGCTGGAGGCCTGGGAGCGCGCCATCCATCCGGACGATCACGCCGCGGTGATGGAGGCGGTCCGCAGGCGCTGGAACACCGCCGGGCCCTTTGCGCGGGAGTACCGCCTGGTGCACCCGGACGGCGCCGTCCGCACTTACATGCACTACGCGGCGGCGGTGCGGGACGGCCGGTGGGCCGGCGCCATCCAGGATATCACCGCGCGCAAACAGTCCGACGAGTCCCAGGCGCGCCTGGCGGCCATCGTGGAGGGTTCGAGCGACGCCATCCTATCGATCGACGCCGAAGGCGCCGTGCGGAGCTGGAATCGCGCGGCGGAAAAGCTGTACGGATATTCCGCCGGCGAGATTCTCACCCGCCCGGCCGCGACGCTCTCCGCGCCGGACCGCCGCGGCGACGCCGCGCGCAACATCGCCGCGGTGGCCGGCGGCGCTTCGCTGGCAGCCTTCGAAACCGAGCACGTGCGCAAGGACGGCGTGGTCTTCCCCGTCAGCATCGCCGCCTCGCCCATCCGCGACCTTGCCGGCAAGCTGGTTGGCGGTTCCGTCATCATCCGGGACATCACCGCCCAGAAACGCGCCCGGCAGGAACTGCTGGAGAGCCAGAACCGCTTCCGGGCGCTGGTGCAGAACAGCAGCGACATCATTACCCTGATGGATCCCGCCGGCGTGATTCTATACGATAGCCCCGGGGCTTGCGAAATGCTGGGTATCGCGCCCGGCCAGCGCCTGGGAACCGAGGTATTCGGCTGGCTGCACCCCGACGAGCTCTCCTATGCGCGGAAACTGCAGGAGGAACTCCTGGCGACGCCGGGCGCAAGGCTGCGGGCGCAGTTCCGCGTGCGCCACACCAGCGGAAGCTGGCGCTGGTGCGACAACTGGCTGGCCAACCTCCTGGAGGAACCCGGGGTGCGCGCGCTGGTGAGCACTTCGCGCGATATCACCGAGCTGAAAGGCGTGGAGTCCGCCTTGCGCGACAGCGAGCAGCGCTATCGTAAACTGATCGAGGACGCCAGCGACATCATCTTCACCATCGACCTGGAAGGGAATCTCACGTCGGTGAACGCCGCGGCCGAGCGGATCTCCGGATTCAGCCGGCCGGAACTGCTGGGCATGAACCTGGCGCGCATCACGGCCCCGGAATACATGCACGCCGTCCGGGCCCGCATCGCGGCGCGCGCCGCCGGCGCCGCGGCCTTACCCATGGAGTCGGAACTGGTGGCCCGCGACGGCCGCCGCGTGGCCATGGAAGTGACCAGCCGGCTACAGGTCAGGAACGGCACGCCGGAGGGCCTGTTGTGCATCGCCCGCGACGTCAGCCAGCGCAAGCGCGCCGAACGCCTCGAGCATCAGCGGCGCGAGGTCCTCGAAATGGTGGCCCAGAACCAGCCGCTCGATGACGTCCTGCGGCGCATCGAGGAGATGATCGAAGAGTATTACCCGGGCGCCGCCGCGCGGGTTTCGGTGCAGGCGGACCTCACCGGCTCCGCGCCGGCCGCCTCCCTTCGCCGCCTCGAAGGCCTGTATCAGGGCCGGATCGAGGTCCCCATTCGCGCCGGCGACGGCCGCCTGCTCGGAAACCTGGAGGTCCATCGCCCCGAACCATGGCAGCCGGACGAGGCCGAAATGGTGCTGCTGGATTCCAAGGCCAAGCTGGCCTCGGTTGCGCTGGAACACCGCCAGCTCACCAACCGCATGGCCCACCAGGCGCAGCACGATCCACTCACGGGTCTGCCGAACCGTACGCTGCTGGACGACCGCTTGAGCCAGGCCATCATCCTGGCCCGCCGCCAGGCGCGCATGGTGGCCGTGCTGTATGTCGATCTGGACCGCTTCAAAGTCATCAACGACACCCTGGGCCATCATACCGGCGATCTTCTGCTGCGGGAGGCCTCCCGGCGCATGCTCGGCGCGGTGCGGCAGTCCGACACTTTGGCGCGCACCGGCGGCGATGAATTTGTGGCGGTGCTGTTCGGCCTGGATTCGCAACTGGACGCCGAGGCCGCCGGCGAGCGCATCATCGAGGCCATGCGCGAGCCCTTCCTGGTCCAGGGGCACGAACTGTTCACCAGCGCCAGTGTCGGCCTGAGCCTGTTCCCGCGCGACGGGGAAGACGCCGCCACCCTGCTCAAGCACGCCGACGTGGCCCTGTATGAAGCCAAGAACCAGGGCCGGAACCGTTTCGCGGTGTTTGCCAGCACCATGAATTCGGCCTCCCACGAGCGTTTGCAGATCGAAAACCACCTGCACCGGGCCCTCGACCGCGGCGAACTCGTGCTGCACTACCAGCCCCAGTTTGAGATCGCCACGGGACAGCCTTGCGGCGTCGAAGCGCTGCTGCGCTGGAACCATCCCAAGTTGGGCCTGTTGCCGCCCAACCATTTCGTGCCGGTGGCCGAGGAGACCGGGCTGATCATCCCCATCAGCCTGTGGGTGCTGCGCGAGGCCTGCCGGCAGCACCAGTTGTGGCGCCGCGCCGGATATCCGCCGCTGCGCATGGCGGTGAATATCTCCGCCACCCAGTTCATGCGCTCGAACCTGGCCGCCAAGGCGGCCGAGGTGCTGGCCGCGCACGAGATGGAGCCCCGCTTCCTGGAACTGGAACTTACCGAGGGAGTGCTGATGCGGGACGCCGCCGATTCCGCCCGCCAGCTTGCCGCCCTGCGAGCCCTGGGCGTGCGCATTTCCATCGACGATTTCGGCACCGGTTACTCCTCGCTGAGCTACCTGCAACGTCTGCCCATCGACGATCTGAAGATCGACAAATGCTTCGTGCAGGGCATCGGCCGCGACACCGGCGCGCGCCCCCTGGTGCAGGCCATCGTGGGGCTGGCCCACGGACTCAACCTGACCGCCACTGCCGAGGGCGTGGAAACCGAAGAGGAGTTCGCCGTGCTCCGCGCGCTGGGCTGCGACCGCGTGCAGGGTTTCCTACTGGGCCGTCCGGCGCCCGCCGATGAGCTGTCCCGCGTTTGGCTGCCCGCCGCGCCCGATCCCGCAAGCGTGGCGTGACGAGCCTACCGCCGCGCGGCGGCGGCGCCGGGCTTGGGCGCGGGATCGGGGGCGGGCGGCTCGGCCTTCAGAAGGCCCAGTTGACGCCGCAACTCGGTATCGATGGTCTGGCGGATATCGGCGTTGTCCTTGAGGAACTGGCGCGCGTTTTCGCGGCCCTGGCCGATGCGCTCGCCCTTATAGCTGAACCAGGATCCGCTCTTTTCAACGACGTTCTGGGCCACGCCCAGATCGATGAGGTCGCCTTCCTTGGAGATGCCCTCGCCGTAGATGATGTCGAACTCGGCCTCGCGGAAGGGGGAGGCCACCTTGTTCTTGACGACCTTCACCCTGGTGCGATTGCCGACCACGGAGTCACCGTCCTTGATAGCGGCGATGCGCCGGATGTCGACGCGGATGGAGGCATAGAATTTCAAGGCGCGGCCGCCGGTGGTAGTTTCGGGGTTGCCGAACATGACGCCGATCTTCTCGCGGATCTGGTTGATGAAGATGAGGCAGGTCTTGGAGCGGGAGACCACGCCGGTGAGTTTGCGCAGGGCCTGGGACATCAGGCGGGCCTGGACGCCCATGTGGCTGTCGCCCATTTCGCCGTCGAGCTCGGCCTTCGGCACGAGGGCGGCCACGGAGTCGACGACCAGCACATCGATGGAGCTGGAGGCGATCAGGGCGCCGGTAATTTCCAGGGCCTGCTCGCCATAATCGGGCTGCGACACGAGCAGATTGTCGACGTCCACGCCGAGCTTGCGGGCATAGGAGGGATCCAGGGCGTGCTCGACGTCGATGAAGGCGGCCATGCCGCCGGCTTTTTGGGCCTCGGCGATGACCTGGAGGGCGATGGTGGTTTTGCCTGAGGACTCCGGGCCGAAGATCTCATTGATGCGGCCGCAGGGGAAGCCGCCGACGCCGAGGGCGGCGTCGAGCGAGATGGATCCGGTGGAGATGGCGGTGACCGGAACGATGGCATCCTTGGATCCGAGGCGCAGGATGGAGCCTTTGCCGAACTGCTTTTCGATCTGGCCCAGAGTAAGTTCTAAGGCGCGGGCGCGTTCTTTGTCGTCCATGAAGGGAACTCCCGAGAGAGGATGAATGCCGATTATAGCAGTGCGCTAACGGGCGGCCTCGACGAGTTTGCGAATGGGGGCCTCGACGCTGAGGAGGAGCTCGGCCTGGGGGCGGCGGGCGCGGTCAAGCAGGGCGGTTTGCCGCTCGAACCAGCCGGGCGCGCGGGGCTGGGTATTTTGCAATCGATCGAGCGCCTCCAAGCCGGCGGCGGCGATGGCCGAGAGATTCCGGGAGATGGCGGCGTTTTCGGCGAGGAGGGCGGAGCGGGCCATGACCGGGGCCAGGCGGGCGTCGTTATCACGCCACAGGGTGAGCCATTGACGGATCTGCGGGAGGTCCTCGGGGCGCAGGGTATCGACCAGCGCGGCAAAGCGGACGGCGGCGCCGCTGAAGGGCTGCACGGCGTCCACCAGCCGGTTCAAGGGCGTGAGGCTGGTGTAGGGGCGGGCGGCGCCGCGGCCGTAATCCTTGACCTGTTCGACGACTTCGGCGAGGACGCGCACGGGCTCGATGGGGCCGCCGGCGGCGAGGCGCTCCAACATTCTTTGATAGGCGGAGACGTGGCGCAGGCCGATCCACTCCAGGCCGCGGCTGACGGCGGCCAGGCGGCGGTACATGTCGGCTACATCAGTCACGTCCGCGGGGGACCATAAGCGCTCGGCGATGGCGGCGGCGCGGGGCCAGACGCGCAGATCCAGGACCTCGGGGGATACGAATTCGGACCACATACAGGCTTCGCCGCCGAGCACCAGGGACTTTTCGGCGGCGGTCAGTCCGGCCGCGGCGCCGCCCAGGGGATCGACGGCGTAGTGACGCGCGGCGGAGTGGTAGAGATCCAGGTAGTATCCGTTGGAAAGGATGCCGGTGACGCCCTGGCGCGCGGCCTCGGCAAGGGCTTGGGGCCCGCGCCAGGATTGCACCAGAATGCCGTGCGGCATACCGGGGGTGAGGATCTCGTCCCAGCCGATCATCTTCTTGCCGTGTTTGGCGACGATGGTTTGCACGCGGCGGGTGAACCAGGCTTGCAGGGCTTCATTGCCGGCGAGGCCGTGGGCGCGTTTGAACTCCTGGATGCGCGGGCTGGCGTCCCACTGGCGGCCGTTCACTTCGTCGCCGCCAATGTGGAAGTACTCGTCGGGGAAGAGGGCGGCCATTTCGCCGATGAAGGCATCCAGGAACTGGTAGGTCTCCTCACGGGTGGGATCCATAGCCGGATCGAAGACGCCCCACTGGCGCTCGATGCGGTAGGGGCCGGGCGCGGAGGCCAAGCCGGGATAGCCGACGAACCAGGCGGTGGCGTGGCCGGGCATGTCGAACTCCGGGATGACGCGAATGCCGCGGGCGCGGGCGTAGGCGATGACTTCGCGGGCCTGGTCCTGGGTGTAGTATTGGCCGTCGGAGCCAAGCTCCTGGAGCTTGGGGAAGAGCTTGCTTTCGATGCGGAAGCCCTGATTTTCGGAGAGGTGCCAGTGGAAGACGTTGAACTTGAGGGCGGCCATGGCGTCGAGGGTGCGCTCGACATCCTGGAGCGGGATAAAGTGACGGCCAACATCGAGCATGAGACCGCGCCAGGGGAAGCGGGGGTGGTCCTCGATGGTGACGGCGGGCACGCCGAAGCCGGCGGCATCCAGGTCCACGAGCTGGAGGAAGGTTTCCATGCCGCGCAGCACGCCGAGGGGATTGGGGGCATCCAGGCGGGCGCCCATGGCGGTGACGGTGAGGCGGTAGGATTCATCCTCGCCCACGTTCTGGACGGGCGCGGAGGCGTGATCGCAGTAGACGACCAGGGGGGCATTGGGGGGCAGGTCTCCCATGGCGGGCATCATGGGGATGCCGGTCTTGCGGGCCACGTGCTCGACGAGGCGCGCGGCGGCGGCTTCCAGGCGGGGTTCGCGATAGCCGTTCAACTGGATGAAGGAGAAGTTCTGGTCCAGGGCCAAGCGGCCCTGTCCGGGCTGGATCCGGGCGGGGACGGGCATCAGGTCATGGGCAAAGAGGGCCAGGGGCGCCATGAGGAGCACGGGAGCTTTCAGCATCATTACCAGACTACTTTGTTTTGTAATAACGTGGGCATCATGAGGATTTCACGGCGAACGGCAATCACGATGCTGCTCCCAGTATTGCTATGTGGAGCGGCGGCGGCACAAACGAAGTTCTATTTGAAAGACGGCGACCGGGTGGTTTTTTACGGCGACAGCATTACGGACCAGCGGCTGTACACGACGTTCGCGGAGACGTACGTGGTGACGCGCTTTCCGCGGATGCGGGTGAGCTTCGTACACTCCGGAGTGGGCGGCGACCGCGTGACGGGCGGATGGGCCGGCGCGATCGACCTGCGGCTGGAGCGCGATGTGACGGCCTACAAGCCGACGGTGATGACCATCATGCTGGGCATGAACGACGGGGAGTACCGGGCGTTCGACCAGAAGGTTTTCGACACGTATGCGGCCGGATACCGGCACATTATTCAGGCGGTGAAGGAGGCGCTGCCGGGCATCCGGATCACGGTGATCGAGCCATCGCCGTTCGACGACGTGACCCGCCCGCCGAACTTCGAGGGCGGCTACAACAAGGTGCTGGTGCGCTACGGCGAGTTCCTGAGGGAGCTGGGGAAGCAGGAGAATTTGACGGTAGCCGACATGAACGGGCCGGTGGTGGCGGCGCTGGAGAAAGCCAAAAAGCTGGACGCCGAAGGGTCCAAGAAGTTGGCGCCGGACCGGGTGCATCCCGCGGCGGCGGGACATCTGCTGATGGCCGAAGCGCTGCTGAAGGCGTGGCGCGCGCCGGCGGTGGTGACGGCGGTGGAGATCGATGCGGCGGGCTCGACCGTAGCGCGCGCGAGCAACACGCAGGTGACCGGATTGACGGCCGATCCGCCGGCCTGGACGCAGGCGGACGAAGCGCTGCCGATGCCCATCGACGCGAAGGACGGGGCCATGGCGCTGGCACTGCGGGCGTCGGACTTCGTGGAAGCCCTGGACCAGGAGAGGCTGAAGGTTACGGGGCTGACGGCGGAGCGGTACGCCTTGAAGATCGACGGCGAGACGGTGGGCCACTTCACGCGTGGGGAACTGGCCGCGGGGATCAACCTGGCGACTCTGGCGACGCCGATGGCACGGCAGGCTGCGGCGGTCCACGACCTGACGGTGAAGCACAACCAGATCCACTTCGCGCGCTGGCGGGACGTGGATCTGCCGCTGAAGGACATACAGGCGGATCACAAGCGGGCGGCGCTGGACGCGCTGGATGCGCTGGAGGCGGAACTGGTGGAGCAACAGCGGGCGGCGGCCCAGCCCAAGAGCCATCGGTACGAACTGACGCCCGGGCCGTGACGCGGCGACGCGGCGTTATGGAACAATCAAAGCCCAAGTGTTTGGATTTAAAAGGACGGCTGCGGGCAACACGGCGACGCGGGGGCGCGGGCAATGCGGGGATGCGGGGAAATGGGGACGCGGGGAATGCGTGGACGCGGGGACGCGGAGACAGGAATCGCGTATCGAGCGGGTAGGGAAGCGAAGTTGTCAAAGAGCCGGGGTGGAAGGGGGGTTAACG
>VFSW01005619.1_pt1 | contig 18533 bp, 14 predicted proteins | sample 5358111 | NCBI WGS metagenome assembly VFSW01 (sample SAMN11554181, study PRJNA540505) | mine drainage metagenome | isolation source: sediment from site ElyBrook_90M | place: USA: Ely Copper Mine, Vershire, VT | collected 2017 | reverse complement strand
CCGTGGACTGGAGGGCAGCACTACGGAATTCATTCGCCGCGGCGATTCCCGAGGATTACTCCTGGTCGTCTCCCAACCGGCGCCACATTCACTCCGGCCTATACCTGCCAAGCATTCGCAAGGATGGCGTTGGTGAAATTGTGGTCGGCGTGGACTGCTCCGGCTCAATCAACCGCCGGCAGCTTGGACTTTTCCAGGATGAACTCAACTCCATCATCTCGGAGCGGAGGCCCCAGCGGGTGCATGTACTCTATTTCGACACCCGGGTCCATAACGCTGCCATCTTTGAACAGGGCGAGCGGATTACGCTCGAACCAGTGGGCGGTGGCGGGACCAGCTTTTGTCCTTGCTTTGAATACATCGAAGAGCAGTGCATCCAGCCGCAGGCGCTCGTGGTCTTCACCGACCTTGAGGGTTCCTTCCCAGAAGCCGCACCGAACCATCCAGTGCTGTGGGCGGCCACCAAGGATCATCCGGCTCCATTCGGTGAGGTGATTCCCATGGCTGCCGCATAGGTTAGCGCTGCCTACCGACAATCGTCTTACCTAACAAAACGAGGACTCCGTGGGCCAACGGGGCAAACCGCTGTCTCTATGCATTGCACTGATCTACGGCTTGCGCCACTTGTCACGCGTGCCACGGTTTGTGTCCCGAACGCGCTCGACGAGCGGTTGCCTATCGGAGTTCAATTCCCGAGCCCTCTCAATTGCTTCCCTCTGGGTGGGGAGGACGTCGCTAGCTCTTTCGGAACCCTTCCGACGGACTGCATAATCTCCCTCAGGGCGCCTTTCTACAAACATTTGGTCATCACTCATGATTTTTCTCCTCCCCTTCACTTACCGAGCAACGGCAGTCCTTTTGGAGTGCTGCCATCGAGTATCAGGTGGCAGACGTACCCGACAACGGCACAAGCCACCAAAATTTTTGTGAATTCATTCAACTTCTGGTTTTCTTGGCCGCACAGCTGAGAACCTGTTGCCACAACAGCCCCACCAGCGCTCAAGCTATGGAAAAACTGGCGATGATTCGGGTGCAGAGCCGGTTCAAGCAGGTCTGGCACGATCCCGGTGAAAAGGCCGGCACCCGTGCACAAAAGGGCTTCATCGAGCCGAGGGCGGCGATTATACCTTTTGCACATCACTAGATAGGTAATTGCCGTCGCACCGCCCGCGACAGTCATGTGTTCAGCAGCGTTCGCCATGCGTGCCTCCATTCCTTTCCTTATGCAGGTTTACTTTCAATGACCGGCTCGGCATTCGAGACCGCCCCTTGACAAATGGGATATCATTCTCACCGTGTCCTAAGAGTAGGACGTATCGCACGCGAAACGATTCGTCTTACTAAGGAGACGATCTAATCACGGTACGAGGATGCCGTCAAGGGCTGAAATGCAAAATCTTTGGAGGGAGCAATGAGCCTTACGATCGGGGACTTCGGACGTTTGCTCGCTGCGAAACGAGGAAGCCGTGGAATTCGCGCGGCAGCATTGGACGCCGGTGTAAGTCCTGCGACATTTTCCCGAGTGGAAAATGGAAATATGCCTGATTTGCAGACTTTCGCAAGTCTTTGAAAAGGGCTCTCCCGCGACCCGCGCGAATTCCTGGGTATGGAAACTGCCGAACCACCGGCGGAGCGACCAAGGGCTGTCGTTCACTTCAAAAAGAAGAAGACGGTAGGGATGGAGACGGCCAAGGCCTTGGGCGAACTCATCCTAGCAGCACAGAGGGCTGTTCTGGCTGCAGAAGACTTGGCTGGTCGTTAACTCGTGCGGCGTGGATTCAAGGCTCAGGCGGAACGAAGTGCTGCTGAAGCACGGATCAAGCTTGGATTGGAGTGTTATGCGCCGCTCGATCCATGGGCATATGCTGCCCACCTCAATGTGACAGTTCTTGAATTCGGCAACCTTGGTCTTTCCGCCCAGGTAGTGCGGCAGCTAACCGCTGTAGACGGCGACAGCTGGTCAGCTATGACACTCCAGTCAGACGGGGGAGCGGCCATCGTCATAAATCCGGCGCATGCCCTGACACGTCAGCACAGCGACCTCATGCATGAGCTCGCCCATATTGAGCTGCACCATGCTCCCGCGAGGGTGGAGGTCTCTGAGACCGGGCTATTGCTGCTCAGCGACTATTCCGACGAGCAGGAACAAGAAGCAGATTGGCTCGGAGCTGCGCTTCTGCTTCCAAGAGAAGGATTGGTGCGACTGCGTTCAACTAATATGTCTACAGCAGAAATCGCGGCTCTCTATGGCGTGAGCGAAGCACTATGCGGGTGGCGCCTGCGCATGACGGGCGTTGATGTTCAGATGCGCAGGGCCCGTTGGTAATGACCCTGCGCATCTGAGTGCCCAACGCATTACAACTTTGAGGGACGAATGAAACGGGACACAAGGGACAATACCTGCCTGATACTGCTGGTGGCAGCACATTATCAAGGTGCGCTCCCTGGCAGCATAAAATCTTGCAGTGGGCGGCAGCACGGCAGCATTGCTTGCCGCCAGCACTACACAGTGGCTAAAGTTGAATGCCGCCCGATAGCATGACTTCGAGGTGCTGCTTGATGGAAAGACGTTTGAGATAACCCAGACCACGAGACACTTGAGTATCAGCCATTTCCCTGTATTCGTTGCATGCTTCCGTTTCGTTTGGAAGGCGGGGCTCGTCCAACGCTTCCACGAGCTTTTCTACAGCCTCAATGACCTTGCCCGCGACATTAGCCGTCGTTTCGTTACTGTCGGAAATGAAATGACTTACGTCCAGTGGCCCGGACGCACCCTGTTGGAAATGGATGTGATGAACAGCGACCGCGTATGCAGGGCCCCCGTTCTCGCTATAGTCATCTCCAACAATAGAGAAGTCACCGAAATCGAGTCTGCCAGGATTCCCTTCGACTGTATTCCAGTCCGTGAAGAATTCCCTATCCGGGTAGTCGGCATTTCGGGGTTGACGCTGAAATCGATCCTCAACCATCACGCGGCGGGCTTCCGGGATCGTGTTGATATAGGCTGCTCCGACGGAATTGCCAACGAATACATGATTTGGGATGCGTTCATCGTTCAGCAGAGCGCGTGCGCTTGGACTTGCTGGAAGTCCGTAATAAACAAGCGCAACCTCGTATTCTTCATAACGCTCTAGAAATGCTGATATTGCGGTCGCTGACGAGTTCCCGCGAAGTATTAGTGCAGGAGTCCAGTTGCCGTCCCCTTCCAACAAAGCTTCCGTAATTAGGGTGTCATACAGTTGCTGCGGCTGGTTCGCAAAATCCCCGTAGTCGGGGTTGCAGATCAAAAGGAAAGGCATCGAGGCTTCAACATATCGATCCAGGGAGATACGCGTCGTTGCGTTGTCCTTGACGGGTTCAATAATTGGGACGACTCTCCCGCTCTCGGCGATATCATTTGCGAGTTCGCGTAATGCCATCAATTCGTTTTGCTTGCCCCTAAGAAATGGGAAATATCGCTTCATGTATCAACGGCTCCTCAAGTCGCTCGGTGATCGCGACGGCCATGGAAGAAGGTTTCGAAAAACTCAAGCAGGCGTGCTTCAGGGAAAGCGGTGCTTTGTCAATCAAATCAGCGAATGCTTTCTTTTTTCCGCGCCTCTTAATCTGCTCTACCATCAAGTCGTGAGCGACTGTCGGCGGAAGCGAACAGAACATTTCTTTGGCCGTGGCGTACAGCTTCGAATTTGGGACCTGAGGTATAAGGCCAAATTCTTGAACCAGCGCCATGCAGTATTCGGACTGTCTCATACAATCGAACACGGCATCGGGGTTGACATTGTACTTATTCGAAACTGCTTCTCGGACGGTTCCCAGAGAACCGTTGTCACGCATGACAATGATACCGACCGTTGGGGCAGCAACCCGACATGCAACCGCCGCCTTGGAATCGGTTGTTACAACGTAAATGCGATCAAAAATTCGCTTGTAATCAGAGAGCTGACTATCAAGGCGTTCAAATGAATCGTACTCTGACTTGATCTCATAGACAGTGGAAGTCCCATTCAGGATTGCCACATCAGCTCGACTTGTTCCGCTTCTGAGTTCGTCTGTCATGAACGAGGTGCGAAAGGAATGCCGCGAAAGGAAGAGCTTTGTCGCGATAGCGTTCTTGTACACGTATTCGCAGCGGTAGTGCTCGAAGAGCACCGAATAGAAGAAGTCAAACCATGTGCTGAGCAGGGCACCGGTTGGTGGCGGACCAAACTGAGAGTAGTGCTCAGCGAGTTCCAAGAGGGCGCCTACATGGGCTCCACGAGCGACCTTTTCAAGGAAAGTGCTGCGAAATATGGGGGCGATGCTGAAAAGCGATGGACCTTTGGTAGTCGCGCGCAGACTGGCAGCGTGGATGGTAGACACTCCGGTTCTCATACAAGTGGCTTCCCAAGTGTCGGAATCACAACTGCTTTTTTATCACGGTAGCTATTTGTATTTCCAGTGACTATTGAAACTCCTTATGAGGATAGCCTAGGAGGGCGGAACAGGCGGATACATTCAATGCTGGCGATTCTTCCTCCAATCACCGGCAGGTCGGGTGCCAAACTTTCAGATTAATCGTCAACCCACATTGCAGCCCTCTCTTGCGACCTGCCGGCGTCGCGACTAAATAATACTATACATAGTAGTACTATGTCTGATATGGTTCTCTGCGAGCCGAGAGGAGCTACATGTTCAAAATGGCATTTCGGGTTGTGTATCGCATCAAGCGCCGATGTTCCCGGCATCCCGCATACAACCCCCGTGAAGGACGGCAATGGAGGATTCCGCCGGAAGCCATCAACAAAAGAGTGTCCTCAAACCAAGCGACCTCAGCCGAGATCGCCAGTCCGAAATTGAACACCAAAACCCGCGCACCGCGCCTGGAGAGTCTATGACCAGAATTGCTTTTCAGAACCAACTAGTCAGCACCAAAGAAGCCTCCGAGATCCTGGGCCGTTCGCCCGCCACACTGAAGCGCTGGCGCTATGAAGGGGACGGGCCAAAGTATGTAGAAATACGGCGCCGAATCCGCTACGATGTCTCCGTTCTTCAGGAGTACATCCGGACGAACACACGAGTGCCTTCCGTGCGGGCTGCATTGGAGGAGATTCGTGGAGGTCTTTAAGCAAAAGAAATCGAAGTTTTGGTGGTATGACTTCGCCGTCCGCGGCAAAAGATTTCGAAGGTCCACGGGCGAAACGAACAAAAATAGGGCAGAGAAAATCGCGTCCTTGAAGTTCGCCGAGATTTGCGAGCAGGGAGATCCCCTTCCAAGGAAGTCGCCCACCGTGCTCGAGGTGTCGAAGCGTTTCTTGGAATCGGTGGACGCCGCCCGGCTGGCTGAGAAGTCGAAGGCGTATTACCACGATGGATGGCGTCTTCTGTCAGCTACACCCGTCACCAGGCTGCGTCTGGACCTGGTGACGAACGAGGTTGCCGGAACTCTCCGGTTTGCGGGATCGCCGGCAAACACCAACTGCGCGTTGCGTACTCTCCGGAGGCTGCTGCACCGGGCCGAGGAGTGGAAGCTGATTCGCAGGGCGCCGAAGATCAAGCTCGTCCATGAGCAGGCGCGCAGCTTGCGCCTAGACGAGGCGGCCGAGGCGAAACTGCTGGAAGGTGCGGCTCTTTGCAAGTGGAGGAGCAAGCGCACCCTGGAAAGGTTCACTCAGATCTTGATCTTGGCGCGCGATACCGGGATGCGCAATGAGAAAGAGCTCTACCGGATGCGCGTTGAAGACCTTTACTGGGAGCAGCGTCTCATCCATGTGGTGGACAGCAAGACCGAGAACGGCATCCGGTACGTGCCGATGAGCGACCGGGTTTTTACCGTGTTGAAGACGCTTTGCGGGACCAGGAAAAAGGGCTGGGTGTTCGCGTCCAAGCGATCTGAGTCCGGACATCTGACCACGATGGCCGCGAAGTTTCGCCAAGCACGCGAGAAGGCCGGACTGCCGAAGAAATTGGTGCTGTACTGCGGCCGGCATGACTTCGGAACACGAGTTCTGAAGAATACCGGGAATCTGAAGCTGGTCATGAGTGCTATGGGGCACGTGGACGTCAAGACCGCGATGAAATATCAGCATCCGGAACTTGGCATTGTGCGCACGGCGCTCAACGACAGTAATCATGCGGTGTTGCCGCCAAGTGCGTAGCCAAAATCGGCTACGTCATACTTTACGTCATACCGTTAAATCTCAATTTTGTAAGTTATTGAAAAGATGGTGAGCGCGGTAGGAATCGAACCTACAACCTACTGATTAAGAGTCAGTTGCTCTGCCAATTGAGCTACGCGCCCTACTTGAGTTATTTTGCAGCGGACCAGATGCGGAGGATTGCGTTGGGCCGGTTCACACCGCGGAACTGATTGGCTCAGAACCTTATTGATAGTAGCAAACGTGTTTGGATCGTGCAACGTTCACTTGGGATTTACAGTCAGTCGGATTCACTTTCGATCGAATTCAAGAGGAAAGCCATCCCGGTTAGAACGCGCCGGGTTAATCGCTCTGTATCTGGATCAGTTCGCCAACGTCGTTTGAACGCGGCTGTGGCTGCAGGGTTTGCGGCAAGCGCCAGAAGTCGATGTAGCTGATCTGGTGAACGCAGCTCACGGTGCAATGAGGCGAGCATCCCTTGGCAGTGAGGAACTCGCGGCGCACATCGGCCTTCGTATATTGCAGCAGCGGCACGCCGGGGTAGCCGCGCTGCTGCGAGCAATAGTGAACCAGGCCGTCTTCGCAGACGTAGATATAGCGCGCGCCCGCCCGGCAGCGCCAGTCGTTCGGCTTGCCGTTGGCGATGTTGGTCTGAAAGCCATTGAAGCGCGAGTAGCTCTTGCGCTCCATATCGTGCATTTTAAAAAATACCTCGCGCTCGTCACCGTTCAACGGACGCAGCTGACCGTCGCCGTCGTGGATAATTCCTACGGTCGAGGTGAAGCCAAGCTGACGGGCACGGCGTCCCACCACCAAGGCATCGTGCGGGTTATGAATTCCTCCGCCGACGACGCTGTTGATGTTGACGTGGAATTCGGCGTATTCGCTGAGCAACTGCAGTTTCTTGTCCAGAACCTTCAGGCTTTTTTTCGAGACCTCGTCGGGTGTCACGTTGTCGATCGATATCTGCATGTGATCGAGTCCGGCGCGGTTGAGCCGTTCGATGCGTTCGGCGGTTAACAGATATCCGTTGGTGATCAGGCCGGCGAGCATGCCGTTACTGCGGATGCGGCGAATAATGTCGTCGAGTTCGGGATGAAGGATTGGCTCGCCGCCGCTGATGGTTACGATCGATGTTCCCAGCCGTTTGAGATGATCCAACCGCTGGAACATGGTCTGGAGCGGAACCGGACTGCTATTGGTATCGAACTCATTGCAGTAGGCGCAAGCCAGATTGCATCGCCGCATCGGAATGATGTGAGCCATCACTACATGATTGGTGTCCACCAATCCATGCGCGATCATGCCCAGCTCTCGCAGGCGCCTTGTGGCGCCGATCCATTTGCGACGAACTCCCGGTTTCTTCTGAGACATATGGGCCTAGTGTCTATTAGACCATGCGTTCCAGGAAGCGGGTAAAGGACACGGAGCGGAAGGGTCCATTTTGTGCTTCAAAGCGGGAATATTTTCATTGGGCGGTAATTTTCCACACTTTTGGCCTTGGTTCACCGGATTCGGCCAATCCGGGGCGCTGGTTTATAATCCTTGCTTCGCCCCTAATTTTTTCGGAGCACATTGGAAGATGATTCGATTCCTGCAAACCCAAGGCCGCGTTCAGCGAGTGCTTCTCGTCGGCTTCCTTTCCATCGTCTGCATCATGATGGTTGTCACGCTTGTTCCCGGTGGAGTTCTCAATGACCTTGGAGGCAGCAGCGTCGGCGCCGATTCCGTTGCCAAGGTCGATGGCAAGGATGTCACAATTCAGGAAGTTGATCAGGTGGCCCGCAGCATGATGCAGCGGCAGCGCCTTCCCGAGCAACTCAAGTCTTACATCCTGCCCCAGGCCGTGGATGCTGTAATCATGCAGAAGGTCTATCTGCTGGAAGCCAAGCGCCTTGGGCTGCAAGCTACCGACGATGATCTGCGTTACGAGATGCAGCACGGCGGGCTCGCGCAGGCGCTCTATCCCAATGGGACGTTCATCGGTGCAGACCAGTACCGGGAACTCGTCGCCACGCAGTTCAACCTCAGCGTGCCGCAATTCGAGCAGGAGCTGCGAGACGAATTGACCATGCGCAAGCTGCGTTCGGTGATCGGCGCCGGGGTCTTTGTCTCAGACGCCGAAGTACACAATGCATTTGTGAAGGCGAAGACAAGGGTCAAGTTCGATTACGCGGTGCTGAGCGACGCCGACCTGGAGAAATCAGTCTCGGTCGATGACGCGGAACTGCGCGCCTATTACGAGAAGAATCAGCAACGGTTTGCAAACACCATTCCGGAACAGCGCAAGATAAAGTATGTGCCGATCGATCCGGCGAGGCTCCCGAATCCGGCCAAGGTGTCCAGCGACGAACTGCAGAGTTATTACCGGCAACATGCAGCCGAGTTTCGCGTTCCCGAGTCGGTGAAGGTTCGCCATATCCTGATCAAACTCCCGTTGCCTGGTCCCGATGGCAAGGTGGATGCCAAGCAGGCTGCGGCTGCCAAGGCAAAGGCGCAGGACGTGCTGAACCAGCTTCACAAGGGCGGAGATTTCGCGGCCTTGGCGAAGAAGTACTCCGACGATACTGCGACCGCCAAAAACGGGGGCTCTGTCGGAGAGCTCGTGCAGGGCTCCGGTTCCGCGCCTGAGATTGAGAAGGTCGCCTTCGGCTTGGCCAAGGGACAGACTTCGGATCTGATTCCGACCAGCTATGGCTTCGAAATCATTCGCGTGGACGACAAAATTGCTGCACACAGTCGCTCGCTGGACGAAGTCCGCTCCGAGATTGAACCGATTGTGGCCGCGCAGCAGAATCAGAAAATTGCCGAGCAACTCGCCCACACCGTCGAAAGCCAGGCCAAGTCCGGCAGCCTCGATAAGGCCGCTGCAAGCAACGGCCTTCAGGTGCAGGAGATCGGTTACTTTACGCGTAGCCAGTCGCTGCCTGCCATCGGTGCCTCGCCACAGTTCATGGACGCCGTATTTGGGATGCAGGCCAACGCCGCACCGGTATCGGTTCCGTTGGCTCACGGCTTTGCCGTCACCCAAGTGACCGACGTGAAACCGCCCGCAACGCCTACCTTCGAGCAGATAAAGGACCGTCTTGCGACCGAGTTGAAGCAGCAGAAGGCGCAGGCGGAGCTCGGGCAAAAGCTCCAGGAACTCAGCGATAAGGCCCATGCTTTGCACAACCTGCGCGAAGCAGCAAAAGCCGTGGGCGCAACGGTGAAAACCAGCGAGTTGGTCGCTCCCGACGGGCAGGTGCCGGAACTTGGCCAGGTCTCATCGGTTCCCCAGGTTTTCGAGATGAAGCCAGGCGAGATCAGTCAGCCCATCAATCTTGGACAGAAGGGCGTAGTCGTCGCTCTGCTTGAAAAAGCGGAGCCGACCGACGCCGAGTTTGCCGTCATCAAAGACCAGGTTAAGGCATCCCTGCTGGATCGCAAGCGTTCCGAGGCGGAGGAAGTATTCATCCTTTCTCTGCGCGACCGCCTGGAGAAGCAAGGCCGCATCATCGTGGACAAAAAGAAAGTGCAAGCGCTGGCCACCCCCAGGGAGTAGCGGAAACGAACTATGCACGCGGGGAGGGATAACCTCCCCGTTTTTATTCGACAATATGTATTTGACGGTGCATCCAAGAGACGAAACTGGTATTCATGCAATCAGCAATATCCTGACCTCATGCTTGATAAGCGAAGCGCTGGAATCCTACTGCATCCCACCTCATTCCCTTCCCACGGCGGAATCGGCGACCTTGGGCCTGCCGCCTATGAGTTCATCGATTTTCTTGCTGCCGCCCGTCAGGGACTATGGCAGATTCTGCCGCTCAACCCGTCCGGCATTGGAAATTCTCCTTACTCCTCGACATCGGCCTTTGCGGGCAACGTTCTGCTGCTCAGCCTGGAGCGGCTGGCGGATCGCGGCATGATCTCGCACCAGCGAGTTGCTTCGCTGGACGCGCGCGAAGGCCGGGTCGATTACGCACGCGTGGAACGCGAGAAGTTGCCGCTTCTGCAGGAGGCCGCAACCTCATTTCTGCGCAGCGCAAGTGGCGAACATCGTGCGCGTTTTGATCGATTCGTCGCCGACAACTCCTGGTGGCTGGAGGATTACGTTCTATTCGAGGCTTTGCGGCTCCGCCATGAGCAGCGGAGTTGGAACACCTGGCCTCACGAGCTTGCGCACCGCGAGCCCGAAGCAATGGCAGCGATCCGCGAAGAACTACGCGACGAACTCGCCCGCGCCCGTTTCCTGCAGTTCGCCTTCTTTGAGCAGTGGCGCGCACTGCACTCCTACAGCCGGAGCAAAGGCATAGAAATCATCGGCGATGTTGCCATCTTCGTTAGTTACGACTCGGCGGATGTCTGGACCCATCCCGATACCTTCTGTCTCGACCCGGAAAGTCTTGAGCCTGAGTATGTCGCCGGCGTTCCGCCCGATGCCTTCTCCGAGACTGGCCAGCGCTGGGGAAATCCGATTTATCGTTGGCCGGAACTGAAGCAGAGGGGCTACGACTGGTGGGTCAAGCGAATGAGCTGGGCGCTACAGAGCTGCGACATCATCCGCCTCGATCACTTCCGCGGCTTCCAGCAATACTGGGAGATTCCCAATAGCGAGCCCACCGCGGTGCACGGCCGCTGGGTCGATGGACCCGGCGAGGATCTGTTCCTCGTGCTGCGCGAAAAACTCGGTGAGCTGCCGTTTATTGCCGAGGACCTCGGCGTCATCACCCCCGACGTGTACGCGCTTCGGGAGCGCATGCAGATGCCGGGCATGAGAGTCCTGCAATTCGGCTTCGGCGATCCCGGCGCACACATCTACCTGCCGCATCGTTACGAGGCCAACACCGTGGTTTACACCGGCACGCATGACAATGACACCACGCTGGGATGGTGGAAGAACTGCTCGGAAGACGAACGGAGATTCGCCGGAGCGTTGCTCGGAGACGCAATCGACGGCGTTAACTGGTCAATGGTCCGCCTTGCCCAGAGTTCCACCGCAAACCTCTGCGTGGTTCCTCTGCAGGATGTGCTGAGTCTTGGCTCGGAGGCGCGCATGAACGTGCCCAGCTTGGGCGACGGCAACTGGACCTGGCGTTATACGCCCGGAGCCCTGCAACCGGAATTGGCGCAGAAGCTGGCTACGCTTGCCGAAGTCACCGACCGTCAGCCCTCATGCGATCAGCAGGGCCACGGGGAAGCTTGCGAAAACTTCACTGCATAGCAGCTCGCCAGGATTGTTTTGAGTGTCTTGAAGCGTGACGCTCTCGCCCGTCAGCGCGTTCTGAAATTTTCGGCCGGAGAATCCCTGGGGTACCCGCAACCGCGTATCGCCCCAGTCTTCCGCCCGCGCCAGCCGAGGTTCTCCATTCAGCAGCGCGAAGTTCAGGCGTGGCACCACCACCAGCGCCGCGGATTGCTGATAACGCCGCGCAAAGGCCACTACATGCTCTCTGCGCTCGCCTTCCACTCCGACTGCCGCATAATCTCCGTGACGAAACAATTCGCGCGCCTTGCCTCTCGTGCGCAACGTCTGGTGCGTGGTCCACAGCTTCAGCCTTCCATCGGTCCATTGCGCCAGTAATTCGCGGCACAGCTCCGGGCTGGCATCGCGGTGGTCCAATTCATCCAGATATTTTTCAGCGATCGCAAAATTCACCGCGCGCCGGTTGTCGGGATCGACCAGGCTGAAATCGAAAAGCTCCTGTCCCTGATAAACGTCGGGCACTCCCGGCGAGGTCAACTTGAGCAAGGTTTGCGACAGCGAGTTCAGCACCCCGAACCATGCCAGGCGGGGTATAAAGTCGTGCATCAGGCGCAGAAAGTTGTTGGGCTTGGCCGGGGGGCCGGGTGACAGAATGCGGGCCACGAACCGGCGTAGCGCCTCGCTGTACTCATGGTGGGGATTGATCCAGCTCAGGTTGATCTTGCCCTCATGCACCGCCTTCTGCATGTAGTCCTGGATCCGGGCGATGTAGGCGAGCCGTTCCTCACGGCCGAGCGCCCAATCGTTCGGCGCAAACGATGCATTGCCAGGCATGGGCCAGGTGCCGGCCAGCGTTTGATAGAGGAAGTATTCTTCGTTGTTATCGGGCACGATGCGTCCATCGTCGATGATCTTGCGCTTGGCGCGGTTGATGCGCCGCCAGCGCATGACCTGGGCGGCCCACGGACGCGGCATCTCGCTCAATACGTTGAGCCGCATGCGCACATCCTCGCTGCGCTTGGTATCATGCGTCGATGTGGTGAGCAGCGAAGTCGGCCACAACTCCGCCCGCTTCCGGTTTCCCTGGTGAAACTCCTCCACGCTCATGCCGAAGCTGGCTGGACTGCCACCAACCTCGTTCACCGAAATAAAGCGGTTGTACACATAGCAGATCGTATCTTCCACGCCCTTGGCCATCACAGGGCCGGTGAGCTGCTGGAATTTCAGCGCGAAGTACAGTTGCTTGCGATAGCCGTGGATCGGCGCACTGCCGCCATTGTCCTCGCGCAACAGCAGGATGTCATGCAGGAAATCGAAAACCTCGGGGGCCATGGAGCCATTGATGCGCTTGGCCGAAGCGATCGCCCGCGCGATGAACTCGCGGTCGCGTGCGCTGATGTTGCCGCGTTCATCCAGATAGGTCCGGTACACCGGGAAGCAGGCGATGGTCTCGCGAATCGCGTCGCGCAGTACTTTGCGCGTGAAGTCGCGGGCGCGCCGGTTGGCCGAGCTGATCTCGTCCAGCATGTGGCCGAGCACGTTGACTTCACTGGAAAGCGCGGTGAGCATCACCAGCTTCTTCGCCTGGTAAATCAGCCGCTCCACATTGAGCGATTCTCCAATCAGCCGGTGATACAGGTTGGTGAAGCTCTTGTGATTGCGCGCCTCGATGAAAATTCCGTTCACCGCGTTGGCAAACTCGTATCCAACTGTTCCGCTGACCGGCCACTCGCGCGGCAGCGCCTCGCCCCTCTCAAGAATCTTTTCAACCACTACGTAGAATGGCTCCTGCCCGGGCTGAATCGAGTGCTGTGCAAATGCGCTTTGCACACTCATCTCAATTCCGTTTTCGGCGAGTTCGCCCACCGGGGTGGGGCCATAAAGTTTTGCTGCTGCGAACAGCATCTGCAAGCGTGTGAAGTACTGCGGCGGATTGAACATTCCGTCCGGATGGTCGATGCGCAGTCCGATCACCGCATCCTCGGCAAGCAACCGCCGAATCAGCTTTTGAGTCGCCGCAAAAACCTGCGGATCTTCCATGCGCAGCCCGATCAGGTCATTCACGTCAAAGAAGCGGCGGTAGTTGATTTCTTCGGCGGAGACGCGCCAGTGTGCCAACCGATACACCTGCGCCTCAAGCAACTCGTGCAACGCATCAAAGCTGTGCGAATCCCCCGCCGTGCCATTGAGCCGCGCCACTGCCTTCTGTACGTACTCCCGTGCCTCGCTTGAGCGCTCCACCAACTCCGTGAAGCGGCGGAGCAGGAATGGAACCTCATGCTGCCGCCGCAAGCTGCGCTCCGGCTCGGCAGCGGTGTGCGGCGGCAACTCCGCCAGCGCCGCCAGCAGAGAAAGCAGCTAGCGAGCCGTGTCCCCCGGCTGCCGCAGCCCGTCCCCGAAACAAAAAATCAGTGGAATGGTCTGCGGATCGACAGGAAGGCGCTTATCGAAATACTCAATCCGGAAGCCCCGCTCGCCATAAGCCAGCACGATATGTGCGGCCTCCAGCTCCTCTCCGTACTGATTCCCCAGAATCGGCAGCAACACCTTGTTGCGCAACTCAGGCTTGAGCGGATTCCAGTCGATATCGAAGAAGTTTGCGTACTCCGATGCGCGGCCATTTTCCAGCAGGTCTTGCCACCAAGGGTTGGTGCCGTAGCCCACGCCCATGTGATTCGGAACTACGTCCAGCAGCAGGCCCATACCGCTGCGTCTCAGCAGGTCGAGCAACTCCTGTAACTCTTCTTCGCTTCCAATCTCCGGATTGATGCGGTTGTGGTCGGTAATGTCATACCCATGCATGCTGCCGGAACGCGCGGCAAGAATGGGGGAAGCATAGAGGGTCGTGATTCCGAGCCGTTGCAAGTAGGGAATCAGCCGGATTCCATCCACAAATCGGAAGCTGTGGTTGAACTGCAGACGATAGGCCGATCCGGGCCGTATCTGGCGCTGGCTCTCCGCGAGCCGCTGCAGGAGTTCAGAGGCTTCGTCTGCCGTATCGGGGAGGGGAATTGTGTGCGCACGCATTCTGCACCCGTTCGAAGTCTGAATTTCCTGCATCCGAATCCCTTAGATGCGGCAAATCGCGGGCATGTGGGCAGCCGGTCCGGCTGCACCTTTGACGAACCCGCTCCGAACGCAGACAATACTGCTTTGTGGTCTCTTCGGCAATCGAAGCACACCCAGAGAATTCAGGAGGCATCATGGCTTCAAGCGGTGAACTGATTCGTATGATGAATTACGTCGATGACATTGCGACCACCCTGCGGCGTATCGTCGTCGGCAGCGGTTTTATCTCCCCGGAAGAGCGCAAGAAACTTGCCGAATATATGCGCAATTCGGACCCGAACTTTACCAAGATGGTCGAAACGTTGGAGAAGTAGCGATGTCGGCTCCGGACGCTGAAATCATCGCCGTCATCGGCGCTGGCAAAATTGGTCGGGAACTCGCTCGCCGGGCCGCCGTGGCTGGCTTTCGCGTGGTCCTCGAAGATCTCATGCCGATCTCGCTGGCCTCGGCGCGGCTGGAGATTCGGCAGACACTGAACGATGCGGTGACTTCCGGTGCGCTGGATCTGGCGCGGGCCGACGAGGCCTTCGCCAACATCGATTGCGCCACCAGCATCGAAGACGCTGCGCGACGGGCTCACATCGTGATGGAGACCGGCCCGGACGAGCCGGAATCCAAACTTGAGATGTTCTGCCTGCTCGACCGCATCTGCCTGCCCAATACGGTAATTGTGAGCAACTGCCACGCCCTCGATCTCTCCGACACAGCCATCAAGGCGGAGTCCATCGTCGGCATGTACTTTTCTGGTGACCGGGCCGAGATACACTGCTCGGTTTTCACCAGCGAGCGCGCCTTGGCGGTTGCGGTGCAACTTGCCGAACGCATTGCAACCAGCTACAGCATCACTCGCGACGGGCACTTGGCCGCCAAAGCCTGCGCCCATCCGCCGAAAACAAAGGGCCGCGCCGGTGCCGGCGGGGCCCGGTGTTGGGCATCCCTACCGGGTAAGAATAGGCTGTGTCAAAGGGGGAGGGCATGTATTTGTGGGGCTCGTCCAGGGCTCCTTGCGTGTTGTCATTGGTCTGCAGGGCCTGCCGGTATTCGCTCATTGCGCGCTCGCGCTGTCCGGTTATGTCGAAGATCTTGCCGAGTTGAATATGGCTCCAGACCTCGGTCCACTTCGGCTCGCCGTCGCCATTCAGAGAATCGCGATAGGCGTTAGCCGCAGCCTGGTAATTCTTCTGCATGTAGAAAACCTCGGCGATGCGGTAGTGCGCCAGCGAACTGTTCTTGTTCTGCTCGATCGCCTTTTGAAACTCCTTCAGCGACTCAGCCAGGTTTCCCTGCTGCACCAGCTGTTGTCCGCGCATGATGGCGGTGCGCAGCCGCAGCTCTCCGGAGTTCTTCAGCACCCAGTTATTCGGGTCCACGGTGATGCGGCGGGGCTTGCCGAAGGTCTCAACCGTGTAGCTGGAATCCGTCCCCACCACATCGACGGTCTTGTCCTCCGTCTTGCCGTCGGTGTCGATCTTCAACTGCACCGGCATCCGGAACAGGTCCATATCCTGCTGTACCTGTCCCACCACGCGGAAGCCTTTCCGGACCCGGAAAACCGTGTACTTGTTCTTGAATTCAGGGGCCCCCGTCGAGTTCAGCCATTGCGAGTAGAACCAGGTCAGCGGCTCGCCTTGGATGTCCTCGGTCGTCTTCTGCAGGTCCTTGAGCCCCACCGGCTTGCCCAAATAGTTCTGGAAGAGCGCGCGCATCGCCATGTCGAACTTCTGGTCGCCCATCACCCAGCGAAGCATGTGATAAATCATGCCGCCTTTATCGTTCGCCATCGATTGGAAGACCGGGTCGAAGGTGTCGAGGGTTCCGATCTGTCCCAGCGGAACGCTGTCATAGGCCAGCGCGCCCACGGCCATGTCCTTTACCGCCTCCTGCCCGCCCGCCGGGCCTGCCGCGTATTCGATGTAGCGGCTTTCGCTGTAGCGCGCGCCGCCGTCCTGAATCCACCAGTCATTGCGCGTCGCCGGGCTCACGATCGTGCCAAACCACTGGTGCGCGATGGCATTTGCCAGCAGCCGGTAGTTGACCTTGGCATTGATATTGCGCGCTGCGATTCCCGCCATCTCAGGGGCCCACGCCGTGGGCACCGAATCGTCCGGTAACTCCACCAGTTTCAGCTCCGGGCTGATAGGGACGCCATAAATGGTGATGAAGAAACCGAGCTCTTTGGCTGCGGTCTCGCCATACTGCTGCGCAAACTCGGCTTTGTCCTGCAGGAAGTAAACATGCACCGTCATTCCCGCTTCGCTCACCGGGGTGTCCACGAATTTTCCAATCACCACCGTGCCCGGAAAGCTCGGCTTGCTCCAGGTGAAGGCGACGGTTTTCATCCCCGGATCGGAGCTTACGGCGGGGGCTTTGCTGGTTTCGGGCTTCGCCTTTTTCGCCGAATGCTCGCGCATCTTCAGCTTTGGAGCATCGCTCTCGGCGCTTCCCTTGGCGGGCTCTTCCGCTGCGCCCCCGCTTGCAACGGCGCCTCCGCTTGCAACCACCGTGTACTCCTGCGGAGCGGTGATCTTCAGCCGTGCGGTAAAGCGGTCGATGCCATAGTTGGTCACCGGAAACCAGCGCCCGGCATACAGCAGGAAGGTGATCGGATCGCCCACGTAGGCCAGCCTCAGTCCCGGAACCGGGCTGTCGTCCGCCGAGGTCACATTGCCCTCGTAGTCAAACGTCAGAGTCGCTTCCTGCCCCTTGCTCATGCCGCTGGGCAGTGCCACGCGTACGGTCGAGTCCTGCGATACGCGTTCAACCGGCAGCACCGTACCCTGCTCGTCCGTAACCTGAGTTACACGCAGCGAATTGTGCAGTTCGAAGGTTGCAATGCTGATCTCGTCCAGCGCCACAAACTTGACCACCGCTCGCGCCGTCAGCCTGTGCGATTGAGGAGCAACCCTGGCCTCGATGCTGTAGTCCTCCGCCTGAATGCGCGGCTTCTCAACCGCCCGCAGGGCCATCGGGAGCAGACCGGTGATCGTAATCAGGGTTATGAGAACGGTTCGCGTCAGGGGCCGTCCTGCAAATCGCATCGGCATTTCACTCCTGCTGAGTACATTAGTAAGTGATGTATGAAATCGTATAGAAGATGCTGGGCAGCTTCACTGAGCGCGCGATGATTCCTCCCTGCGCGGGGCATTTTCCGCAACGCGCAATACCGCCCGCGCCGCCCGCTCCGCGGTACTCTCGCCCTTTACGGGTGGCCCACCTTCACCTGCATTTGGCGAATGTGGGATGTCGGCCAGCTCTCCGCGAAGCTTTCCGCGTACCTCTGCCAGACCGTCGCTCATGTGCTGCCTCGCCCCGCCGTCGTCCAGCAGCACCCGCACCTCACGCTCCACGTTCTCCGGCGTAAAGCCACTCTGGATCAGCTCCGGAACCACCCCGCGTCCGGCCACCAGATTCACCATGCAGTAGTGCGGCAGCTTCACCAGATGCCGTCCCAGCATCCAGGTCAGCCCCGCCACGCGATACACCATCACAAACGGCGTGCCGATCAGAGCCGCCTCCACCGTAGCCGTGCCGCTGGCCACCACCCCCACGCGGGAATGAAGCAGGCTTGCCCTGGCGTCGTCGGTCAATGTAACTCTCACGCCGCTCGCGCACAATGCAATCTGCTCCCGCACCCACTCTTGGTTCAGCGTGCTGGCCACCGGCATCACGAACTCGAACTCAGCTCCCAGCCGCTCCGCCGCGCCCAGCATTGCAGGCAGGTTCAGGCGAAGCTCTTTCCTGCGGCTTCCCGGCAACAGCGCAATCCACCTCCGGGACGCATCCAGCCCCCAGTGCGCCGCAAAATCCTCCCGGCTCACAGTGGGCAACTCCAACTCGCTCAGGGGATGCCCGACGAACTCCACCTGTACCCCGTTCCGCGCGTAGAACTCGCGCTCAAACGGAATGATCACCAGCATCTCGGAAACATCGCGCTGCACCAGCTTCAGCCGTCCTTTGCGCCAGGCCCAGAGCTGCGGACTGACGTAGTACACCACCGGAATCCCGCGCCGACGCAATTGCTTTGCCAGCCGGAAGTTCCAATCCGGAAAGTCGATCAGCACCGCAACGTCCGGCCGCCGCCGATCCACCTCCGCCAGCAGCTTGTGAAACTCACGGTAGATTTTCGGCAGATGGCTGAGCAC
>VFSW01005618.1_pt1 | contig 18536 bp, 11 predicted proteins | sample 5358111 | NCBI WGS metagenome assembly VFSW01 (sample SAMN11554181, study PRJNA540505) | mine drainage metagenome | isolation source: sediment from site ElyBrook_90M | place: USA: Ely Copper Mine, Vershire, VT | collected 2017 | reverse complement strand
GCCCAAAGGCATAGGAGCCAAAAACCTGGAGCACTACCGCGAGCACGATGTCAAATCCATCTTTCAGGGTGGAGAAAAACACAGCCTGACCGGGCACTCCTTCGTAGCACAAGCTAACTACGAAAGCGCTCTGGGCCTGGTTGCGACCCGGGTGGTTTCCTGCAACACCACCAGCATCGTGCGCACCCTGGGGGCTTTGAAGAACGCCGGGCTGTTGAAGAAGGCTCGTGGGGTGCTGATCCGCCGGGCGACCGACCCCTGGGAATCGGACCACTCGGGTGTAATGAACACGGTGGTCCCCGAACCCACGATCCCCTCCCATCAAGGCCCTGATGCACAGACCGTCGATCCGGAGTTGGACGTGGTAACGATTGCTGTTGTGGCCGCACACACCAACTGCCACCTGCATGCCTGGAGCGTAGAACTTACCCGCGAAGCATCCAAAGAAGAAGTATTGGCTGCTTTCCGCGCCGCCCCACGTATCGCCTTCCTGCGCACCTCCGATGGGGTAGTGGCGCTCAACAGCACGATTGAATTAATGGCAGATCTGGGCCGTCCGCGCGGAGATATGTGGGAGGTCGGCCTGTGGGAAGACAGCTTGACTGTCAAGGGAAACGAATTGTTCTACAACTACCAGGTGTATAACCAGGCCATCGTTGTCCCGGAAACGATCGATGCAATCCGCGCTTTGACTGGCATCGAGAACGAAGGATTGAAATCGATTACGAAAACCGATCAGGCGCTGGGATTGGTGCGTAATTTCATTTCCTGAACAGGGTAGGTGCTCTTGTCCATTTATGCAGTCATAAGAAAGGTATGACTTGCAAGGGCCGCCTAAGGAGAAAAAATGTCACATACCATGATTAGGTCAACGGACCCGGTTGTCGAACGTACTACTTCATTGCTGGAGCATATTTTTCCGTCCCCGCGCAACTTTGCGGTGCGCTTGTGGGACCAGGGTGAACTGCCTGCCAGCAGACAACCTGCTTTTACTATGGTGCTGAACCATCCCGGAGCGCTGCGCCGCATGTTTTCTCTCCCCTTTGAACTTTCCCTGGGGGAGGCGTTTATCTACGGAGATTTCGACATCGAGGGCGATTTCTATGGCCTGTTTGGACTGGTCGACGCCTTGGCTGGTCGGAACTTTACACCGGCGGAAGTGGCCGCTCTGGTCAAAGACATTCAAAGGCTTCCAAAATCCGGTCCAACCCGCGCAATCACGCGCAAACCAGCAGACTTACAAGGGAAACTGCATTCCCGCGAGCGAGACCGTGATGCCATTCGTTTCCATTATGACGTGGGCAATGAGTTCTATGCCCTCTGGTTGGATCATCAGATGCAGTACTCCTGTGGTTATTTCCCCACCGGGCTGGAAGATCTGGACACGGCCCAAACCAGGAAAATCGAGCACATCTGCCGCAAGCTGCGCTTCAAGCCTGGCGAGCGGTTGTTGGACATCGGCTGCGGTTGGGGTGGACTGGCTCGTGCGGCTGCTCAAAACTATGGGGTGAATGTGCTGGGAGTCACGCTCAGCGAGTGCCAGGCTGAGTATGCTGTCGCACAGGCGGCTCGATTGGGGTTGAGTGATCGGGTGCGGATCGAGCTGCGGGACTACCGCGATTTGGAAAATGAATCGTTCGATAAGATCACCAGCATCGGCATGTTCGAGCACGTAGGCCGGAGCCACCTGCCGGAATACTTTTCACAGGCTTACCGCCTGCTTAAACCAGGCGGACTTTTTCTCAATCACGGTATCTCCCGACGCGGCCTGCCGGCCGACCTGGCCCTACTCAAAGGATTGGATAGCCAGGCCAGAACACCCACAATCGGGCAGAGCTATTTTGAGAGCAAAGTGTTCGGGCTAGGATCATTCTCTCAACATTATATCTTTCCGGACGGCGAATTGGTCCCGGTTAGCGAAGCCAATTTGATTGCCGAAGCGGCGGGTTTCGAAGTACGCGACGTTGAGAATTTACGCGAACATTACTCCCTTACCCTGCGTAACTGGGTGCGCCGTTTTGAAGAGCGACACACTGAGGCAGCCCTGTTGGTGGGTGATGCTGTCTTCCGGACCTGGCGGTTGTATATGGGTTTCTTTGCAGTCACGTTTGAATCTGGACAGGTCAGTGTCAACCAGTCCTTGCTAGCAAAACCTGCAAATGGAAAGTCTGGCCTGCCAATGAGTCGCGCCGACTTATATGTGCAAGGTTGATTCGGAGGCGAACATAAATTTAAGTATAGCCAACTTTATCCGGTACTTTCCTTGTACAGATCAGTCGGAGAAATCGATGTAGGAAACAAACACTGGGAGGTGCTGCCAAAGTGCTTAGATCGAAACAGGCCATTTGGCGCTTGAAAGATATTTCACAATTCATTATCATGGTGGTAATTAAAGGATATTCAACTTTTGGCCAATTAATAGACCGGGCTAGAAAGGAGTGAGATATAGACTTATTCATTACGATTGCTCGCCATCCTCTGACCTCAAAGAAAACAAATCGTTACTGACAGAATCTTCGTTCAGCCACGTATTCTCCGGGACGAACCCGGATCGAGGTCAGAAAAAAAGTTCAAAACTAAACAGTTGGTTGCTCTTTGGCCGCAGGCATCCCCTGCGGCCATCTGTATTTTAGGAGTCTCAAAATCACAAGAACGCCTTAGCAATACAAGATATCTCAATCCGTCATAAAAACCTCATGAAAAATCCCGTATCATCCTTACAATCTCGTTTCGGTCCCTGGGCTTTGGTTGCCGGCGCATCCACGGGACTGGGGGCTGAATACGCCCATCAATTGGCTGCCAAAGGCCTAAATCTGGTTCTGGTTGCCCGCCACGAAATTCGGCTACAAACCCTTGCAGAAGAATTAAGGTTTCGATACTCAAATCAGGTTCGGGAAATCGTTTGTGATCTGTCCCTCCCGGATGCTGCAAGCCAGATCGCTGACCAGACGCGTGATCTTGAAATTGGTCTTTTGATCTACAACGCCGCCGTTGCCCCGGTTGCGCCTTTTTTCAAACTATCCCTCGAACAGCACTTGAGAGCAGTCGATACCAACGTCCGTACGCCTCTGGAAATGGTCTATCTCTTTGGCCAGGCAATGCGCGCCCGTCATCGAGGCGGGATTATCCTGATGTCATCGCTCAGCGCGATGCAGGGTTCGGCCTTGCTCAGCAATTATGCCGCGACCAAAGCGTACAACCTGGTCTTCGCCGAGGGGTTATGGGACGAACTACGCCAGGATGGGATCGCGGTATTAGCCTGCCTGCCCGCATCCATCGACACACCGAACTATCTGGCGAGTCTGCCTAAAGGCAAAAAAAGTCCCACGCAGACACTTTCGCCTGAGCAGGTTGCTGCGGAGACACTTCATGGTCTCGGCAAGCAATCTGTCATCATCCCCGGCTGGACCAACCGGATTGCATCCTTTATCCTACGTCACCTTGTTCCCCGCCAATTCGCCGTCCAGCTAATGGGGCGAGTATTGAGGAGGATGTATAACATGTAAGCAGTGGTCGTCTAAAGGCATATGGTTTCCAGACATTTCTTTCAGATCAACTATAGGCAAAATTGCTCGTTCTCACTAGAGTGATACAGCGCTTGATACCAGGCCAACATAGTACTAAACTGATTATGACAAAGGTTATCCGAAATTGGCTCGTCGTGATTTTAGCTTTTTGGAAAACTAACAGAAAATCCGGAAGATTATGATCTCTTTGAAGCAACTCCAATGTCCGAATTGCAGCGCCCCACTCGATTGGGATGGGCGCTACGATAAACCCATTACCTGCCCCTACTGCGGCTCACAGTTCATGCCCGGACCGACCGACGTGGATGACGTGTGGCTCATGACCGATCCGGTAGCCAGGGCGCGTTATGAATTTACTGGTACGCTTGACCAACTCGAGAACGATATCCGTTTCGAGGTCCTTCGTGGCTCTACCTGGAGCGAGTTAGATCGTGAGTGCAAGCGACAATTGGATCGCCTGGAGCGTGAAGGCGTAATTCGCAAATTAGCCTCTTTCTGGATGCTCTCTCCATTTCCGCCGGTTTATCGTGCCCGGCAGGAAGGAAAGCTTATGCTAGGTCGAAAAGAGTTCTTTTTTCGTAAAGGTGAGGAGTTAGTCTGGGCCTGTCCCATGACACGTGACCGCTTTGAGCTGGATTACCCCATCCTTATCGGCGACTTCACCTCGGAGCGCGTTCAACACTTATGCGGCGAAATGGCCGATGCCATGATGGGGAGAATGAAAACGATGGAGGAATAAATAGATGGACCTCAAAAAACTCTTGTTCGGGACATCGCAATTTGTTTCGCGCACCGACACCGAAACGAATAGCCCTGCCCCGGATCCCAATGACGTATGGGCGTTCACCGATCCGGATGCCCGGGAAGTATACAGCAACCAGGGAGAACTGCGGCTTTTGGAGCAAGATATTCGTTTTGAGATTATGCGCGGCGGACTCTGGCAGTCCGAGGAGCTGGATTATAAAGCGGAAGTACGCCGCTTGCTGCAGGAAGGGGCGATCGCCGATAAAGGCACCTACTGGTACCGCAGTCCGCATCCAACCGTCTATCGTGCTCAGCGCGATGGGAAAGTGAAAATCGCCGAATGGGTCTATTCTTTCCACACCGGGGACGACTTGACCTTCCAATGCCGAATGGAGCGTGACGAAGCCGAAAACGATCCAGGACCGGCGTTGGTCGCCCGATTAAACCCGGCGGAGAAGGCCATACTTTGCGGTGATATGACCAGTGCCATGCGTGGGATGAATAAAAAAATGAACGGGATGGATTGAAATGCGAAATTCGTTTTCTCTCGGAAAGCTCTTTGGCATCGAACTACGTGCAGACTTCTCCTGGTTGATCGGGCTTGTCCTGGTAGTTTGGTTGTTGGATGCTCATTACTTCCCGATGTCCTATCCAAATTGGACATCTGGGGCCGTTTTTTCGGCAGCCGTTGCCACCGCTATTCTCTTCTTCCTCTCGGTTCTCGCCCACGAACTTGGACATAGCCTGGTTTCGGCGCGTCTGGGATTGCCAGTTCCGAGTATTACCCTGTTCATCTTTGGAGGTCTGGCCCAATTGAGTGGTGAACCAAAGCGTCCCAGAGATGAGTTCTTGATCTCCGCAGCGGGGCCGCTCGTGAGCATTGCGCTTGGATTAGGGTTCAGCGGTCTGGGTTGGGCAGGTCCGGACGTTGTGGGTGTGCCTCTGGCGGCATTCGGCAAATGGCTCGGCTTGGTCAACCTGGGCCTGGGCTTGTTCAACTTGCTGCCAGGCCTTCCACTCGATGGGGGACGAATTCTACGATCTCTGGTATGGAATCTGACGAAAAGTTTTCGAAAGGCTACCGTTATCGCCGGGGGAACAGGAAGGATATTGGCCTTTGGAGTGATCCTGTGGGGTATCCTGCTGATCTTCCAGGGCAATTGGGCAGATGGCTTGTGGATGGCCTTCATTGGGTGGTTCATCCAGCAGGCTGCCGCCCAGAGCGTCGCCCGTGTCACCTTCGAAGAAATGCTCGAGGGTCACAATGCGCGTGAGGCGATGATGACCGACTGTCCGCGGGTCAGCCCCGCGCTGACCGTCCAGAAACTGGTGGATGATGTCGTTTTACATAGCGGGCGGCGCTGCTTCCCTGTTATTGGCGGTGACCGCATCACCGGCTTGATCACGCTCAATGAGGTTACCGACATCCCACGCGAGAAATGGGCGAGCACAACGGTAGGGACAGTCATGATCCCTTTTAAGGACTTAAAATCGGTATCGCCGGATACCGAACTTTTTCAAGTCTTTCAGCAAATGGCAGAAGCGAACGTGAACCAACTCCCGGTCGTTGAGAACGGGCAGTTTATGGGGATGGTGGGGCGGGATAGTGTGATCGCCTTCCTGCAGGCCCGTGCAAAACTCGGCGTTTAGATAGAGGAAAAATCTAGGGCGGAATAGAACAAGCAAGAATGAAGGTTATAAAGTGGCGTCCTCCAGGAAACTGGCTGGTCATAAGACCGGTGGTAAAGGGGAGTGAGCTGCGTTGCCCTGCCAGTAGAAATACTGGGGAACGCTTATATAAATGCATTTGCGGTCATACCGATAATGCCCTAATATTGAAACTTTTTCAGAGACATTTCATCTACTTAGAATACAATTACAATTAAAGAGAAAGGTGTCCTAAATGGATCATCAAACGACAAATGAAATTGGCATGAGCGTTAAGATTAAAGCTAACTTCGAAAGCGCGCTAACCAGTGCGATCGAGGCCCTGAAGGTCGAAGGTTTCGGTGTATTGACCGAGATCGACGTAAAAGAGACCCTGAAGAAAAAGCTGAACGTGGATTTCCTGCCTTATAAGATTTTGGGCGCCTGCAACCCGTCTCTGGCCCACCGTGCGCTGACCATTGATCCGCAGGTGGGTCTGCTTTTGCCGTGCAACGTAACCGTGCGTCAGCTTGAAGACGGGACTAGCGAGGTATCTCTGGTAGACCCGCTGGTGATGCTGGGAGTGATTACCAATCCAGGATTAAAGGAAGTAGCCGAGGAGGCTCGTATCCGGCTGGAAAAGGTAGCTGCCGCGCTGAAAAACAATCAGTAGAACTGAACATGGATTTTAGAAGCACAGCGAAAACAAACGCTTCCGTCATTCTTAACGAATACCCCCTCACTCGAGGGCAAGCGGCGTTATGGTTTCACCACAAGCTCGCGCCTGAAACTGTCGCCTTTAACCTCTCCGGTGCAGTCGCCATTCCAGGGGATACCGACTTGAGCGCCCTGAGGCGAGTCTTCCGAAAGCTGGCAGAGCGCCACCCCATGTTACGCACACTTTTTGTTGCACAACATGGAGAGCCCGCTCAACGCGTTTACTCGTCTATAAAGGTTGACTTTCAATGTGAGGATGCCTCTAGATGGAGTACGGCGCAACTGGACGAAGCCTTGGCACAAGAAATGTACCGCCCCTTTGATCTGGAACAGGGTCCCACGTGGCGAGTGGTGGTGTTTCAACAAGCACCAATTGCCTCACCAAAAAACGTCAATAATGGTCACCAAGACCACCTGATACTTCTGACGCTCCATCACATGATTGGCGACTTGTGGTCTATTGCCATAATCCTGTCTGAAGTTGCGGCGCTCTACCGGGAAGAAACCACTGACATTCCGGCATCTTTGAAACCGTTACGAGAAAGCTATGCCGACCATGTGAACAAGGAGTTGGATTGGCTGATAGGGCCACAAGCGGAGAAAAGTTGGGACCACTGGCGCACCGTCTTATCCGGTGAACTTTCAACCCTCGGTCTAGCGACGGATCGACCTCGTCCGCCTGTATCGACCGGGCGTGGCGCGGTTCAGCCTGTTCTTATGGATAAAGAGATAGCAGATGGCCTACGCGCTCTGGCTGAGAAACAACATGTTGCGCTTTATACAGTCCTGCTCACTGCGTTTCAAACCATTCTACATCGCTATACCGGTCAGAATGACATCCTCGTGGGTTTCCCGAAATCAGGCAGGAGCCCGAGCGCGGCTCGAGTTGTTGGCTACTTCGTGAACCAGACAGTCGTACGAGCTGACTTCACGGAAAATCCTCGCTTCATAGATTTGTTGAATGGGGTTCAAAATTCAATCGAAGAAGGGGCCAGATACGACTGGTATCCGTTCTCGTTGTTGGTTCAGCGACTCAAACCCACTCGCGACCTCAGCCGTTCTCCACTCATCCAGGCTGTGTTCTCCTGGCAGCAGGCGCCACGCCTGATTCCCAGGGAGAGCGCTGGGGCCTTTGTGTTGGGACAGGCGGATCACGCAATCGACCTGGATGGGCTATTCGTACGTTCCATAGCCCTACCCCATCGAGTCGCTCCTTTTGATATTATGATGTTGGCAGCCGATACGCCGGGTAGTATCGTTGTGAACATAGAATACGCTACAGATTTATTTGACCCATCCACCATCGCTCGTATGGCTGTATGTTACCGTGCCCTGCTCGAGAGCATTACGGTTGCTCCGGAGCAGCGGGTGTCTCATTTCAATATCTTATCGGAGCCGGAGCGGAAGCAGTTGGTTGAGGGTTGGAACGCCACCACGGCTGATTACCCTGCCCAGGCTTGCCTGCACCAGCTATTCGAGCAGCAAGTCGAGCAGACGCCGGAGACAGTAGCAGTAGCCAGCGGTGCAGAGCAACTGACCTACCGACAGCTCAACGGGCGCGCCAATCAACTGGCCCACTTTCTCCAGAAACAAGGCATCGGGCCTGATATCCTGGTGGGAGTGAGTCTGGAGCCTTCCGTGCAGATGGTCATTGCGTTATTGGGGATCCTGAAGGCAGGTGGAGCTTACTTGCCGTTGGATCCTAATTTTCCGGAGCAGCGTCTGGCTTTCATGCTTGCTGACGCCCAACCTGTCTTGCTGCTCACCCGCCAGGTATTGCGACCGTACTTGCCCGATTTCAAAGGTCCCCTGATATGTTTGGACGCAGATGAAGACTGCCTGCGCACCCAACCTCAAACAAATCCGACCAGCTCCACCACCCCCGATCATCTGGCCTACGTGATGTACACATCTGGCTCCACTGGAACCCCTAAGGGCGTCGTGCTGGCCCACCGCGGTGTGGTGAACCTTTTGACCGATTTCCAGAAGCGCCAGCCGATCCAACCCGGTGATGGGTGCAGTTGGTGGACCAGTCCCAGTTTCGATGTATCGGTCTACGAGATCTTCTCTCCTTTGATTGCCGGAGGCAGCCTGCGGGTGATCCCGGAAAACATCCGTCTGGATGCCTCCCGCTTGCTAGACTGGCTCAAGGCGCATGACATCCGCAACGCCTATCTGCCTCCCTTTCTTTTAGAGGACTTTGCCGCATGGGTGCAAAGCCAACCAGGTATATCATCCCTGCGCCGCCTGCTGGTTGGGGTTGAGCCCATTCCAGACGCTTTACTGACCCGACTGAGTGCGCAGGCGCCCACACTCCGCATCCTGAACGGCTACGGCCCGACCGAGGCCACCATCTGCAGTACGCTTTATGCAGTGGACCCCACCCATCCCTATCCAGAGAATACGCCCATTGGAAAACCGGTGGCCAACACCCAGATTTACCTGGTGGATTGTGGATTGCAGCCGGTGCCACAGGGCGTGGTGGGAAATCTCTACATCGGTGGGGTAGGCCTTGCGCGAGGCTATCTGAACCAGCCCGAGCTGACCGCACAGCGTTTCATCCAATCTCCCTTCCGACCGGGAGAACGCCTGTACCGTACTGGAGATCTGGCCCGTTATCTCCCAGACGGAACCTTGATGTTTGCGGGCCGCTCCGATACCCAGGTAAAGCTAAACGGGATACGGATAGAATTAGGCGAGATTGAAGCATCGCTACTCCAACACCCCCTGGTCAGACAGGCGGCTGTCCTGCTGCATGAACAGCCCTCCGGCGGAAAACACCTGATCGCTTATGTAGTGCCGAACAATAAGACTCCTCCCTCCTCTGATGACCTCCGTCAATTCCTGAACAAAAGGCTGCCTCACACGATGGTGCCGGCTGCCTTTGTCATACTGGACGCTTTCCCCCTCACCTCTAGCGGTAAGGTAGACCGTAAAGCACTTCCTATCCCTCTCACCCTGCAACCCAGACGAGGGAAAACTCAAGTTCCCCAGACAAACGCCGAACAAATCCTGGTCGCGATCTGGCAGCAGGTATTGGGGATCGAGCAAATTAGCGTGGATGACAACTTTTTCGAACTCGGTGGGGACTCGATCATGAGCATCCAGATCGTTGCTCGCGCAGCTGAGGCCGGCTTACGCTTGAGTCCACGACATGTTTTCCAGGCTCCCACGATCGCTGGCCTGGCTGCCCTGGCCGAGGCTGCTGTGCCCACTCGAGAACCATGGGAAGAAAGTATCGATGGTGTGGTCCCCTTCACGCCCATTCAACACTGGTTCTTCGAGCAGAATTTCTCGATTCCGCAGCATTGGAATCAGTCCCTGATTTTCATTACACCGCAGCTGCTCGATCCGATCCACCTGCGGGCCGCTGTGGCCGCTCTCATTATTCATCATGAAGCCCTCCGGCTGCGCTACACTCAAGGGCCACTTGGCTGGCAGCAGAGCAACACGAGGGCGATTAATGAAGTTCCCTGTGAGGTCATAGACCTGTCTGACATGACCGAGCTACAGCAGGCTGATGCCATCGAGACTCAGGTTGCTGCTCAACAACGCAGCCTCAATCTATTCGCAGGTCTGTTGATCAAGGTAGTATATTTTGTTCTGGGGAAAGACCACCCCGGTCGCCTCCTGATTGTCATCCATCACCTGTTGGTCGACGGCATCTCCTGGCGCATTTTGATCGAAGACCTCCAGCGCGCATATCGGCAGCACGAGCGAGGGCAAGCCATCCTTCTGCCCCCAAAGACCACCTCTTTCCAAGTATGGGCCAGGCGCCTGACCGATTTCGCCCAATCTTCAGATTTGATGCAGGAAGCCAACTTTTGGTTGCCCATTGCCGAAACCCATTTTCCGGCACTGCCCGTTGACCCAATCGCCCCCGATCAACCTTTTGATGACCTCAACACCGAGGGTACCACCCACCACATTTCGGTCTCTATAGGACGTGAAGAAACCCAGGCTTTGCTTCGGGAAGTGCCAGCCGCGTTTGGAACTGAGATTGGGGATATCCTCCTGACGGCGCTTGCCCATGCATTTCAACGCTGGACAGGTTTGTCAACTCTCTGGATCGACCTCGAGGCTCATGGCCGGGAGGCTATCTTCGATGATATCGACCTAACGCGTACCGTTGGCTGGTTCACCGCCCTTTACCCGGTCCGTCTTGATCTGCCCTCTGATGCCGAACCCAGCCAGGCCATCAAGATGATCAAGGAACAGTTACGTCAAATTCCACATCATGGCCTGGGATATGGCATCCTCCGCTATCTCTGCCCGGATCCAACCCTGAGTGACCGGTTGAAGGCAATCCCACCCGCTCCAGTGAGCTTCAACTATATGGGCCAGCTTCCCCAGGCTGACATTGACGACCTCATCTCTATCCTGGGTCCAGAACCCATCGGCGATCAGCGCAGCCCAGACGCACAGCGAAACCACCTCATCGAAATTAACGCCGCCATCTTCCAGGGTGAACTTCACATTGACTGGAACTACAGCTTCCGCCTGCACTCGCGTCATACCATCGAGCTTGTAGCCGGCTTCTTCATTGACGAGTTACGCACACTGATCGACCACTGTCGGTCTCCTGAAGCAATCGGGTATACGCCTTCTGATTTTCCGGACGCCGGGCTCAGCCAGGCGGAACTCGACACGATCCTCCGGATCACCTCCAGGTCAAAGGGTTCCATCTCCAAACGGAACCTGGAGGCAGTGTATTCGTTGTCACCCATGCAGGAGGGCATGGTTTTCCACACGCTTTACACGCCGGCGTCGGGCGTTTACTTCGAGCAGACGACTTTCACAATCCAGGGAGAGCTCAACGTTCCAGTTTTTGAGAAAGCCTGGCAGCGGGTGCTCGACCGCCACATGATATTACGCACTTCCTTTGCCTGGCAAGGACTTGACCGCATGCTCCAGGTCGTCCACAAGGATGTCAAAGTGCCGTTGGAGCTACAAGACTGGCGCGATATTCCTGCGGTCGAGCAGCAAGCCCACTTTGACAGCTTGCTGACCACAGAACGTAGTCGCGGTTTTGATCTGACAATTCCACCCCTCTTACGCTTGACAATCATCCAAACATCCGTTGAGACGGTTCATGTCCTGCTCAACCATCACCATGCTCTGCTGGATGGCTGGTCCATTCCGCTGCTTTTCAAGGAGGTTTTTGCCCTCTATGATGCCCTTACACACAATCAGGATCTCTCTTTGCCACCGGTGCGACTTTACCGCGACTATATTGCCTGGCTCCAAGACCGAGACCTTGCGGCGGCTGAAGCCTTCTGGCGCAAAGAGCTGGAGGGTTTTGCCCCGGTCGCCTGGTTCCCAAATCAGCCATCTTCTTCCCCTTTTGCTGGCGCATCCCGGCCCGTTGAGCAGAATGAGCACCTGTCCACCCACTCCACTGCCGATTTACAAGCCTTCGTACGCCAGCATCATCTCACAATCGGTACATTGATCCAGGGCGCTTGGGCGATTCTCTTGAACAGTCATTTCCAGCGAGACGAGGTCCTTTTTGGTGTCACGGTCGCGGGTCGCCATGCCGAACTTCCAGGTGTCATGACCATGATCGGCCTTTTCATCAACACCCTCCCCCTTCGGCTACATATCTCTCCGCAGTATCGGCTTCTCGAATGGCTCCAGCAAATCCAAGATAAGGTCATCGAAATCCAGCGATACGACTATAGCTCGCTTGCCCAGATCCAGGTTTGGAGCGGGATTCCCCGCGGCTCGCCTCTCTTCGACAGCATCCTTGTTTTTGAGAATTATCCTGACCATAACGCTTTGAGCGAACAGTTTGGCAAGCTGCAGATCGGAAACTTCCGCTCCATCGAGCAGACAACCTATCCTCTAACAGTCGCTGTATCGCCTGGACAGCAGCTCAACCTAGAATTCCTCTACGATCCTGCCCGCTTCGAACCGGAAGTTATCCTCCGTTTAATGAACCATCTGCGAAAGGTGCTTGAAAGTATGGTCGTCGATCCCAATCAGCCCCTCTCTAGGCTGTTACTGTTGACCCCCCAATCCGAACGCGACCAGGTAATCAATAGTTTGGCTGAAAATATGGTGGTTTATCCAACCCAAACTTCCTTCCCCCCGCTGTTTGACCAGCAGGTCGAGCGGAATTCAGAGAAGAAGGCAATCACCCAAAGAGAATCATTAGTTCCACCTGGTAACCCACTCGAGGAACTCCTGGTTCAAATTTGGGAAAAGCTGCTCAAAACGGATGAATTTGGAATCCACGACAATTTCTTCGAACTTGGTGGAAATTCGCTGACAGGGGCCATTTGTGTATCTAAGCTTCAAGATGCTTTGCAGGAGACGATCCCGCTTGCGGCTATTTTCGAAGCGCCAACGGTCTTTGAATTGGCCAGATATCTCGAACTTAAACACACCGACGGCGTTGCACAGCTCCTCGGTACCCCGACTCCTAAACGCGTCTCGGCAGTTGTTGAATCGCCAGTCGGCCCAGTCACCTTGGTTCCCATTCAGCCCAAAGGAAGCAAGCCCCCTCTGTTTTGCATACATCCTGCTGGTGGTATCGTTTTTCCCTACTATACGCTTGCTCATTACCTCGGCAAAGACCAGCCTTTGTTTGGAATCCAGGACCCTAGCCTGTACGATGCCCAATCTGCCTCAAAAAGCATCGAGGCAATGGCAGCCCGTTATCTGGATGTAATCAAGACTGTCCAGCCTGAAGGCCCATACCATCTCTTGGGGTGGTCCGTAGGCGGCGTGGTGGCCTTTGAGATGGCTCAACAACTGTCCAGGCAAGGCCAGCTGGTTGCGCTTCTGATCATGCTGGACACGAGCGCACCAGTTCGCGCCAAGGCGCTCCAGCCCCATCCTTCTCTCAGGGACCGGTTACAACGGGTTGAGCCATGGGTTCAGGCACTTCCCAACCGCGTCGTGGCAATTGGAGCGGCGATTATACCGATTGCCAACTACGTCCGCAGCGGCCTCTTTCTATTGACAGCCTCCGTTAAACGGCACGGCGGGCTAGCCCGCAAGAAGCCGAGCATTGTAGATCTAATCGGTTGGGCCAGATTGGACACCTGGCGCACTCGCTTGCTTGCGGAAGAAGAAGTAGGCATTACAGTCTCCCAGGAAACGAGCCTTCTACTAATAGAAATGCCGGATGTGAGACGCATACTCGAATTGGTACGGGAGCACGGGCAAATTGTTCGACAGTATACGGCCGAGACATACCGGGGCCAGATCACATTGTTCCATGCCACACGTTCATGGTCAAACGAAAATAGGGGTAAGGACCCGTCGATGGGTTGGGGCGTGCTTGCGGAGGGTGGTGTGAATGTTCATTCTATTCAGAGCAACCATGTAGCGCTGCTTATAAAGCCTCACGTAGAAATCCTTGCCCAAGAAATTAAGTCTTGCCTTGACCATAGAACGAGTTCGCCTTCAGACATGGCCAATATCCATTCTTCCAATTCTCAATCAGATAAATGATCATTTACCTAATGTGTCTGCGATGGTTGGTGCGGCGAGTCTGGCTACTCCTTTATCGATCCTGATGCCAGAAACCGAAAACGTCCCAATACCGGGGTTAGCAATGGATCGAGTGCCAGGACGGTTCCAGCATTTGCCAGGAATAGACCTGCAAAAACCAACGTATAAATGATTGCCGAACCGATATCGGCAGATCCTGGCACATACGGCCCACCAAAGCCCTCTGCCGTCGACCAAATCACAAGGGTCAAGAGCGCTCCGCCAACATTGGTCAGGTTACTGAAGACTCCGAAAATGAGACCTATAGCTACCAGTGTCTCAGCAATCGCAACGATGTGAGCGAAAACGTGCGGATCTACGTTGACGATCCGGATCCAGAAGTTGATCCAGGCCTGCACCGCCGCCGGCTGTCCATCCAGAGCTCCGGTAAGATAATCAGAGAACTTATTGATAAAGTCAGGCTGCCATTTGAACCAGGCATCCACGGCCCAGATCAAGCCAAAGACGATTCGAAGAATACCGATTCCTTTAATCCGCCATGAACTCAGCGAGCGTGAATTTGAAAGACTTGCCATTTTTTCTCCTTTATTTGAGCAGGCTAAATTTTTTAATTACCTGACAATATGAGAATACCAAGAAACTATTCCCGGGAAAACGGCAATATTACCCTAATTTGTCAAGCAGTTATACGGGTCCCATCATAGGCTTTTTGGCTCGGTTATACGCTGCGCAGGTCAGCCTATTCATCTTGCCTGGCTAAACTGTTTTTCTGGCACCCACCCCAATCCCGGACAGGTTTAGAATCACCCCCAAACTTTCTAATAGACCTACTCGTTCACCGAAGACCAAAGCTGCAATTCCCAACCCAAACAAAGGGGTCAGGAAGAGAAAAAGGGTCAAGTGGCCTACTTCCTGCTTTTGCAGCAGCCAATACCAAACCGCAGTCACCAAAGATGTCCCCACCAAAGCCAAATAGAGCAGGACCCCGATGAAAGCCGGTGTCCATGAGACCTTATTGACCGGTTCGATAAAGGAAGAAATAGCCAGAAGCGGCAGGCTTCCCAGAATTAGCTGCCAGGCTGCAACAGTCAGAGGGTTTGCTTTCCGAATCAGGTGTTTGACGAGAACACTCCCAATTGCCGAACTCACCGAGGCCGACAGTGCCAGCAAACCCCCGTTAATTCCATAACCGGACGGGCTAGTGAAGGCAGGAAAAGCGATCAGGATAACTCCCGCCAACCCCAGGACCAGCGCTGCGATTTTCGGAATTGTCAACCGCTCACCCAGAAAGATAGCAGCCAATAACAAGGCCGCCAGAGGTTGTAGATTTCCCAAAACCGATGCAATTCCTGCGCCGGTAAACCCTGGGCTGAGAAACATGGCTGCGAAATTGAGGGTCGTCGATACCAACCCCACCAGGACAATCGCGCCCCATTCCCGGCGATTCGGAACAAGCGGTTGCCGCATAAAAAGTAGAATACCCAGTAAGGCTAGCCCCCCGAAGAACGCCCGCATCCCCCCGAAAATTAGGGGTGGAGAATAGGCTAGGCCAAACTTGATCGCAGTATAGCAAAGCGCATAGATCAAACTAATTCCCAGAACGGGCAGCATTTTGCTCGATACAACCTGCTTGAAAATGTTTGGCGCTGGAGTGAGCTTCATGATCGTTTAACCGGAACAAACCCAACAAACAGGGCGATTGCAAAGAGAAGCGCCAATACCGACACCCAGAGGTTACTTCCAACGCCACCTCGATCGGTGATCCAGCCAAAGAATAGGGGCGCGATCGTGGCGCCAGCATCGCCGACCAACCGGTAGACTCCCACGCCATTCGTCAGGTCGTTACTTGAAAGAATATCCGCCAAGTAGGCTCCCGGCGCTGGCCCGGCCAGACCGCTGCCCACCCCAAGCAACAGGGCGGCAGTCACAAAAGTAAGATAACTGGCACTGATCGAAAATACCAACAGTGCACCGGCCATCCCCAGACCGCCTAGGATAATAAGAAGTTTCCGGCCATAGCGGTCCGCCAGCCAACCCGCCGGGTAAAACAGCAGTAATGAAGCCAGACCGCTGAACGAAAGCGCCAGGCCGATTTGCTGCGGATCAAGTCCCAACTTCCAGGCTCCCAGCAAGGGCAGCGTGATTTGCTGCGCTCCGACCCGGGTAAAAACCAGAATAAACACCACCAGCCATAGGGTGAAAAGGCCGGGAGCGATCAAAATGCTTTTATATGAAGTGCGGATCGTCAGCCGATCTTCTCTTATATCAGCAGGTTGATGAAGAGCCTGCTGGCGTAGACGCCGGCTGAACCACACAGCCGCAAGAGAGGACAGAGCAGCATATGCCAGAAAGGGAGCCTGAGGGCCGAACTGCTGGGCGGCCAGCCCTCCCAAGGCCGGCCCTAAAGTCGTCCCCAAAAGGCCAGCTGCCTGGTAGCTTGCCAGCGAGCGTCCCCGTTTCTCGGCGCCTGTCTCTGTCACCACAGCTGCTGTGCCGGTAATAGTATAAATGCCCGACAGTGTTCCTTCCATGATACAGAACAAGGCCAGAACCCAAAAACCACCCGTCAGGGCACACACCACCGCCAAAGGAGCAGCAATTGCCGGGCTGTAAATCAAAAGGCGGCGATAACCCACTCGCCGGGCAAGCCAGGTAGCGGGTAAATTTACCAGCAGACGGGTGAGCCCAAAACTGGCGAGTAATAGCCCGACCAGAGTGGCGCTGGCTCCCATGGAGCGAGCGTACAAGGGTAATACCGGGATAATCAAACCCATCCCAAGTGAGGTCAGACCAGCGCCGCCAGCCAGGGTGATCAGACCCGAGCGCGCCTGGCTGGCTTTATCGAGAATTGATACTCTATCCATTTTGCGGGCTAAATCATGAAAGGATGAGATTAATCATCGGCGGGGGCTGGCTGAGCAGCTGCTTATTCACCAGGTTTGGTCGTTCGGATACCCGGCAGGTGAGTCCTTTTGAGCAGCAAGGCGTTGAGTGCCACCAGCAGGGAACTGCCCGCCATCGTAAGCGCCGCAATCTCTGGACGCAGCAGCAGCCCAAAAGCAGGATAGAACACCCCCGCAGCTATCGGGAAGGCAATCGTGTTGTATCCCACTGCCCACCACAAGTTTTGGTTCATCTTCCGCACCGTCGCTCGCGAGAGGGCGATCGCCCCAATCACGTCGAAAGGATCGCTCTTCATCAACACCACGTCAGCAGCTTCCATCGCCACATCGGAACCCGCCCCAATGGCAATCCCCACATCCGCCTGGGCCAGCGCCGGCGAGTCGTTGATCCCATCTCCAACCATCCCCACCCGTTTTCCCTGGCTCTGCAGTTCTTTTACCTTTTCCGCTTTTTGTCCAGGCAGCACTTCTGCAAACACCGTATCAATACCGATCTCTTTGGCAATCCGCTCGGCAGTGGCGCGATTATCGCCCGTTAACATGGCTACCTGAATACCCAGATTGTGCAATCCTTCGACAGCTTGTTTGGACGTTGGCCGGATGGCATCGGCAATCGCGAAGATGCCGGCTGGCTTGCCATCCACAGCAGCATAGATCACCGTCCGTCCGGCGCCGTCCCCCTTTGCGCCGTTTTCTCCCATCCCATCCAGGGAGATGTTCTTATCGCTGAGCAGCTTCCTGTTGCCCACCAATACCGTATGCCCTTCAATGTTTGCCTGCATGCCGTAGCCAGGAATAGCCTCGAACTGGGTTGCATCAACCAGCTTTGCCCCTTGCTCGTGAGCAAAGTCCACGACCGCCTGTGCCAACGGGTGTTCACTGGACTGCTCCGCCGACGCTACCAGGCGGACCAGCTCCGACTCCGGCAGCAGGCTTCCGGCCGGCGACAGCTCCACAACTTTGGGGTGGCCCTCCGTCAGGGTGCCGGTTTTATCAAAAATGATTGTTTGCAGCTTGGAGACCTGTTCTAAAGCAGTGGCATTCTTATATAAGATGCCGTTCACCGCCCCCAACCCGGTCGCCACCATCACTGCAGTTGGCGTTGCAAGCCCCAGGGCGTCCGGGCAGGCGACGATTACGACCGTGATAGCCAGCGTCAGGGCAAAGACTAACGTGCTCCCGCCAAACCAATACCATCCCGCGAAGGTAGCCAGGCCAAAGAGTACTGCCGCTGCTACCAGCCACTGGGCGGCCTGGTCGGCCAGGCGCTGGGCCGGAGCCTTGGAATTCTGCGCCACTTGCACCAGCTTGACGATCTGCGCCAGGGCGGTGTCTGCGCCTACTTTGGTAGCCCGGAAACGAAATGTCCCGGTTTTGTTGATGGTCGCACCAAGCACCGCAGAACCGGTCGCTTTCTTAACCGGCAGACTTTCACCGGTAATCATAGACTCGTCTACAATCGATTAACACTCGGTGACCCATCCAAATACTGGGATCTTAAACCCAGGGCGGAGAATAACAAAAAAGTCGAGAAATT
>VFSW01005617.1_pt1 | contig 18536 bp, 14 predicted proteins | sample 5358111 | NCBI WGS metagenome assembly VFSW01 (sample SAMN11554181, study PRJNA540505) | mine drainage metagenome | isolation source: sediment from site ElyBrook_90M | place: USA: Ely Copper Mine, Vershire, VT | collected 2017 | reverse complement strand
GGTCTGCTGCACGGGCAATTCCAGAATGGCGCCAATACGCTGGTGTCCTCGGGCGAGGAGGCGTTGGGTCGCCAGTTCCACTGCTCGCCTGAAATCGATCTCGACGCGCGGCGTGTCGAGTCCCTCGGCATCGGTTCCCCACACGCTGAGCGCCATGGGCTTTCCGGTCTCCACCAACGCCCGCACATTAGCAGTTGGCGCGCCGCCTCCCATGATGACGAAGCCGTCCACCCAACGACTGGCGAGCCGCTCCAGATGGCGCGTTCCCTTCTAGACATGGTCGCGCTCCTACCGCTTCTTCTGTGTGAAGCGCCCGATTGAAGGAAAGACTTTCCCGAACACTTGAACTTTGTGACGATAAGGAAAGTTTTCCTGACAATAAAGAAAGTTAGGCCTTCGAATCGCTGCCTCCGCTCTTCATCATATCAGAGTTTTGGAGGAGCGCAAAGCCTCTCCTAATAACACAATGTGCGGATAGCAGAGAACAAACTTCTTTCTTTTACCCCCTTGACATAGTACTTTGTCTTGGGTATACTCTGCTCGTCAAGGCAAATCTTTCTATTATTTCAGGAAACTTTTCCTTGAATGAACCGCAACGAGAGATGGAGAAGGGGTATCTGAGTTCTATGTCTGTGCCAAAAGATCAGGCTCTGCCATCTCGAACCGCAACCGCTTCGAACGTCACACTCGACAGTGTTGCGCGCGCTGCGGGAGTGACATTGGGCACAGCGTCAAAAGCCCTCAATGGCAGGGGAAAACTTCGCATCGAAACACGCGAACGAGTAAGAATGGAGGCGAAACGTCTCGGCTTTCGATTCCGCGATTTGGGGGACGCTGCGCTGGCGACCCAGGGGATCATGGTGGGTTTATTGACGACCGACAGCTATGGCCGTTTTAGTATTCCCCTCTTGCGGGGAATTGAAGAGGCTTTTAGCGATCGCCCTATCTCGGCGTTTCTCTGCCATTCCAGTGACCCAGCGCGGGAACAGCAGCATATTGATTCCCTTTTGGCGCGCCAGGTTGATGGCGTCATCGTGTCAGCGCGACGTGAGGATATCCGTCCGCCCATTGACATTGGCAAAGCGCATATTCCTGTCGTCTATGCCTTCACGCAAGTCACCGATCCTGATGCGCTGTGCATCCTCCCAGATGAAGCGCATGGCGCGCGGCTGGCGACAGAACATCTGTTGCAAATTGGGCGGCGTCAGTTCGCGCATATCACTGGCCCCAGCTATTTTGAAGCGGTGCGCCTACGCGAAGGCGCGATGCGCCAAACACTGGCTGAGCATGGCTTCACCCTTCCAGAGCATCGTATTTTGTCTGGTCCCTGGGAAGAAAGCTGGGGCTACACCGCCGCCAACTTTTTGTTCGATCATGAATCCACCATCGATGCGCTCTTCTGTGGCAGCGACCAGCTTGCGCGCGGCGCCGCCGATGCGCTGCGTGAGCGAGGTATCCGCGTCCCTGACGAGGTAGCCATCGTCGGCTTCGATAACTGGGAGCCAATTGCTACCGCTTCGCGTCCGGCATTAACGACGGTAGAGATGAACCTTCCTGCGGTTGGGCGCTTCGCAGCTGAAAGCCTGTTGGCGCTGCTCACCGGCGAGATGCGTTCGGGTATTGTTCGTCTGCCTTGCAGCCTGATTGTACGTAATTCGTCAGGAGTAGCTCCCTAACGGCAAGGGAGAGAGGAGGAATGGAGAGCGGATAGCAGCGCTGAGCAAGCTTTCCCCTTGAGGTTCAACGCGCACGGGCGCCTTCGTACAGAGATCATCACTACGTACACGCAGTCGTCGTACCTTCTTGTATCCAAGGGAGGATAGGATCACATGAGTCTTCAGTCGCCCAAACATCGAGCTACCGCCTTTCAACCACCCTCATTCAGGGTCTCCAGCCGCTATCTCCTTGGCGTCATGATGATCGCCATTCTGGCGTTCCTGGCTGGCTGCGGAGGCCAGACGTCCTCAGGCGGCAAAATCACCATCACAGAGATGGACTACTGGAGCATTGCGTCACAAAGCGCGATCCTGACCAAGCTGTTCACCGCCTATGAAAGACTCCATCCCAATGTGGTCATTCAGCGAGACGCCGTGCCGTTCGCTGATCTCATCCCCAAGGCGGATCAAGAAGCGGCTTCGCATACGCTTCCCAACTTGATCGCGATGGACAACCCTGATGTCGCCGCCTTTGCCTCCACCGGCGCGCTCACCCAGCTCGATTCGTACATTCAGGGTACCTTAAGCCCCTCGGATTTTTACGCCGGCCCCTTGCAGACGACGCTCTACCAGGGCAAAACCTACTCCCTGCCGGTGGGCAGCAACGACCTGGCTTTGTACTACAACATGAAGGCTTTTACGGCGGCGCATCTCACTCCTCCGACCACATGGAGCGAGCTGACTGCGGATGCGAAGCAACTGACGCAGGGCAACACGTTCGGGTTCGCCTTCTCGGTTCCCGCTGACGAGCAGGCGACCTTCCAATACGAACCGTTCCTGTGGTCGAACCAGGGGGATCTTTCCAAGGTGGATTCACCGCAAGCTGTCGCGGCGCTGCAAACCCTCGCCAGCTTTGTGAGCAATAAGTCGGCCTCAAAAGCCGTCCTCACCTGGAACCAACCCGATGTCGCTACCCAGTTTGGGGAAGGCCACGCGGCCATGATGGAGAATGGTCCCTGGGAGCTACCCGTCCTGGAGCAGCAGTACAACATGAAGTATGGGGTTGATTTTGGCGTTGTGCAGATGCCGGTTCCACAGGCGGGTGGTAAATCGGTGGTGCCGCTGGGGGGCGAGGAATGGAGCGTTCCCGTCAGCAGCAACTCGGCAGCCGTGCAAGCGACGGTTGATCTGGTGAAGTGGCTGATGCAGCCGGCGCAACTTGTGGAGTTTGACGAGGGCTTCGGCTATATCCCGGCCATCAAGAGCGCCGCGCAGACCGTGTTGCAGGCCAATCCTGATCTGGCTGTCTTTGCCGCCGAGTTCGATACGGCGCGGGCGCGCACCGCGCAACTTGGAGCGAAATATCCCAAGGTTTCGCAGGCGATCTGGACCGCAGTGCAGGCCGCCGTTTCTGGGAGCCAGACCTCCCAGGCAGCGTTGACACAAGCGCAGCAGCAGATCGATACCGTTCTGCAAAGCTGACCAGCCACTTGCCAGGGCGCTTCATGGCCGCTATAGTTGCCATGAAGCGTCCCCTGACGCTCCCTTTCCCGACTAATCGCATCTAGCGCAAGGAGCACTATCGTGTCTACCAAGGCTCATCCGCTCACCAACGGAGCCGCAAGCAAAACCAGACTTGCCGCGCTATGGAAGCTAGGGCTTGGGCGTGCGAGCGACCAGCGGGAAAGAACGTACCGAGGTCTAGTCGAGGCCAACGCTCGCCGCCGCTGGCGAGTTCCCCAGATCCGTCGCTGGCGAGTGCTCCTGGCGCGCTCGACGTTTCTTCTGCCTTTGCTGCTCTACATGGTGATTTTCTACGCGTATCCGTTGTTTTACAGCGTCCAGATCAGCCTGGAGAAATACGATCTCAAGGCAGAAATCACTGGGGTTACGTCTTTTATCGGCTTGCAGAACTATGTCGCCGATTTTCACGATCCGACGTTTCAACGAGCAGCCCTCAATACCCTGCTGTTCACCATCCTCTCCATCGTGCCACAGTTTCTGATCGGCCTGGGCTTGGCTGTGTTTTTTTCCCAACGGTTTCCTTTGAGCCGTCTCTTGCGCTCGTTGTTTTTGCTGCCGTGGCTGTTGCCCCTGGTGGTTTCCAGCACCATCTGGAAGTGGCTGTTTAACGAGACCAATGGGGTTATCGACCAGGTCTTGTCGGGCGCGCACGTGATCCCGGCGCACTTTAGCTGGCTGACGTCTCCCGGCTGGGCGATGGGGGCGCTCATCATCGCCAATATCTGGCTGGGCATTCCTTTCAATATGGTCATCCTCTACAGTGGACTGCAAAGCATCGATAAAGAGCTCTATGAGGCTGCGCGCGTAGACGGGGCAAGCGGGTGGCAGCAGTTCCGTTCGATTACCCTGCCGCTCTTAGAGCCAGTCATTGGCATTGTCCTCATCCTCGGCTTCATTTACACGCTCAAGGTGTTCGATCTGATTTTTGTGATGACGCAGGGCGGGCCGGCAAATTCAACGCAAACATTTGCCACGTGGTCCTATAACCTCTCGTTCGCCCAACAGGAGTTTGGCCAGGGCGCAGCGCAGGCCAACATGATCCTGGCGCTCTCTCTAGTTCTGGCGCTGCTCTACTTTTGGTGGTCTAGCCGAAGCGCCCAATGGAGGTAGACAGATCATGGCTCTCTCACACAGAATAGCCCCGCTTTTCAGCAAAAGAGCGATTCGGCTGGCTGGCCACAGGAAAAACGTCACGGCGGCGCTCTTTACTGCCATAGGGATCTGCCTGACGGTACTGATGTTGTTCCCATTTTACTGGATGATTGCTAATTCATTTGAGACCACCCAACAGATTTTTAGCATTCCGGTTGCGCTGGTACCGACACACCTCACGTTCTCGTCCTATTTGAACGTCTGGCAAACACAGCTTCCCCACCTGGAGACCAGTCTGATTGTGGCGGTGGGAACCGCTCTGCTCACGGTTGTCATCGCCACCCCGGCGGCCTATGCGCTCGCTCATTTCCGTCTGCGTGTCACGGCGCTGGTGGTGTTTGCCCTCTTGATCGCCCAGATGATTCCCACCGTCAGCTTAACGACACCCATGTTTTTGATCTTCAATCAATTCGGACTGATCAACAGCTATCTCGGATTGATTCTGATTGATAGCACCTATGCCGTCCCATTCGCTGTGTTAATTTTGCGCGCCTTTATGCTCTCGTTGCCCTATGAACTGACGGAGGCGGCGTTTGTGGATGGCGCGGGCGAATGGGGAGCCTTTGTGCGGATCATGCTTCCGCTGTCTCTGCCGGGGGTGATCACGGCAGGATTGTTTGCCTTTCTGTTTGCCTGGAGCGATTTCATTTATGCGCTGACGTTGACGACGAACAACACCATCGAGCCGGTGTCTCTGAGCATCTATAACTATCTGGGCCAGTTCAATAACGAATGGGGCAGCGCTATGGCAGTGGCTGCCCTCGCCTCGATTCCGGCTGCCGTTTTGCTCGTCTTTTTCCAGCGCTATATCACGACCGGATTGACGGCTGGCGCGGTGAAAGGATGACCCGGCGACATGACGTTTCCAGCGGCAGAAGATCCACACTCTTTCAACAACGCGAAGGACGGGGGCTTGATGCAGGTTTTTTCTCAACAGCGCAACAGCGTCTCCTGGTCGCAGGATCATGAGACATTGCGTATCGAGCCTTGGGGAGCGGACAGTTTTCGGGTACGCGCCACCGTCAATGCAGACATACGCGACGACCTCCTGAGTGTTTTACTGCCCCCTGCGGAGACGGAGGCGCAGATTCTCATCGCGGAAGATGGGGCAACGATCCGCAACGGCGCCCTGACGGCGCACATCACTCCCGCTGGCTACGTGCGCTTTTTGAAGACGGCCACTGGCGACGAATTGCTGGCGGAGCTCCCTACCGAGTTTACTCCGCGACGCTGGGCGCGCTCCTTTCGGGCGGCGCAGGGAGACCTGTTTCATCTGGCGGCCCGTTTTCGCTCCTATGACGGCGAACGGCTGTATGGATTGGGCCAGCGTCAGCATGGGCGCCTTGACCAGAAGGGCTGTGTGCTCGACCTGGTTCAGCGCAATACTGAGGTCTCCATACCTTTCCTGCTGTCGAACCGGGGTTATGGGTTTCTCTGGCATAATCCGGCAATCGGGCGCGTAGAGTTGGGCCTCACCGAGACACGCTGGGTGGCTGAAGCGACACAGCAGCTTGACTACTGGGTGACGGCTGGCGCTACCCCGGCTGAGATCATGGAACACTACGCGGATGCGACCGGCCACACGCCTGAGTTTCCAGACTGGGCGGCGGGGTTTTGGCAGTCCAAGCTGCGCTATCAGACGCAGGAAGAACTGCTCTCCGTCGCGCGTGAACACAAGCGACGCGGCTTGCCACTCTCCATGATTGTCATTGACTTTTTCCACTGGACCTTGCAGGGTGATTGGCGGTTTGATCCCGCATCATGGCCCGATCCAGCCGCTATGGTACGTGAGTTGGACGAGATGGGCGTCAAGCTGATGGTGTCGGTCTGGCCGACGGTCAATGCGCTGAGCGACAACTTCGCGGAGATGCAAGCGCGCGGACTGCTGGTGCGTACTGATCGCGGCCTGCCCGCCTTGCTGCCTTTTCGTGACAACCAGCCTGAGGGGCCTGCCTATCTCCATTATTACGACGCAACCAACCCAGCGGCGCGCCAGTTCATCTGGGATCAGGTGCGCGAGCATTACGCTACCTATGGCATCAAACATTGGTGGCTGGACGCATGCGAACCGGAGATGCACCCATCGGACGAAGATAATCTGCGCTTTCACCTGGGCAATGGCGCCGCCATCGCCACGGCCTATCCGTTGCTGCACGAACTCGGCTTCGCGGAACATATGCGCGCAGAAGGGGAAGAAAGCATCCTCAATCTCTGCCGCTCTGGGTGGGCAGGCAGTCAACGCTATGGCGCCGTGATTTGGTCCGGCGACATCAACAGTACCTTTGAGGCGCTCCAGGCGCAGGTACGCGCAGGGTTGAATATCGGCTTGAGTGGGATTCCCTGGTGGACAACTGATATTGGCGGCTTTCATGGCGGAGACCCCGAGTCCCCCGCGTTTCGTGAGTTGATCATTCGCTGGTTCCAATATGGAGCCTTCTGCCCTGTTTTCCGCTTACATGGGCATCGGAGGCCAAAATCAGCCGAAGGGACAGCGCTGTTCGCCAATGGCCCCAATGAAGTCTGGTCGTTCGGCGACGAAGCCTACGCGATTATTAAAGACCTGCTCTTCCTACGTGAGCGCCTACGCCCGTACATTCTGGCCCAGATGGGGCTTGCGCATGCGCGGGGCGTTCCGCCTATGCGCCCGCTCTTCTTCGATTTTCCGGATGATGGGCAGGCCGCAGGCATTGATGACCAGTTCCTCTTTGGCCCTGATCTGCTGGTGACCCCAGTGCTCCATGCAGGTGAGCGCCAGCGGGCAGTCTATCTGCCAAATGGGACACCCTGGACCGACGCCTGGACCGGCCAAACGCTGGAAGGCGGACAACGCCTGCTGGCGGACGCTCCTCTGGAGCGTATCCCACTGTATGTTCGCGGGCAGGCTCATCTTCCCATCTAGCTGGCGAGTCCTGTCGAGATAAAAACTCATCCTTCTCCTCTACCGCGTCTCTTAGAAAGGACCGCTCGTGAACCCATCTTCTTTTTCATCCACCCAGCGCGACCAGGCGCTCAGGAGCGGTTCGGTTCCGGTGGCCCATACGGCAGTCAAGGTCGAGGATGGGTTTTGGGCGCCACGCCTGCAAGCCGTGCGCGACCACAGCGTGCCACTCATGTACGAGCACTTCAAGCGCGATGGGCATTTCGCGCTCCTGCAAGGGACGTGGACGCTTGGCGCCGAGCCGATTCCCTACGTCTTTTGGGAGTCTGAAGTGACCAAATGGCTGGAAGCCGCCAGTTACTTCCTTGCCAGCCAGCCTGATCCTGATCTCGAAGCGCGGGTGGATGAGGTCATTGCCCTGCTTGCCGCGAACCAGCAGCCAGATGGGTATCTCAACGTCTGGTTCACGGTGGTGGAACCCACGAAACGCTGGACGAATCTGCGCGATTGGCACGAACTGTATTGCGCAGGGCATCTCATCGAGGCTGCCGTGGCGCATTTTGAGGCGACCGGAAAGCGCAGCCTGCTGGACGTGGCCTGTCGCTATGCGGAGCAGATCGAGACGGTCTTTGGCCGCGAGGAAGGGAAACGACGCGGCTATTGTGGTCACGCCGAGATCGAGCTGGCGTTGATAAGGCTCTATCGGGCCACCAGGGAACGACGCTATCTCGCCCTGGCTCAGTACTTTGTTGAGGAACGCGGCAGCCAGCCTTCGTACTTCGATGAGGAAGCGCGGGCGCGAGGGGAAGACCCTGCTGCTTTCTGGGCGAAAACCTACGAATATTGCCAATCACATGTCCACGTGCGCGAGCAAGAGACGGTGGTGGGTCACGCCGTCCGGGCGATGTACCTCTACAGCGCGATGGCTGATCTGGCGCAGGAATTGGACGATTCCTCGCTCTTTGAGGCGTGCGAGCGACTTTGGCGAAACCTCACCTCGACGAGGTTATATCTGACTGGCGGGTTGGGGTCTTCGGCTGACAATGAAGGGCTGACGACTGACTACGACCTACCCAACCAGGCTGCCTATGCTGAAATGTGCGCTGCCATTGGTCTGGCGCTCTGGAGCCATCGTATGCTGCTCCTCGACGCTGATCGTCGGTACGCCGATATGCTTGAACGGGCGCTGTATAACGGCGTATTGAGCGGTGTGTCGCTGGACGGCTCGTCGTTCTTTTACGAGAACCCCTTAGCCAGCCAGGGAGACCACCATCGGCAGGAATGGTACAAATGCGCCTGCTGCCCTCCCAATGCGGCGCGGCTGCTCGCTTCGCTGGGAGGATATGTCTACAGTGTCGCGGAGAATGAGATTTGGGCGCATCTCTATCTCCAAAGCTCCGCCGTCTTGCCCGTTGGCGGCCAACAGATTACTCTGAAGCAGGAAACGACCTATCCCTGGGATAGCGTCATCCGGCTGCGTGTGGAGGTGGGGCAACCACAAACGTTTGCTATCAACGTACGCATTCCTGGCTGGTGCGCCATGGCCCGGTTAAGCGTGAATGGTGAGGAAGTGTCTGTCGAAGCGTCTCTGCGCAAAGGGTATGTGCGGATTGAGCGGCTCTGGCTATCTGGGGCCACCATCACTCTGCGATTGGAGGCGCCCGTCGAACGGATTTACCCGCACCCCGATGTACGCGCTGACGCAGGGTGTGTGGCGCTGCAACGTGGTCCCCTGGTGTATTGCCTGGAAACGGCTGATAACCCAATTCCTCTGCATCGCATCCGCCTCCCAGAGACAGCCGTTTTGGAGAGCCATTTCGCGCCAACAGTGCTAGGCGGGATAATGCGTATTCAAGGGACTGCGACAGTGTTGGAGACGAACGATTGGGCTGACACGCTGTATCGCACCACGCCCGCCAGACACTCTCCCTATACCTTTACCGCGATCCCGTATTACGCCTGGGATCATCGCCAACCTGGCGAGATGTGTGTCTGGATCAGAACATCCGCTGAGACATGAAGCGGCGTCGCGCCAGCCCGAGATGCACGGCCATCTCCTCGACGGTCTCCCCGTCCAGCGCCGCCTGCGCCACCCGCGCCCGGCGCGACCTCATCCAACATCGCACAGCGCCTCGCCAACGGTTGCACGACGACCTGGTGACGCTCTTCCCAGAATTCGTGGGGGTTCTACCGACCTTGCCGGGGCGCCACGACCTGGGGGCGCCAGCGGTCATCACGCTGCTGAGCCGCAAGAGCTCCGCGCAGGCGCTGGCGCAGGTCGCATTGGCGGAGCTGGATCCAGGGCAATTTCAAGCGGGCTTTGCGGCGTGGATGCAGGCGGTGGCGGGGGTCTTGCCTACCCAAGTGATCGCCGTGGACGGCAAGACGGTGCGTCGGTCGCATGATCGCGCCCACGGTAAAGCAGCGAACCACTTTGTCAGCGCCTGGGCGAGCGCGAATCGCCTGGTCTTAGGCCAGGTAAAGGTAGACTATAAATCGAATGAGATCACCGCCATTCCCCTGCTGCTGAAGCAGTTGGCGCTGACGGGCTGTTTCGTGACGATCGATGCTATGGGCTGTCAGCGCGCCATCGCGCAACAGATTCTCGACCAGGGAGGCCAGTACGACTTGGCGCTCAAGGCGAACCAGCCGGATCTGTTGGCGGACGTGGTGGAGTGCTTTACTCTGGCCGTCTTGCGGCACATCGCGCTCAATCTCCTGCAGCAGGAGCGGAGCAAGAAAGGACAGCGTCTCAAAGGCAAACGCCTCAAGGCGGGGTGGGACAACGACTATTTGCTCACCATCTTGGCGACCATTTAGATGCATTTACCCTTGTCCTCAGGGACACCTCCGCCGAGGAAAATCGGGGTCACGGGGCTATTTTCAGAGAACGTCGTCAATCTGCGCCAACGTTGGTGGGCGATACCCTCTACACCCTCGCTCAGGATGGCTTCGCGCTCCTGCTTCTGGCGATGAACGTGCAAGATGGGACGGAGCAATGGCATCTCATTCTCAGCAACGGAGAGACACCGTACAATCCCGCGCCGGTGGTCGTGTCGGGAAAATACGCTCTCGTCCAATACAATAGCACACTCGCCGCAGTCAATACCGTCACGCAGCAGTTCCTCTGGTCGCCTCGGCAGCATGCGTTCGGTGAAGGTATCGCTTCCTCCGTTCCCGACTCTGCGCTTTGGGCCGCTCCCGCTGTCGCAGCGGGCGTCATCTATGTGGGGCTGCCCGACGGAAACCTGTACGCGTATGACCTCGCCACGGGAAGCCTCAAATGGGCCTTCACGCAATTTGACGCGGGCTTTGCTCCCATCCAGTCAACGCCGACGGTAGCGAATGGCATGGTGTATTTTGGTCGAGACGACGGGGTCTGCTACGCTGTCGACGCGACGACTGGCGCCTTGCGCAGGATGCGTCAGATACCCAATGCGAACGGCGCTTCCGGCGTGTCGGCTGTCACTGTTGCCCAGGGCGTGGTCTACCTCTGCGCTGGCTCCGGCTCACCCTTGAACCTGCAACCCGTCGCTCCACAGGCGGATGTGGTGTTGGCGCTCGACGCCAACACAGGCCGGATACGCTGGCAGACGCATCCCTCGCATGTGGTAGGGAACGGCCAGATTCCGGCGTATACCATTATGAAGCAGCCGCTGTTGCTCCATGGCACGCTCTATGTCACAGGCTCACTCGCGCCGACGACCTCAACCAAACGCGATGTGCTTTACGCGCTGGACAGTTCAGATGGGAGTGTTCAGTGGTATTACGAGGCGCTTGGCTACGGGGACACCGCGCTGAATGACAACAAATTCTTCCCATCGGCGCCCATCGCATACAACGGCATGATCTATTTTGTCAGCGGTGACGCCACCATTTATGCGCTTTCCCTGGCATAAGCACGGAGTGGTGTCGTTTGAAGCAACCTTTTGTCGAGTGGCCAATCATTGCTTCAATCCGACGCTTGGCAAAACGTTGCATCAAACGTGGATGACGTCAGGGACAGCGACTGAATCGTCCGTCTCAGAGGAGGGGCCATCTCCGACGAGCGCGCGCAACCCAGCAATGGCGGCGCTGAGAGTGGCAACCGCCTCCGGGTTCAGGAACACAGATCTCCCCCCGACTCGCATTGGCTGTAGTGGTTCCAGCGCGGGTAAACGGTGCGACAAGCAAGGAACAGTCGATCATCGCTAGGGACAGGCGTCGGCCCTTTCGCCACACGTTCAGCGGCGTGTTGTTGCTCACCGAGGTCACATTGAAGATCGCGTGCACGTTTGGCGCTGCGCTTGGCACGCATCAGGACGCCTCGCTATGACATGTGACACAAATACGCGGAATACCTTTTCCAGGAGCATTCCGGAAATTATCAGGTCTGAGCGCTATCGGAACCACGAAAAATGGGGAGAGTCATACTAAACCTGCATAGACTGTTGTAGTTGGTCGTCAACTAGGGGCCACCAGTGAAAGCAGGTCAGCGATTTGATCTGGTCGCAGCGGTTTGGAGCCGCCGATGCATTCTGTTTGACATTGTACTGACATGGAGGCGGGCAAGCGCGTACTCAGCGCGTACTCAGCGCGGCGGGTCGGCCCCGTCCCCGTAGAGGAAACAGTGCGTCCAGTGACCGCCGCCCAGGTTAGCGCGCCCTGGAACTCGCTCGCGGCAGATCGGCATAACGTGCGGGCAGCGTGGATGAAAGCGGCACCCGCTAGGCGGCGTGATCAGGCTGGGAATCTCGCCGTGCGGGGGTGGCGCCTCCGTCGCCGGCAGGCGTTCGGGGTTGGGCGCGGCGCTGATCAGCAGCTGCGTGTAGGGATGTTTCGGATGCTGGATGACCTCATCGCTGGGGCCGCCCTCGACGGATTGCCCGGCGTACATGACCAGCGTCTCTTCAGCGAAGTAGCGCGCGCTGGCGATGTCGTGCGTGATGAACAGTACAGCCAGCCGCTCTTCCTCTTTGAGCCGTAGCATGAGATTGAGCATATCCAGGCGAATCGAGACATCCAGCATCGAAACCGGCTCGTCGGCGAGCAACACGTGCGGGCGCACGGCGAGCGCACGCGCAATGGCGACACGCTGACGCTGGCCGCCACTTAACTCATGCGGATATTTGTGCAGAAATTGCTCGGCAGGTGATAGGCTGACGCGATTGAGCAACTCCAGCGCCTGCTCCGTCACTTGTTTGGTGGTGGTCGCATGGCGATACATCCGTAGGGGTCGGCTCAGATGGTAATACACGTCATGAACGGGATTTAGCGACGAAAAAGGGTCCTGAAAGACGAGTTGCACATGGCTGCGATAGGCGCGCAAGTCGCCTGCGGTAACAGCCTTGCCCTCGAAGTAGAGCGCGCCGGAGCTTGGCGCGTAGAGACGCGCCAGTAACCGCGCGACGGTAGTCTTGCCGCTGCCGCTCTCGCCCACCAGCGCCAACGCGCGCCCCCGGTAGAGCGCCAGCGATGTATCTTCGACTGCGTGGACAGCGCGCGGAGCGCCAAATGGATTCACCTGTTGCAGAGGAAAATGCTTACGCAGATGAGCCGCCTCAAGAACCGCTCCCGAAGCGGGATGGTCACTCACGCTGGGCTTCGGTGTTGCTCGCCGGAAAAGGCTCATCACGCTTGGCTTCCTTTCGCCAGAGCCTCATAGCCCATCGCCATCTCAGCGGCGGTCGGCGGCTCCTGGGTAGAAGTTGAGTCGTAGAGGTGGCAGGCGACGCTTGCGCTCTCAGCTGAGGGCTGCGGTAGCAGCATTGGGAGCTTCACTGCGCAGGTCGGGATGACAAACGGGCAGCGCGGGTGAAACGCGCAGCCTGAAGGCACGGCGCGTAAATCCGGCGGCGAGCCGGGAATGCCTATCGCGCGCTGGCGCGGCTTGAGAAGCGAAGGGAACGAATGGATGAGTCCGTAGCTATACGGATGTCGTGGACGCTGATACAGGTCACGTTGTGTCCCCTGTTCCACGATCCGCCCTGCGTACATGATGGCGATGCGGTCGGCAATCTCGAGCAGAAGCGAGAGATCATGGGTGATGAAGAGCACGGAAAAGTTGAACTGCTCGCGCAGCCGCATAATCTCGTTCAGTATCTCGCGCTGCACGACAACGTCCAGCGCGGTGGTGGGTTCATCCATGATGATGATGTCAGGATTGAGCGCCAGCGCGATGGCGATACAGGCGCGTTGGCGCATCCCGCCGCTCAGCTCATGTGGATAGCTAGCGATGCGATCGGGCGCGATGCCGACCAGGCGCAGCAGCTCCATCGCGCGCCGCTTGCGCTCGTCGGCGCTCATACGCGGTCGGTGTGTGCGCATGACATCCACGATCTGCGCGCCGATCGGCATGATGGGATTGAGGGCGTTCATGGCGCTCTGGAAGACAATCGCCAACTCGTTCCAGCGGAAGGCGCGCAAGGCCTTGGGCGGGAACTGTAGAATATCAACCGGCTGCGCCATTGGCGCGCCTCCGCTCATGGAGGCGCTGGATGTTCCGGACACGCTAGACGCGCCAGGTCGCTGTTGCTCGTCGCTGGCGCCGCGCGGGTAGTAGAGCGCCTCGCCGCTGGTGATCACAGCGGGGGGCCGTAGTAGTTGTGCGATGGCGAGAACCAGGGTTGACTTGCCACTGCCGCTCTCACCGGCCAGTCCAAGGATTTCGCCACGCCGAAGCGTCAGACTGACATCGCTCACGGCGCAAACGGCGTCGGCCCCCTCGCCATACTCTACGGAAAGGTGTTGTATTTCAAGGACAGGCGGTGCGCTTGTCATGCCTCCACTCCCTTTTCGCGCTGCGCTTGGCGCCGCAGAGGCGATGAGCGCGTCCAGAAGCGCGCCAGTGCGGAGGCGCCGAAAGGCGACCTCGCGCGCCGCTTCTGCTCACGGAGCCGGGGATCCGCGATCTCGTCAACGCCGAAGTTCAGTAACGCCAACCCACCCCCCAGCAGGGCGATGCAGATGCCGGGGGGCGCAAACCACCACCAGGCTCCCTGCAAAAGCGCGCTGCTGCTGTATGCGCTGTACAGCATGTTGCCCCAGCTCACGGTCGTGGTGTCGCCAAGCCCAAGAAACTCGAGACCGGCCACCGCCAACAGCACCTGGATCGTCGTGGTGATGAAGCTCGCGGCGACGATGGCAATCTCGTTGGGGAAAATCTCGAAGAAGATGAGACGGAAGGCGCGCTCACCACTTGCCCGCGCCGCCGTGACGAACTCGCGGTTGCGCATCGAGAGGGTCTGCGCACGCAACACGCGCGCCCCCCAGGGCCAATTCGTGAGGGCGACCACCAACACGATGGTGAGCGTCGAGTGGCTGAAGTATTGGACAGCGACGATTGCGAGCGGGAACGACGGGATCACCAGGAAGACGTTCGTCACCAGCGAGAGCGCGTCATCTATGATCCCGCCAAAGTAGCCACCGACCAGGCCAATCGTGACGGAGATAGCGACGACGAGCAGCCCCGTGAGAAACGCCCAGAACAGCGAGGAGCGTGCGCCGATAACAAGCTGACTGAAGACATCCTGACCACTCTGGTTGGTGCCGAGCCAGTGCGCCGACGTTGGCGGTTGGGTGAGTGTCAACGTATATGTGAGCGGGTTCTGGCGCACGAACAGCGGCCCAAAGAGCGCCACCAGCACAAAGAAACCAACGATGCCGCTGCCAACGGCGATCTTGCGATTCGACGTGATGAGGCGCCACAGGCTACGCAGGAGCGCGAGGCGCCTTGGAGGCGCGGGGCGCGCGTGTGGCGAAATCCCTGCCTGGAGCGGCTGGAGCGGAACGGGCGACAGCGGAGTTGTCTGAGGAGCAGGCGCCTGGCTCATCTGGCTCAACTCAGGTGGTCCTTTCTAGGCGCGTGCGCGGATCGAGCACGGTGTAGAGCAGATCAACGATGAGGTTCATCACGACGGTCACGACGATAACTAGCAAGAGAATGCCGTCGGCCAACGCGTAATCCTGATTCTGTATGCCCTGGTAGAGCGCAAAACCGATCCCAGGGTAGGAGAAGACGATCTCCACCAGAAGTTGCCCACCAACCACCGAACCAACCGCGATGGCAAAGCCCGTGACGCTGGGCAAGAGCGCGTTGCGCGCGGCGTAGGCGAACATGACCCGCCGCGAGGTCAGCCCCTTGGCGCGCGCCATCAGGATATAATCCTCTGAGAGCGTCGTAATCATGGAGTTGCGCATCGTAAGCATCCACCCGGCGACGGTGGAAACGATGAGCGTCAACGCAGGCAGCACGGCGTGTTGAGCCGCGCTAAGGAGGAACGGCCCGTTGAAGCCAGGCGTGGTATAGGTCGAGTCGTACCCGTCAGAGAACGGGAACCAACCCAGCTTGAATCCGATAAAGTAGACCGCGACCAGCGCCAGCCAGGGATAAAGAATCGAATAGAGAAACGTCATGACCGACGACAGGGTCGTGTCGAGCGCCGAACCGCGCTTCCACGCCATGAACACGCCGATCAGCGTGCCGAGCGCGAAGCTGATCACGACACTCACCGTGAGCAGCGCGAGCGTCCATCTGATATTCTGCCCGATGACATCACTGACGCTGGCAGGAAAATAGGTGATCGAGACGCCAAGATTGCCGTGCAGCAGATTGTTGAGGTAGTGCAGGTACTGCACCCAAAGCGGATCGGTTGTATCCAACCCAAATTGAGCCTCCAGCGCTTTCTTCGTGGCCAGACTCACCGAGCCATGCTGCGAGAGGCGAAAAAAGACGGCGTCGGCTGGGTTGCCAGGCGCGAGGCGCGGCAGGAAGAAGTTCACTGTCACGGCGGCCCAGATAGCCAGTAGATAAATCCCAAGGCGACGAAGTAGACGTCTCATCTGCGCTCTCCCGTTGAGTAGACGCGCCAGCTCGTGTGGTCGCTGGGGTAGGTGCGGCTCGGATTCCTCTGCATCGTTGGCAGCGGTGACGCCTTGGAGCGTCCTCTCCTGGCGCGCCCTCTGCGCAGTATAACATGGTCAGCGTGACCAGTCCCCCCTCCCCGGCAAGGGGAGGGGGGGTAGTCGTGGAAGCAACACTCCACTACGCGGGCGTCAGATGCAGGATGACTTGCTCATTGTCACCAGCGGGAAGTGAATACGCGGAGCCAACCGCATACAGGTTCTGCGCTGTCGGCCAGCCTACCCAATGCGCGGTCGTGTATTCGAAGAACTGCACCGCATCGAGCACCGGAATCACCGGAAGCTCGGTCGCCATAATATCAGTAAGCTGCATGATGTCATGCTGTTGCGTGGTGGGATCACCGGTCGCGGCATAGCCGTTGAGCAACGAATCAGTCGTCGCGTCTTTCCACTGCGACCAATCGGTGCCATTCGCTCCACCGATGTGTGTGCTATGCAGCAGCGGTTCCAGGTAATAGTACGGCGTCGGGCCGAAGAAACCACCAGACATCAGCAACTGGAAGTGTCCGGTGGCGCGGTCGGTTCGGAAGGCGTCATCCGACACTTTGTTCAGCTGAAGGCTAATGCCAGCCGCTTGAAGGTTCTGCTGCGCAATCCCCAGGTCCGCCACATAATCGGAGTAGTCGCCAGGAACCGTCACCGAGAACGAGAGCTTGTGGCCTTGCTTATCGGCATAGATGCCGTCCGACCCTTTGGTGAAGCCTGCGGTCTGTAGGATCGAATCCGCTGTGGATGGGCTGGCGCTGGGGAAGGCGGGAAGCGTCCCACCGTACTTCGGGTCGAGATATTTCTCCTGGCCGGGCATCAGGCCAGTTGGGCTGGCGGGTTGCTCGAACCCGGCCTCACCGGAGACCGCCATCGCGTGGCGATCCAGCGCCGCGCTGATCGCCTGGCGAACCGCTAGCTGGCCCAGCAGAGGATCCGTCAGGTTGGGCACGATCTGCACAGGAACGACAGGCACCGGCGCCGAGAAGTTGTGCGTCGGGTCTTTGCTGACAAAGGCAGTCTGCACCGCCGGGTCGAAGATCGCGGTCCAATCGGCCTGCCCGCTGGCCATCTTCAAGAGCGCCGTATCGTTGCTATTGACAACCGGGTAATCCAGTTCGTCAACCTGCACCTTGCTTGCCTGCCAATAGCTCGCATTCCGGGCATACTTGATGAGCTGCGGTGAAAAGCTCTCCAAGGTCATAGGGCCGGTGCCGACGGGGGACGTGTTGGTATACTTGGCCGGATCACCAACGTTCGCCCAGAGATGCTGTGGCACTATATAGACGCCCTCGATAAAAGGCAGCTCAGTCGGCGCCGGTGTCTTGAACGTCATCGTCACGGTCGTCGCGTCGGTGGCCGTCACGCTTTGCAGGAATCCCCATAGCCCCTGGGCGTCCGCATCGGGGTACTGCTTGAGCAAATTGAAGGTGAAGGCGACATCGTTGGCGTCAAATGCCTTGCCATCTGACCACTTGACCCCCTGCCGGATGGTGAAGGTCAGGGTCATGTTATCGGCGCTGAGCGTATGCCCCGTCGCCAACATTGGCGTTTCCTGGCCAGTGACACCGTTGACGTATTCCAGGTTCTCGTAGAGCAGTCCCTCGACGCCACAGTTCACGTTCGGGCTGAACGGACTCATGTCTTCTGTGTAGGAGCCGCCGACGGAGCAGATCGCCGTCAGCACATGACGAGTCGTCGAGCTGGGGCTGCCGCTACACGCCGCGAGCAAAGCCGACATGAGGGCGAGTAGGCAGAGCACACCAAAGGGCACGATGCGCTTGTGCATCGTCAACCTGAGCGAGGTGAAAGGCATGTATCCCTCCCCTGAGTTCAGAGCAATGGGTGAGATTGGATCACACAGATCGCCGGTGATCCACTCAACAGGCGTATCAAAGACCGAGGAAAAGAAGTACTATGGCGCAGCGAAGAAGATCAGGAGCCAAGCGCTGATACATCTGAACGTGAGCGCAACCGCCCCTATGATACACGCGCTCCTTTCTGGTATGCCACCCGCATGAACGCCTGCGGGCGGCCTTTCCGCGAGACGTACCCGTCGCCATTCGAGGGTTTGTATTGGCCAGTGTACCCTACTACCTAAAGATTTGTCAATATGTCTAGACCACTAGACCAAAAGAGACCCTGTCATGTACCATAGAACTGGCAGAAGAACTGGCAGACCTCGCCGTGGCATCTTCGTTTCCTATCCGCCATAGTAGTGTGAAAGGGCGACCGTATGAGTTCGTTGCTCGAACAAGAGATCGCAAGCCAGCCCGATGTTATCGCGCAGCTGCTGGCGCATGAGATGGAGCGCATCCAGGAGATCATCGCTCAGCTTCCTCCATTCAGCTTCGCGCTGATCGCCGCGCGCGGCTCATCGGATCACGCCGCGCTCTACGCCTCCTACGCCTGGTCCGCGCTGGCGGGCTTCCCTGTGGCGC
>VFSW01005616.1_pt1 | contig 18536 bp, 14 predicted proteins | sample 5358111 | NCBI WGS metagenome assembly VFSW01 (sample SAMN11554181, study PRJNA540505) | mine drainage metagenome | isolation source: sediment from site ElyBrook_90M | place: USA: Ely Copper Mine, Vershire, VT | collected 2017 | reverse complement strand
CCACCCCCTTGCCCCCCCCCCCCCCCACTGACGCCGCGTTACTGGGCGGGGTGCAAGGCAACCCGGGCGCGGGTTGGGGCGCGGCCCCCACTCGCCCCTACGATAGAATGCGCGTCGAAGATTCGCTGGACGAACTCGAACGGTTGGCGGAAACGGCGGGACTAGCCGTCATCGGACGTGCGGTGCAACATATCGAGCGCATCAATCCCACGACGCTCATCGGCAAAGGCAAACTGAACGAGATCATCGCCACGCGCGCGGACGCGCCGTTTGACGTTCTGTTGTTCGACGAGGAATTGCACCCCAACCAGCAGCGCGAGATCGAGCAGGCATTCGGCGGCGACGACATCAAGGTGCTGGACCGCACCGCGCTCATCCTCGACATTTTCGCGCAGCACGCGCGCACCAAAGAAGGCGCGCTCCAGGTCGAACTCGCGCAGTACGAGTACCGCTTGCCGCGCCTCACGCGGATGTGGACGCACCTCGCGCGGCAAGCCGGCGGCGCGTCGGGGCGGGGCGGCACCGGCGGCGTTGGCTTGCGCGGTCCGGGCGAGCGGCAGCTGGAGATCGACCGGCGCGAGATTCGCGCACACATCGCGCGGCTCAAAACACAAATCGAGGAGGTGCGGACGCATCGCCGCGAGTACCGGCGCAAACGCAGAAAGGAAGGGCTGCCGGTCGTCGCGATCGTCGGCTACACCAACGCGGGCAAGTCTACGTTGCTGAATGCGCTCGTAGGGGCGACCCTCGTGGTCGCCCAACCAGGGCAGCCACGCGGGCTGCCCCTACGGGAAGGTGTGTACGTCGCCGACCAATTGTTTGCCACGCTCGATCCGACGACGCGACGAGTGAAATTGCCCAGCGGCAGCGACGCGCTATTTACCGACACGGTCGGGTTCATTCAGAAACTGCCGACGCAACTGGTCGCTGCCTTCCGCGCGACGCTGGAGGAAATCACGGAAGCGGACGTGTTGCTGCACGTGCTCGACGCGACGCACGCGAACGCGCGCGAGCAGGCGCACGCGGTGGAAGAGACGCTGGAGGAGATTGGCGCGGGCGATAAGCCGGTGGTGACCGCGTTGAACAAGATGGACCGCACCGTCACACTTGCACCGCACGCAAGTGCAGGTGTTGCGAGCGCCGAAGGCGCGAAGCAAGCTCCGAATCGGGGCTTGGGGATTGCTTCAGCGCAGGACCCGCGCCTCGCAATGACAAAGCAATGGATGGTTACCCAAGACGATATTCTGAACGATCCGGACGCGGTGCGTATCTCTGCGCTGAAAGGGCAGGGGCTGGATGCGTTGCTCGCGCGCGTAGAGCAGGCGCTGAGTGAGAATATGGTTGCGCTGCGCGTGCAGATTCCATTCAGCGCGAACGAACTCGCCGCGCTGTTCCATCAGCGCGGTATCGTCGAGCGCGAAGAGTTTACCGAGAAGGGGACGTTGATCGAAGGCAGGATCGCGGCACGATTGGTTGAACGGTTTGAAGAGTACGAAATCTAAGATCGACCGAGGGCGGAAGACCGTAGACGGAGGAAAATATTTCCGTCCTCCGTCTTCGGTCATCGGTCAAAAGGGGCTAAGATGAAATTCGGCATTCACAATCCATCGTGGCTGTACGGCGCCAATCCGCACGACATGTTCGAAGCGGTCAAGCAAAAGGCGCAGTGGGCGGAGCAAAAGGGCTTTACGTGGTTCTCGGTGATGGACCACCTCATCCAGATTCCCGGCGTCGGCGCGCCGGAGGAACCGTTTATGGAAGGATGGACCGTTCTCGCCGCGCTTGCGGCGGTGACGAGCAAGATACGTCTGGCGACGCTCGTCTCATCGGTCGCGTATCGCAATCCGGCGCTGCTCGCGAAGATGGCAGCCGGCATCGACATCATCAGCCACGGACGATTGACGTTTGGCATCGGCGGCGGTTGGTACGTCGACGAGTACAAGCAGTACGGCTGGACGTTTCCGGAAAAGCCGGCGATTCGCATCGCGCAGATGGAGGAAGCGATTCGGCTCGTCAAGATGATGTGGACGGAGCCGCGCGCGACGCTTCACGGCAAGTATTTTTCCGTCGAGAATGCGCTTCTCGAACCCAAGCCGGTGCAAAAACCGCATCCGCCGATTATGATTGGCGGCAGCGGAGAGCAACTCACACTCCGCGCGGTCGCACGCGTCGGCGATTTGTGCAATATCTTTGGCGATCCGCCGATGGTGAAAAGCAAGTTCGACGTGCTACGCCGGCATTGCGAGAAGGAAAAACGCGATTTCGATACGATCGAGCGGACGAATCTCACTTCGCTGCTGCTCGCGCGCGATGAAGCGGCGTTGAAAACGAAGCAAGAGCGCTATGGCATCGCGGGTGGTTTCCGCGGGTACGCGCTCACCGCGCCGCAAGCGATCGATCTCGTTAGCCAGTACCAAGGCATCGGCTCGCAGATATTCATCTTCAGCGCGTACAGGAACGACCGGGAGACGCTGGATCTGTTCGCCGATGAAGTGATGCCCCAGTTCGCGTAAATGAGAACCTCCCGCTGGTTTCAAACTGGCGGGAGGTTGAATGTCTATGCCGGAACAGCCACGCGGGTGGTGACCTCAAACGCTGGCGGATGCTCCAAAGTCTTTTTCACCTTGCATTGTTCCGCCGAGCGAATCACTGCGGGTTTGTATTTTTCCGGAAAGTCGGGCGGCAGTTGAATGTCGAGATAGACCGTGCGCGGCAAGCCGGTTGTCATATCCACGTCATAGTTCTGGACGATCTTGATGTTCTCGGTCGGGATGCCGCGCTGGCGGCAAAAACCGAGGATGTAAATCCCCGCGCACGTTCCAATCGATGCGAGGAAAACTTCGTAGGGCATGGGCGCAGAGTCTTCGCCGCCGCCTTGCGGGGGTTGATCGGTCATCAGCGTATGACCTCGGAAATGCGCGTCCACGCGCGCGCCGCCGGGAAAATCGACTACCATTTCCATTGAGCCACCTCGTTATTGGGATTCAGACGCTACATCTCTTTCGATGCGCCGCCGGCAAATAGGTTACAATCACTTTTGGCGCATCGTTCGCCACAGATTGGCGGCGAGACACGCGACGGCGAGCCAGCCCAGCGCGCCAGAACTACCCAGCGCCAAGTTTGCGCCCGCGATGCTCGGCGCGAAGAGCGGCGCGACGCGAAAGAGCGCGGCAAGATTGCCGAACCAGAAAGTTGCCAGCACCAAGCGCGGGCTGGCGATGCGCGACTTGCCGCTGAATCCCGGCAACATTCGCGTCGCCATTCCGAAAATGAGCAGCGTGATAAAACCGACGGTGATCGCGTGCCGTTCGATGTCGGGGTTGAGTAGAGCAGGGTTACCCAAGATGCGACCGATGCCGTCGGCGATTGCCATCGCGCCGGCGAATGCGAGCCACGCGTACGCAGAAATAATGAGCAGCTCGAAGCGACCGAACTCGCCGTAATCGGGATAATTCTTGCGCGTTGGTTTGCGGGTCTCGATGTAGTCGGCGGGGGGCGGCGTCCGACTCGCGATCCATGGAGTCTTGCGGCGCAGTAGAACGTCGAGCTGCCAGACGAAAACGAGGATCGCGCCGCCCTCGAGCATTGCGCCGGTGCCGCCCAGCCACACGGCGATGGGCGAATCTATTCCGAACGGTTGTTCTAATTGGGCGGTCAGGCGCAGCAGCATGCCGGCGACATAAGATACCAGAATTGGGAATAACTCTCGGTTGGGTGGAAATGCGAGTCGCATGAAGAGAGGCAGATTCCGGATCGACAACGCGAACGCGATCGGCAAAATAAAACCGTAGATCAGCAAATGCGTCAACGCGTCGTCGAGCGCGGACGGAAACAAATCGCCGCCGAGAAGAGTAGTGGCGACGGTGAGCGCAGCGTTGAGCAATGCGGCGAGGATGAGACTGACGAGCGCGGTCGCGAGGTACGGACGCACCGGGATGATCGGCGCGCTGGGCGTCAGCGGGCGCGCGCGGCGGAACGAGGTGACGAGCATCGTGACGATGAGCAGCACGCCCATTAGCTCCAAGATGCCGGAGACCGCGTAGCCAGAGCGTCCCAGAGCCGCGTAGAGCGAGCCCTGAGGCATAGATGCCTCCAAGAACGCGAGCAACGGCTGGCTCAACGCACGCAGCGCGATGCCGACGACGATGAGTGTGAGCGCCCACGGCGCGAGCTCGGCGCGCGCCAGCGTCGTCCCGCGCAGGCGCGGCAGGAAGAACAGTCCCACGCCGAGGATGAACAGTCCAGCCCAGCCGAAGAGCTGCGCGTGTCCGTGCGCCTGGACCATTGCGATCCACCACACGCCGAGATTCCAATTGAACGCGAGCGCGGCGACGATGATCGCGGCGTAGCCAAAGCCCGCGGTCAGTGCAATCGCCAGCGCGGCGAAGATGAAAGGTTCGTGCACGCGGCGGTCATTCATGCCGCCGATGTTATCGCCAAAGATTCATTACGTCAAGGAGATTTGACGCATATTTTGCCTTATGCTATACTTCGGTTAATGTAAATTTAGATAAGTGTAATGTGTGAGCGATTTGAACCGAATGCTCGCCCACTCCCCCACTGAGAAGGTTGACAGAATCTATGCTGACTATCGAAGATGCAATGCAGAATTACTTGCGTGACCTTTCGGTCGGTCAATCCGCGCAGACCGTGCAGACGTATTCTCAAGGGTTGGCGCGGTTGAAAGAGTTTATGCTGTCCGCGCGCCACTCCCCTACCGATGCGGCGTCCTCGCTTTCCGTCGATCATGCGCTCGATTGCGCCAAATGGTTGAGCGAAGACCGTGGCGGCGCAGGCGCTAGGATTGCCAAGTCAACGTTGCGGACGTACCTGACCTGCATCTCGCAATTCTATTCCTACCTCCTGCGCGAAAAGATTGTCGATCTATCCGCCTCCGATATGGAACGAATGCGGGACGCCTATGCTAAATATCGCCGCGGCTTCAGTCGCCCGCTTCCCAAGTTACCGCCCGAAGAAGCGGTGACCGCGCTGCTGGATGCCGCGCATCGCGTGAAACCTGAGCCGAAAAAGCCGCGGCTCGAACTGGCGCGCCTGCGAAATATCGCGATCCTGGAAGCGTTGCGTGCAGCGGGAATGCGCGTCGGCGAACTGGTCGGCTTGAAGCGCGACGATCTCGATTATCGCCAGCACAGCGCGCGCGTCACTGGCAAAGGCGATAAGCAGCGCATCGTCTATTTTGACGATGCAGCGTGGAGCGCGATTCAGGCGTACCTCAAAGCGCGCAATGACGGCGCGCGCGGACGCGCTCTGTACCAACTGCCGCTCTTCGCGCGGCACGATCGCCGCGCCAGCGACAAGACCTTGCCGCTCACCACCGACAGCGTGCGCCTGGTGTTCAATCAACTTGCGCGCGACGCGCAGATCGAAATTGCCATGACGCCGCACTCGCTCCGCCACGCGTTCGCGACCAAAGTGCTGGAAGCCACCGGCGATCTGGCGGTGGTGCAGGATATGCTAGGTCACTCGTCGCCCGCGACGACTCGCATCTACGCCAAGGTCTCCAACAAGAAAATACGCCAAGCCCATCGCGCCGCATTTCACTATCGCGGCAACGAGGAAGCGGACCAGTGAGCTGACAGTCAGCCAAACTTTAGAAAATTCTAATGCGAATCTGTTGTCGGACACCATGTTTTGTGCTACAATATGACACAAATCCGGATCGACTTCTAGCGAGGGGAAGCATATATGCGCTCTGTTCTGCGAGGATTGGCTGTTGCGTTGTTGGCTCTGGTGGTCTTGTTCGCCGCTTTTTCCGCTGGCTTTGGATTGAACTATTACCAGGTCAAGACCCAGCCAGCGACCGACGTTCCGCAAAAGTTTAGTTTGTTCTGGGAAGCGTTCAGAATCGTCCAGGAGCAATTTTACGGTTCCATTCCCAATCCCCAAGTGCTGACCCACGGCGCGATCCGCGGCATGTTGAGCAGTCTGGGCGATCCGCACACCGTCCTCGTCGAGCCGCAGCCGGCAAAAAATGAGCAAACGAATTTGCAGGGCAACACGGGTGATGTCGGACTCAACCTCGACATTCGCGATGGCTTGCTGACGATTATCTCGCCTGTCCCGAATTCGCCGGCAGACAAAGCCGGCTTACGCGCCAGCGACATTATCCTCAAGATCGGCAATCGAGACCTGACGCAGACGCCTATCACCGTTCAGGATGCCGCGAATTTACTGCGCGGACCGGTCGGCAGCAAGGTCACACTGACCATTCACCGCATCGGCGTCAACACTCCAATCACTGCCGACCTGACGCGCGAAACGTACGCGTTGCCAACTGTGAATTCCAAGGTGCTGCCGGGCACCACGTTTGGATACATCCAGGTCTCGATGGAAACCGCCGAAACGGCGAACGAATTCGCCGCGGCGCTCGACAGTCTCAAGACGCAGCATATTACCGGCTTGGTTCTCGATCTGCGAAATAATCCGGGCGGGCTGTTCCCGGATCCCGTGCTCGACATTGCCGGGCAATTCTTGAACAATAACGCGGTGGTCGTCATCGAAAGGTACCGCGACGGCACCGAGAAGCCGTACAACGCCGGCAGCCGCCACGGCGCGCTCGATTTGCCACTCGTCGTCTTGGTCAACGACGGCACCGCGAGCGCGGCAGAGATTCTCGCCGGCGCGCTCCAGGATTACAAGCGCGGCGTGTTGATCGGCGAGCCGACGTATGGCAAGGGCACGGTGCAGGAAATTCGCCAGCTGAGCGATGGCTCCGCGCTGCACATTACGATTGCGACGTGGTACACGCCGAAACATAACGCGATCGATGGCAAGGGGTTGCAGCCGGACATTGCGGTCCCGCTGACCGACCAGGACATTAGCAAGTCAATCGATCCACAACTCAACCGCGCGATCGATTACTTGAAGAAAGGGTCATAAAATGATTCGCGGAATCTTGCGCGCGTTCATAGTGACAGTCGTTTCGATCGTGCTGGTCGCCGGCGCGTTCGGCGGCGGCTACGTCGCTAGTCGGGCGGTTTTCCCCCCTGCCCCGCCGCCGGACGGCGGCGCGCCGGCAAGCTGGAAACCTTACTTTCCGGCTTTCTGGGAAGCATGGAACTATGTGAAGCAGGACTTTTACAAAACGCCGGTCGATCAAAACGAAATGGTCTACGGCGCCATCAGCGGCATGGTGGATGCGTTAGGCGATCCGCACACCCTTTTCACCGAAGCGAAGGTGGCGGCGATCACCAGTACCGAATTGCAGGGATCGTTCGAAGGAATCGGTGCGACGGTTGAAATGAACCAGGGTCGCTTGACCATCGTCTCGCCGGTCAAGGGATCGCCGGCGGAGCAAGCCGGGCTTTTGCCGAATGACGTGATTCTGCAAGTCGATAACACGGTCATCCAGAATATGGACGTCAACCAAGCCGTGGCGTTGATTCGTGGACCCAAAGGCACCACGGTTACATTGACCATCCAGCGCGCGAACGTGGCGCCGTTCAAGGTGAGCATCGTGCGCGACACCATCCGCACACCATTTGTCGAATCGCGGATGATTCCGAATACGACCATCGCTTACCTGCGGCTGAACGATTTCGGCGCAACCGCGCCGGATGAAATGCGCGCGGCGTTGACCAGTCTGATGGCGCAGCACCCGACCGGTTTGATTTTCGATTTGCGCCGCGATCCGGGCGGCTACCTGAACGTCGCTGTGGATGTCGCGAGCGAATTTCTAAAGAGCGGTCAGACGGTGCTCATCGAGAAAGATAAATTCGGACACGTTCAGGAATTCAAAGCCAGCGGCGGCGGACTCGCCACCGATATTCCGATGGTGCTGCTGGTGGACGGCGGTTCCGCCAGCGCGTCGGAAATCGTCTCAGGCGCGTTGAAGGACTATAAGCGTGCGACACTGATCGGCACCAAGACGTACGGAAAAGGGTCGGTGCAAAACGTGAACACGCTGAGCGACAATTCGGAATTGCGCGTGACGATCGCCCACTTTTTCAGTCCGCTGGGTCACGAGATCAACGATGTCGGCGTCAGTCCGGATATTACGGTGACGATCACGGACGCCGATGTTGCCAAGAATAACGATCCGCAGTTCGACGCCGCCGTTCAGTTCTTGCAGAAAAAGTAATGGCTGAGAATGTCAAGGTTCTGGCGACGAATCGCAAGGCGTACCACGATTACCACATCGAGGAGACGCACGAAGCCGGTGTTGTTCTGACCGGGACCGAGATCAAGTCGGTGCGTGCCGGCAGCGTGAACTTGCGCGACGCGTACGCGCAGGTGCGGAGCGGCGAGTTGTGGCTGATGAACGTTCACATCGCGCCGTACGAGCCAGCCAGTCGGCAGAATGTCGATCCGTACCGCGACCGCAAGCTGCTGCTACATCGCAAGGAGATTATGCGCCTCTTCGGGCGCGTGCAGGAAAAGGGCTTGACGCTCATTCCGCTGCGGATGTATTTGAAGAAGAACCGCGCCAAGGTCGAAGTCGGCTTGGCGCGCGGCAAGAAACAGTACGACAAGCGCGAGGCGATTGCCAAGCGCGAAAGCGATCGCGAGATTCAGCGTTCGGTGAAAGAACGCGCGCGGTAGTGGTTTTTCGATTGCCGATTGCCGATTTTCAATTTGCCCTTCGTCCACGAGAGTGCTATAATCGACGTGGGTTTTGGAAAATCGAAAATCATAAATCCAAAATCGGAAATCGAACTGGGGATGCATGGCTTCGACGGGGAGGGCTGTTTCAGAGTTGCAAGCAGCGGCGCCTGACCGCTCTAAAACGGGCAAAACGATAGATGCGAACACTCGCACCAACCTCGCGGCTCTTCCGGTCGCGGCGTAAGCCACAACTGGATTAGCTAACAGGTTCGCTGCCTAGCGCGGCGACGTCCACGCGCGTTCTCCCCCAAGGGATGCGCGCTGGGCGAAACCAAGTTGGGGTGCGGCGGTCGCCACGCCGGTAACGATCGCCAAAGACACAGGGGCAGCCCTCGCGGTTGCTCTGACACGGCTGAGCGTTTCCATTCTCTGTCGGTCGAGACGGGAAACGCAAGACCTAAAGACTGACTAAGCCTGTAGGAACTCTGGGGCGAACTCTTCGGACGCGAGTTCAATTCTCGCCATCTCCACCAAAAGCAGAGACGCTCACGCAGCAATTTTGCGTGAGCGTCTCTCGTTTTAGTGACTTTTCGCGACCCCTACGCGGTCGCAGTAAGTTTTGACCGGGCACGCCAGGCACTTTGGAACGGCGGGGCGGCAGAATTCTTCACCGAGCGCGCCCAGCTCCTCGCTGATTTCCAGCCAATAATCGCGCGGCAATTTGGCGCGCAACGCGGCTTCCGTTTTGGCGGGCGAATTGGTCGCGATATAGCCCCAGCGATTGGCGATCCGATGAACGTGCATATCCACGCAAATTGCCGGCTTGTCGTATGCCTGGATGACGACGAGACTGGCGGTCTTGGGCCCGATGCCGGGCAGCGACATTAAATCATCGCGGTTGTCCGGAACGCGGCTGTCGTATCGGTCCACCAGGATCCGGCAAACCTGGAGAATGTGGTGCGCTTTGGCGCGGAAAAAATTGACGTTGGCGATGACATCTTGGATCTGCTGCGGCGTCAGTCGTGCCATGGCTTGCGGCGAGTCTGCCAGCGCGAGCAATCGTTCGGATGCCGCCGCAGCGATGAGCGAATCTTTGATATGCAGACTCAGCATTGCCGAGATTAGCACGCGAAATGGGTCTTGACCATTCGATGGACTGCACGCGCTTGGCGGTTTCTTCGACCGGGGATTTGCCCGGCGCAGCACTTGGATGGCAGCGTGGATATCGTTTTCTTTCATATGTTCTAATTCCGTTCCGGAAGGTCTTGGTCTAGCAAGCCCAGTCGTTTGGCTTGGGCGTAGTTAAGGACGGCTTTGTGGTCTTTGGTGGAGGGACTCGCCGCCGGCTCGTCGACCTCGACCGAGGAATAGTCTTTGCGTAGAGCTTCTTCCCACTCTTTGCGTATCTTTTCATCGGACGTTGCGCTGGCGATCAGATTTCGCAAATCCGTGATCGCGCGGCGCAGGTAAAGCCAAACCATTCCGATCCGGCTGTTGTTACCCTGCTTGTCCATCAGCAGAGAAAGAAAGACTTGCGGGGTGACGCGCGCGCTGTAGATTTCGTATTGCTTGCCTTCATAAAAGTGCAGGTCGAATGCTTCTTGGTCGCCGAGGACCTCGGACACCGCGTTGGTCGCCGCCATCGCGTTGCCCAGCGACGCGAGGAACGCGGCGGCGTCGAAATCGCCGCGCTTGCCGCTTTCTGCCAGCAAATGTCCGGTTTCGTCGAACAAGAGGACGCTGTGCACGCCGGCATCCTGTCGCAGCGTCTCCATGCGTTTTTGAACGCCGTGCAGCGTGGCGTCCGATAAAGTGACGCGCGGCTGCCGATTTAATTTCTGAGACCGGGCTTGCAATGTTTTCTCGACCGTCTGCACCAGCGTGCGCATGCTGAACGGTTTGGTCAGGTATGCGTCGACCGCCAGCCGGGCGGCGTTCTCTTCGATCTGGGGAGAACCGAATGCTGTAATGAGAATGCTGCCGGTGTTGGGACTGACCTCATGGCATTTGTCGAGTAATTCCAAGCCGTTCATCCCCGGCATCCGCAGATCGGTGATGAGAAGGTCAAAGTGCGTTTCGTTGAGACGCGCCAATGCTTCTTCACCCGATTCGTACGCCTCGACCGCATAGCCGCCGCCCTCTGGTAGACTGAGCGCGCGGCTCAGCGCCTGCGCTACCCGCGACTCATCTTCGGCGATCAGTATTCGTTCTTGACTCACGCTTACCTCCGTGTTGCCGTCATCATAACACAATGAACGCGGCGCGCCTGTTCAATTTCATTACAAAATAATTCAGACGCAAAAAATCCGCTCTGCCGATAGAGCGGATTTTTGATGAGGCGGATGGAATGTGCGGAATCAAGCCGAGGCGAGGAGGTATCCCCTGCCGCGTACCGTGCGGATGAATTTGGGATCGCCCGGCGTCGCTTCGATTTTTTGGCGGAGGCGGAAGATGTACGGACGCACCAGCGCCTGAGCTTCCCATTCTTCGAGGTCGTAGTGCCACGCCGCCTGAGTGAGGTCGCGGCACGAGAGGACTTGGTCGGGTTGTTTCATCAGGAGCGTCAGAATCGTTATCTCGCCTTCGGTCAATTCGATGGGGCGTTCGTCGATAACGACGAGCCGCTTTTCTGGATCGAGTGCGAGCGCACCGACGCGCAGTAGCGATGGTTTGGCATCGGCGCGCGGCGGCGATGCGGCAGTGTCGGACTCGAACTTCTCCACGCTGACGCTTGAATTCTCTGCCTGCTGCAACGTGTCCAGGATCGTGCGGAGCAATCGTTTGGGACGCGCTTGATCGCTCTGCTTTTTCAGCGCGTGCGCGATCGCTTCCGTAATATCGCGGACGCTCACCGGCTTGAGTAAGTAATCGACTGCGCCGGTCTTGACCGCGACGATGGCGCTCTCCAAAGTGGCGTGCCCGGTCAGAACGAGAATCATCAAATCGGGCTGCGCCTGCCGCGCGCGGCGCATCACTTCGACCCCGTCCATTCCCGGCATCTTTATATCCAGCAGCATCACATCGTAGACGGCTTGGTCGAGGACCGCCAGCGCGTCTTTCCCGGACGCGACGCCGATCGCGCGATAACCGCTGAGTTCCAGCGCGCGCACCAGCGATGACCGAATATTCGCTTCGTCGTCCGCCACCAGGACGCGCGGCGCGTCGATGTCTTGCATCATGGCTGGATTCCCGGCGGTTCGCCCTCGGCAAAGGGCAGCCGAATCGTGAACGTCACGCCGCGCGTGCGTCCGGTGTTTTCGACCGTGATGCTGCCGCCCTGTTGCTGCACCAAACTCTGGCTGATCGATAAACCCAAGCCGCTGCCTTCGGGTTTCGTCGTGAAGAAGGGTTCGAAGATGTGCGGCAGAATATCAGGTGGAATGATGGGACCATCGTTTGAAAAAGAGACCAGCGCGTCTTTCCCTTCGGCGCGCACGACGATCCGGAGATGTCCGCCGTCGCGCATCTCCTCGATGGCGTTGAGCGCCAGGTTGAGGAATACTTGCGTGAGCTGCTCCGGCGCAGCGAACACCGGCGGCACCGGACGAAAGTCGGTTTCGACCAGGATACGCGAGTGCTGGATGTGCTTGCCGGCAAGTGTCAGCGTGTGCTGGAGCAGATCCGTCACCGACACGGTGCGGCGCGGGATGCGCGTCGGGCGCGCAAAGTTGACGACGCGCTCGGTGACCTCGCTCAACCGCTCGATCTCCTGCCGGACGACGCGAAGGTTGTTCTCTCGCTCTTCCGTTTCAAGTGGAAAGTCCAGCACCAGATCGAGAATGCTGCGGATCGCTTGCAGCGGGTTGTTGATTTCGTGCGCCAACGCGGCAGCCATCTGCCCCAGCGCCGCCAAGCGTTCCGCGCGAATATTCTGCTCTTCGGCTTTTTTCTGCTCGGTAATATCGCGTGAAACGCCCATCACGCCGATTGGCTCGCCGCGCGCGTTTCGCAGTTGCGACGAAGACAGGAACGCCGGAAACACCTCGCCGTTCTTGCGGCGATTGCGGACCTCCCGCGCCAGATGCCCGCCCGCGGCGAACAATTTCTGAACTCGCTCGGCTTCGGCTCGGTCGGCGTAGAGGACTTGAGCGTCCTGTCCGAGGATTTCTTCTCTTAGGTAACCAAAGGTTTTTTGCGCGGCGGCGTTGAACTCGGTGATTTTGCGATCGTTATCGACCGCAATGATCATATCCAGCGAGCTATCGATCAGGTTTCGCGCGAACTCTTGCGATTCCTTTAGCGCGGCTTCGGCTTGTCGCAGCCGCGTGACATCGCGAAAGACCAGCACTACGCCGGTCGTTCTGCCGCTGCTGTCGCGAATCGGCGCGACGCTGCTGGAAATGAAATACTCGCTCCCGTCTTTTGCCACGAGCACCGTGTCGTTCGCCAAGCCCACCGCCGCGCCGGTTGTCATCGCCTTTTTTGCGGGGTCTTCGGATGCCTGACGCGTCTTTTGGTTTACGATCTGAAAGACCTGGAGCAACGGCATACCGAGCGCGTCGGTTTGCGTCCAACCGGTCAATTGTTCGGCGGCGTTGTTGAGCAGCACGACGCGCGCGGCGTCGTCGGTCGTGATCACGCCGTCGCCGATGCTGCGGAGCGTGATCGCCAAGCGTTCTTTTTCGTCGGCGAGTGTAGGTTCAACTGGACTGGACATGGTTTCCCTGCGTGATGAATTCATTCTACCGTGATTTAGCGCGAGTGTCAAAGGTGGTTTGCCCAAGTGCGTTTGGCTTTTACGCGGCAATGATTTATAATGCGCCCAACCCTCTCAAGGAGCAGCGACATGGAGCAAGCCACCCTCGGCGTTATTGGCGGAAGCGGCGTCTATCAGATGGAAGGACTGACGGAGGTCAAAGAAGTAAAGGTCAAGACTCCGTTTGGCGACCCAAGCGATGTGATCGTGCTAGGCATCTTGGGTAACCAGAGAATCGCCTTTCTACCCCGGCACGGGCGCGGTCACCGTATTATGCCGGCGGAATTACCGGTCCGCGCGAACATCTACGCGTTCAAATCGCTGGGTGTCGAGCGCATCATATCGATCAGCGCGGTCGGCAGTCTGCGCGAGGATTTTGCGCCGCTGGACATCGTCATTCCGGACCAGTTGTTCGATCGCACCAAAGACCGCCCGACGAGTTTCTTCGGCAATGGCTTGGTTGTGCACATCTCGTTCGCCGATCCATTCTGCCCGGAGTTGAGTCAGGTGTTGTACAACGCGGCGCAAAAAGCCGGCGCGCGCACGCACAAGGGCGGCACGCTCGTCGTGATCGACGGACCGCAATTCTCTACGAAAGCCGAATCGGAGGTGTACCGTCAGTGGAAGATGGACATTATCGGGATGACCGCGGTGCCGGAGGCAAAGTTGGCGCGCGAAGCGGAGATGTGTTACGCTGCCGTCGCGATGGTCACCGATTACGACGTGTGGCATCCATCGCACGATTCCGTGACGGTCGAAATGGTCGTGCAGAATTTGCTAAAGAACGCGGAGATGGGCAAGCGCATTGTGCGGTACGCGGCGAGCGAGATTCCGGCGGAGCGAACACACTGTCCCTGCCCCACCGCGTTGCGTGACTCGATCATTACTGCGCGTGATCGTATTCCTGCCAAGTCGCGCCGTGATCTCGGGTTGCTACTCGACAGGTACCTGCCGCCGACGAAGCGGATGCCTGTCGCGAAAAAATCGAAAAAGTAGTTCGCGTAGCGTATTTTCTTTTCCCAAAATCAGGGGGTGTTTTTTGGGTTTAGCCATCTGCCTACGCGAACCGCGACTCAACTGACTTACACAAACTCTTCGCGGCGTACCGTGACGCGTTCCAGTCGATCCTGCATCACTTGCACGCCAATCCCGGGCTGAGTCGGCACCGCCATCGTTCCATCGGCTGCTACCTGAAATTCCGGCTCGACGATGTCTTGTACAAAATACCGCTTGCTCGCGGAGATATCGCCCGGCAGAGTAAAATTCGGCAGCGACGCGAGCGCGACATTTCCCGCGCGCCCAATCCCCGATTCCAACATTCCGCCATGCCACACCGGCGCGCCGCGCGCCGCGCACAAATCGTGAATGCGTTTGGATTCTGCGAATCCACCGACGCGCGCCGGCTTGATGTTGATGATGCGGCAGCTGCCCAATTCGAGCGCGGCGCGCGCGTCGGCAAGCGAATGAATGCTTTCGTCGAGACAGATCGGCGTCTTCAACTCGCGCTGCAGCTTGGCGTGATCGAAGATGTCGTCGTAGCCGAGCGGCTGCTCGATCAAAAGCAATCGGTAATCGTCCATCGCGCGCAACGCCGCGACATCCGCCAGCGTGTACGCCGAGTTGGCGTCCACTTGCAACAAAATGTCCGGAAAGACTTGGCGGACCGCAGCGATGAACGCCAGGTCGCGCCCCGGCGCAATCTTGATCTTGATACGCTGGTATCCTTCCGCCAGGTAACTCTCCACGCGCTTGACCAGCACATCGGGCGACGGTTGAATGCCGATACTGACTCCGACGACGATGCGGTCGCGCGCGCCACCCAGCGCCTTTGCCAACGACTCGCCACGCGCTTTGGCGAACGCGTCCCACAACGCAAACTCCAACCCTGCTTTCGCCATATTGTGACCGCGCACGCGTGCGGTCAGCACCGCCGCTTCGTCGACGCTGGCGATATGCTGGTGCAGCACACTCGGAATTAGAAAATCGCGCAGAATGTGCCACGCGGTTTGAGTCGTCTCGTACGAATAGAACGGCTCTGCGCCCGCCGGACATTCGCCCCAGCCGGTCACGCCGTCGCCGTCCACGCGGACGATAATGTGCTCTTCGTCCGTCTCGACGCCAAACGACGTTTCAAACGGCGCGACGAGGTGCATTTTGATATGACGCAGTTCCACACGCTCTATTCTCATTGAGCATCTCCAAGTGACGGAGGACGGAAGACCGGAGACGGAGAATTTCTCCGTCTATCGTCCTCCGTCTCCCGTCGAACTTCACGCCCCAAACTTGGTCAGCCGTCCCGCGTTCGCGAGCGCGATCGGCATCAGTTCTCTGGAGCGCAGGCGTCCGAGACTGCCGCGCGTACAGGCGTGTTCGCCGTACTCGGCGATGCCATCCGCGCGGACGAACTTGGAGTAGAGCATCACCGGCACTGGATGCCAACTATGCGATTTGAGCAACGCCGGCGTCGAGTGATCACCGCCGACGATGACAACGTCCGGCTTGAGCGCGAGCAGGCGCGGCAATTGCGCGTCGAGTTCCTCAATCACGTGCGCCTTGCGCGCAAAATCGCCGTCCTCGCCAGCGGAATCGGTCTTTTTCACGTGCAGGTAGAAAAAGTCAAAATCGTTCCAATTCTTTTCAAGCACGGTGAACTCGTCCGCAATCGTTTCCCCCGGCACTGCTAGCGTCTTCATCCCCAATAGTTTCGACAAGCCGCGATACATTGGATAGACGGCGATGGCTGCCGCGCGCAAATCAAAAACATCTTGGTACGATGGAATTGCCGGGCGCTTGGCAAAGCCGCGCAAGAGAACCATATTCGCCGGATGCTTGTCCGCCAACAACTTGCGTGCCTGATCGACAAATTGATTCGCCAACAGCGCGGTCTGTTCCGCGTCCGGCTGGTGAGCACGCACCGGCAATGCCGGCACGCCGAGTCGCTGCGGATCGGTTTCCGTGAGCGCATCGCCCAACCCCGCGCCGCGCAGCACCAGCACGAATCGGTAGTCCTTCACCGTTTCGACAAACACTTGCACGCCGTCGAGTTGGATCGTCCGCAGCAGCTTGACCAACTCGACATTCAGCTCAGTCGCGATGCGCCCGGCGCGTCGATCGGTGAGATTGCCGGCGGCATCGACTGCACAAAAATTGCCGCGCGCGGCGACATCGTTCGGTCCCAAATCGAAATCGATGCCGAGCGCCTCAAGGACGCCGCGGCCGATCTCGTACACCATCGGATCGTAACCGAAGATGCCGAGGTGACCCGGTCCGCTGCCCGGCGTGATGCCCGGCGCGACCGGATCGGCAAGCCCCAGCGCGGACTGCGCCGCGAGCGCGTCGAGGTTCGGCTTGCGCGCGCTTTCCAGTTCCGTCTTGCCGCCTGGCTCCATCGGCAACCCGCCCAAGCCATCCATCACGATCATCGCGATCTTGGTTTGCGCCGGCACGACCAGTTCGTTGTCCTTCAGGAATTTGAAATCCATCAGCACCTCCACGATGTCAACGATGCGATCAATTCCATCTTACCATCAGGGACGCGGGATGTCAACGTTTTGCTTTTCCCTGTATTTGATTTATAATATGAGCGCAGTTCCAATCCGCGGTCTCCAGGAGTAGACAAGTGCAAATGCGAAATGCGCTCCGCTACTTGATCCTCGTCTTCGTCAGTCTGGTCATTCTCTTCGTCGCAACACCTGCTCAAGCCCAAAGTAAAAGCGTCGTCGTCACGCGTCGCGATGTTGATGCCACTATTCTCGCCAATGGCAATGTGCAGATCGTCGAAACGTGGCACGTGCAGTTCATCGGTGGTCCATTCACGTTCGCCTTCCGCGGCGTCGCGCTGGACAAAGTTGTGTCGGTCGGAGACTTTCAGGTCTCGGAGAACGGCAAAGCGTATCAACCGAGTTCGAGCGGCGCGGCAAATACGTTTCAGGTTTATCAAGATACCGGTCAGCAATTCGTCAAGTGGTTCTTCCCGCCGACGACGAACCAAACACGCATGTTCGATATTCGGTACACGTTGGTCGGCGCACTGCGCATTTATCCCGCCGGCGATCAATTTTGGTGGAAGATCATCGAGGCAGACCGCAGCTACACCATTGACGCGACCCACATCACCGTTCACCTGCCCGCAACCTTTCCGACCGATCAACTCAAAGCCGCGATCACGACCGGCAGCGGGAACGCGACGATCCAAGACGGCAAGACGGTCGTCTTTACGAGCAGCAATCTGGTGAGCGGCGACGAATTGGAGATTCGCGTCCAATTTCCGCACGGTGTCGTGACCGCCGCGCCGCCGCCGTGGCAAGCCGAGGCAGACCAGCTCGCCCAGATCACGCCGGTCCTCAATCTCGCCTTTATCTTCGTGGGATTTGTTCTGCTCCTTCTCGGTCCCCTGCTGCTCTTTTTGCTGTGGTACACCAAAGGTCGCGACGCGCCCGCACATATTGTCGCGCAGACGAACGCGCCGCCAGACGATTTTCCGCCGGGCATTGTCGGCACGCTGATCGACGAGCACGCGGATATGAAAGACATCGTCGCGTCGATTGTCGATCTGGCGCGGCGCGGCGTTTTGAAGATGAGCGAGAAAGACTCGCCTGGTCTTCTCGGTATCGGCACCAATCGCGATTTCACCTTTGAACTGGTAGGAGATACCTCCAACCTGCGAAAGTACGAAAAGACGCTAGTCAATCACATCTTCAGCGGCGGACAGTCGCGCGATCTCTCCGATCTCAAGGAAAAATTCTATACCGCGATCCCGATTCTCCAATCGGAAATGTACGACGAGGTGACGAAGCTAGGATTTTTCGCCGGCAACCCGAATACCACGCGCCTCAAATACGCGGGGCTGGGCGTCGCCGCGCTCGTCGTGCTTGGATGTCTGGGCGTTTTAGTCTGGCAGGTCTTCGCGGGCATCGCTGAATTTGCCATCTGCCCCGCCATCGCGCTGATCGTCTCCTCCGTTGGGTTGATCATCCTCAGCCCGTTTATGCCGCGCCGCACGCCGCAAGGCGCGACCGAGCGCGCGAAATGGATGGCGTTCAAGCGCTACCTCGAAAGCATCGAAAAATTCACCAAGCTCGATCAGGCAAAGGACCTGTTCGACAAATATCTGCCGTACACGATTTCGTTTGGGCTGGAAAAATCGTGGGTGCAAAAATTCGCCGCCATCGGTACGCCCGCGCCGACGTGGTACGAAGTCTATCCGCCGATTGGGTACGGCGGGTATCCGCGTCGCGGCTATGCGACGCCGGGCGGAATGGGCGGCGGCGGTGGC
>VFSW01005615.1_pt1 | contig 18542 bp, 22 predicted proteins | sample 5358111 | NCBI WGS metagenome assembly VFSW01 (sample SAMN11554181, study PRJNA540505) | mine drainage metagenome | isolation source: sediment from site ElyBrook_90M | place: USA: Ely Copper Mine, Vershire, VT | collected 2017 | reverse complement strand
CGATCCTGGACCGGCTGAAGGAAACGTCGAAAAAGAGCCCGGGCCGACCGTACAGGTCCACCACCACGCGAGACAAAGCTTCATCGAGAGGCACCAGGGCATGGCCGTAACGCTGCAGCCCCTTCTTGTTACCCAACGCCTGATGTATGGCCTGTCCAAGCGTAATACCCACATCCTCGACACTGTGATGCGCATCGATGTGCAGGTCTCCCTTGCATTGCACTTCCATGTCCATCATGCCGTGGCGGACCACCTGGTCCAGCATGTGATCCAGAAATGGCACTCCGGTATCCAGGCGGGAATGCCCCGCTCCATCCAGGCAAACACTGGCTGAAATCTGGGTCTCGAGGGTATTTCGCGTAATCTGCGCCGAACGCATGACAGGCCCTGATTGGGTTATGGGGCCGAAGCAGCCATGGTCTGTGAAAGCACGTGCTCCAAGGCTTCCAGAAACCGTTGGTTTTCTTCGGGAGCGCCCACTGTGACCCGCAGGCAGTTGTCCAGCAGGGAATGTGCGGCACTCAGGTTCTTGATCAATATACCATGTTGAAGAAGGCCGTCAAAGACGCGCCCTGCCGAGTGAACCCGGAACAACAGAAAATTGGCTTCGCTGGGAAACACCTCGACGCCCGACATGCCCCGCATGGCATCAGCCAGCCGCTGGCGGTCTTCCCGCAGGCGAATCACCTGCGACTGCAGGACATCCCGATGCCGGATCATGACTTCCAGTACGACCGCCTGATCCAGCACCGAAAGGTTGTAGGGCAGCCGCACCTTGTCCAGATGGCCCACCAGTTCCGGATCACCTGCCAGAAACCCCAGTCGTGCACCCGCCAGCCCCAGCTTGGACAGGGTTCTCATGACGAGCAGCCGGGGATGCCGGTCGAGTTCCCCCAGAAAGGAATGATCGGTGAAAGGAAAGTAAGCCTCGTCCACCACCACCAGGCCAGGGGCCACGCGAAGCACTTCCCGGATCACGGCGGGATCAAACAGGTTGCCCGTGGGATTGTTGGGGTAGGCCAGAAAAATGACAGCAGGCTGGTGATTTTCAATGGATGCCAGCAAAGACGGCCCATCCAGGGAAAAATCTTCACACAGGGGAACCCCCACGTAGCGCATGCCCAGGAACGTGGCCACCATGCGAAACATGACGAAGGAAGGATCCACACCAATCACCACGGCCCCCGGACAATTCACAGCCAAGGCGATCATCTGGATGAGTTCGTCCGAGCCATTGCCAAGCAGCAGGTCTGTCCCCGCCTGGATCCCCATGACCTCGCGCAGGCAGGATTTCAGATCCTGGTGATGCGCATCCGGATAGCGGTTCAACGCCTGTTGTGACAACCGTTTTGCCAGAGCCTGACGCACCTCTTCCGGAAGCAGGTAGGGATTTTCCATGGCATCGAGCTTGACCAGCCCTGCCGATGGCGGGACCGGATAAGCCTTGAGTGTCTGGATGTCTGCTCGAATTGGAGACGTCAACTCATTTCTCCATGCGCATGGCAGCCGAACGGGAATGGGCTTCCAGCCCTTCCTGATCAGCCAGGACGGTGGCTATCCTGCCCAGGGATTGCGCTCCTCTGTCTGAAACCTTGATGATGCTGCTGCGCTTCTGGAAATCATATACCCCCAGTGGCGAAGCAAAACGCGCCGTGCGACCGGTAGGCAACACGTGGTTTGGACCGGCGCAGTAGTCCCCAAGGGACTCCGAACTCCATCGACCCAGAAAAACCGCCCCTGCATGCCGGACATGCGGCAACCAATGCTCGGGGGCCGCCACGGAAAGTTCCAGGTGTTCAGGGGCCACACGATTGGAAATTTCGCAGGCCTCCTTCAGGTCACGTACGAGAATCATGGCCCCTCGGCCCTGCAATGACGCCTCAATGACCTGACGGCGTTTCATTCGCGGCAACAGGTGGTTCACAGCCTTCTCCACGCGATCCAGGTAATCCGCATCCGGGCAGAGCAAGATCGACTGAGCCAGTTCGTCATGTTCCGCCTGGGAAAACAGATCCATGGCCACCCAGTCAGGGGGGGTATGGCCATCTGCAATGACCAGAATTTCCGACGGACCGGCCACCATGTCGATGCCCACCACCCCGAACACGCGACGCTTGGCAGCGGCCACGTAAGCGTTACCGGGTCCCACGACCTTGTCCACGGCCGGAACCGTGGCCGTGCCGTAAGCCAGAGCAGCCACAGCCTGAGCACCACCCACGGCAAACACTCTTGTGACGCCACCCAGTGCGGCTGCAGCCAGCACCATGGGATTGGGCAAGCCTTCGGGGGTAGGCACCACCATCACAATCTCCTGGACCCCTGCCACGGCAGCCGGTATGGCGTTCATCAGGACAGAAGAAGGGTAAACGGCCTTGCCCCCAGGCACATAAAGACCCACACGATCGAGCGGGGTCACGCGCTGTCCCAGTTCGGACCCGTCCGCTTCGGTCAGGCGCCAGGACTCACCTTTCTGTCTTTCATGAAACTGGCGGATCCTGGCAGCCGCTTCTTCCAGAGCCTGACGCGCCACCGGGTCCAGCTGGTCCAGTGCCTCGCTCATGCGCGAAGGGGGGACTTCGAGTTCTGCCGCGCTCTTGGGATCCCACCGGTCAAAACGGCGGGTGTATTCAAGCAGGGCTTCGTCTCCGCGCTGCCGGACGGCCTGGATGATGTGGGCAACGGCCTGTTCCACCTCAGGATCCAGTGCGCTCTCAAACGCCGTCAGGGCATCCAGTTGAGCGAGGAAATCCTCATGAGTCGATTCAAGGCGCCGGATTTTCATTCTGCCTTCGCTCCCTGGCGAAACGCTTCCACCAGCGGGTCCAGTCGTGTTCGTCCAAGTTTCCAGGCTGCGGCATTGACGATCAGTCGAGCGCTGATGTGCTCAATGAGTTCCACGGCCTCCAGATGGTTGGCCTTGAGGGTATTGCCACTGCTCACCAGATCCACGATGCCATCGGCCAGTCCCGTGAGGGGGGCCAACTCCATGGAACCGTACAATTTGATGAGGTCCACGTGCATCCCTTTTTGGGCAAAGTGGCTACGCGCCATGTTTTCGTACTTGGTGGCCATGCGTAACCGCCCGCCGCGCCGGATGGCCGCCGCGTAATCGAACCCCTGGGGCACGGCCACCATGAGCCGGCATTTGGCGATGCCCAGATCCAGCAACTGGTAAAGCCCCTCGCTGCCCTGTTCCAGGAGGACATCGCGCCCGGCCACTCCAAAATCGGCCGCACCGTGCTTCACGTAGGTAGGCACGTCGGAGGCGCGAACGATGATCAGTCGCACGTCCGGACGATTGGTGCCAATGATGAGCTGGCGGGAAGTTTCCGGATCCGACTGTGGCACGATACCTGCCATCTTGAGCAGCGGCAGGGTATCCTGAAAAATGCGCCCCTTGGACAGCGCCAGTGTCATGCCGTCAAAAACCATCACGCATTCTCTCCAGCCACGCGCCGGCGCATACTGGCCCCCAGATATGAAAATTTTTCTTCCAGTTTTTCGTATCCCCGGTCGAGGTGATAGATGCGATCCACCACAGTTTCGCCTTCCGCAATGAGACCGGCAATCACCAGGCCCGCCGAGGCCCTGAGGTCGGTCGCCATGACTGTGGCACCTCCCAGCCGGGGCACCCCGCGAATGATGGCGGCATTGCCTTCCACTTCGATGTTGGCACCCATTCGCCGCAATTCCTGTACGTGCATGAAACGATTCTCGAATATGGTTTCCGTCACGACAGTGGTGCCTTGCGCCACGGCATTCATGGCCATGAACTGGGCCTGCATGTCCGTGGGAAAGGCCGGATAGGGCGCTGTTCGGAGGCTGACTCCATGATTGGGTCCACGCATGCGCAGGCGGATCTGGTCTCCCTCGCACTCCACAAACGCATTGGCCTCCACCAGTTTGTCCAGCATGGCATCCATGGTTCCCGGGCGGGCGCCCGACAGACGGATTTCTCCTCCGGTGGCCGCTGCAGCCACCAGAAAGGTGCCTGCCTCAATGCGGTCAGGCATGACCCGGTGTTCGGCTCCGGACAGCTCTGGCACCCCTTCGATGGTGAGCACGTCAGTTCCATGGCCCCGTATTCTGGCCCCCATGGCAATCAGGCATTCCGCCAGATCCACCACTTCGGGCTCGCGAGCCGCGTTTTCCAGAATGGTGGTGCCTTCTGCCAGGGTAGCCGCCATCATGAGGTTTTCAGTACCCGTCACCGTCACCTTGTCCATGAAAATCCTGGCGCCCCTGAGATGTTCCGCCTCTCCTACGAGATCGCCATGGGTCACTTCCAGGCGCGCGCCCATGGCCTGGAGGCCCTTGATGTGTAAATCCACCGGACGCTCCCCGATGGCGCAACCTCCCGGCAGGGACACCCGGGCACGTCCGAACCGGGCCAGCAGCGGACCCAGCACGAGGATGGAGGCCCTCATGGTCTTGACCCATTCGTAAGGCGCCACGGCCTCCTTCAGGTGTTCTGCGCAAAGTGTCACGCGTCGCGATGCACGCTCCACAGAAACCCCCATGCCACCCAGCAGACGCAGGAGTGTTCCCACGTCCCGCAGCTCGGGAACGTTGTCCACGACCAAGGGCCGGGCCGTCAGCAGGGAGGCGCAAAGGATGGGAAGGGCAGCGTTCTTGGCACCGGACACCTCCACTTCACCCGCCAGAGGAAGCCCTCCGGTAATGACCAGTTGATCCATGAAAACTCAACCCTGGGCCGGGTTGCGCAAGGCCTGCCACTGTTCCGGGGTCAAGGTTTGCATGGACAGGGCATGAATCTCTTCCCGCATGCGGTCCCCCAACGCCTTATACACCAACTGATGCTGCGCCACACGGGACTTTCCATAAAAGTGAGTGCTTACGATGACCGCCTCGAAATGGTGTCCGTCGCCATCCACCTGCACCCACTCGCAGGGCAATCCGGATTCAATGTACTGCTTGATGTCCTGGGGTAACACCATGACCTGCCAACTCCTGATCGATAGGGAACCTCATGTGCGCAGACGCCAACCGCAGCGCAACAGGGCCAGAGTCCCCCATGATAAGGCCAAACAGGTGACGCCGACAATTGTCAGTGATTCCAGCGGGGGAACATCACTCTGCCCGAGAAACCCGTACCTGAACCCGTCCGTCATGTAAAAAAACGGATTGAATCGCGACACCACCGCCCAGACCGGGGGCAGGGAATGCAGGGAGTAAAACGCTCCGGACAGGAAAGTCAGGGGCAGGATCACGAAGTTCTGCCAGGCCGCCATCTGGTCGAATTTTTCTGCCCACAGGCCGGCAAGTACACCCAGAGCCCCGGACATGAAGGTGGCGATCAGGGCGAACCCGGCAACCCACAGGGGCTCCCTGAATGGCAGGGAGAAAAAAGACAGTGCTGTCAGGCAAACCACGCCGCCCACCAGCAGTCCACGCAACATGGACGCGAGCACGTACCCCAGAAAAATTTCGGTTGGCGTGAGCGGCGTCAGCAACAGAAAGACCAGATTGCCCGTCACCCTGGACTGCACCAGGCTTGACGAGCTGTTGGCAAATGCGTTCTGGAGCATGGCCATCATGACCAATCCGGGAATAAGGAAAGCCGCGTAAGTAATGGAGGGATAAATGTCCGTGCGCCCGGCCATGACATGCGAAAAAACCAGCAGGTACAGCAGGGTGGACACCAGGGGCGCGAGCAGCGTTTGCAGGGACACCTTCCAGAAACGCAACACCTCCTTGTAGAGCAGGGTCTGAAAGCCGGTCATGCGATGGCGTCCTGCTCCCCGGCATTGTGCATCAACGCGATGAAGACATCCTCAAACCTCTGGGCGCGATGGGCATTCATGAGGTTCTTCAGCGTATCCAGTGCCATCAGCCGCCCCTGCTTGAGAATGGCCACGCGTTCGCACAGGGCCTCCACTTCTTCCAGATAGTGCGTCGTCAGGAGAATGGTATGGCCTTCGCGGTTGAGTTTCTGGATGAATTTCCACAGGCTCTGTCTCAACTCCACATCCACACCGGCAGTGGGTTCGTCCAGCACGATCACGGGCGGCCGGTGAACCAGCGCCTGGGCCACCAGTACACGCCGTTTCATTCCGCCGGACAGGGCGCGCATGTTGACATGTGCTTTGTCGGACAACTGCAGGTGCATCAGCAGTTCGTCGATCCAGTCATCATTGCGCGACAACCCGAAATAACCCGACTGGATTTCAAGAGTTTCCCGAACAGTAAAGAAAGGATCAAACACCAACTCCTGCGGAACCACACCCAAACGGCGACGGGCTTCCCGGTACTGACGCACCACGTCGAACTCCTGAACGAACAAGTGACCTGAATCCGGGCGTGACAAACCGGCCAACAGGTTGATCAGGGTGGTCTTGCCGGCCCCATTGGGTCCCAGCAGGGCGAAAAACTCCCCTTCATTCACTTCCAGATCCACGGACCTGACGGCATGCACTGAACCAAAATGTTTGTCCACGCCCTGAATGCGAATGGCAGGACTCATGCAGCCGCGCCGGAAGTCCCCGGGCCCTCCAGAAGAAATGTCATGCCGTACAGTTCAGCCAGCACCCCGAGGTTGGCCGGTACCTGGACGAACGCCAGATGTGCGCCGGCTTCTTCGGCCTTCCTGCGCCAATGAAGCATCAGAGCCAGAACAGAGGAGTCAATGTCGGAGACCCCCGAGAAGTCCGCTTCGACCCGCGCCCCCCGGGTCAACTGGGCATCCAGGGCCGACAACCAGCGCGGCACGGTTTCGATGACCAGTGCCCCATCCGGGGAAAAGCGCCGGGTACCGTCCATGGTCATTTTTTTTCGGCCAGCTTGCGTTTTTCATCCAGTGAATGAATCAGGCCATCCACGCCGTCGCGTCGCACCACGTCACCAAACTCGCTCCGGTAATTGGTCACCAGGCTCACCCCGTCAACTGTAATGTCATAGACCTTCCACCCGTCAGGCGTTTTTTCCATGCTGTAGTCAATGGGGATCGATTGTCCGCCCGAGGGCACGAGCAAAGTGTGCACCACGGCATCGCCATCCTGCAGGTCAGTTCCTTTTACCTGCACCACCTGGTCCTTGTACTGGGAAAGGGATGCGGAATACGTGCGCACCAGGAGATCGCGGAACCCGTTGATGATCTGCGTCTGCTGATCGGCAGTCGCCTGCCGCCAGTAGCGACCAACCGCCAGGCGGGTCATGCGCGTGAAATCAAAGTGAGGCAACACTTTCTGCTCAATCAGCCTGTAAGCCTCAGCCCGGTCGCCATTTCGTATGGCCTTGTTCGCTTTAACGGCGGCAATGACTTGATCAGCGGTGGTGCCGATCACGTCGGCCGGCGCCGTGTCTGCAGCCATCGCGGAGATGCTCCACACCAGAAGGACACCTGCCGCGATCTTACCCACCCATTGCAGTGGTCTTGTCATTTCTGATTCCCTCCCTTGCTGTCCGTGGTCGTATCCTGTGCCTTGTTGTACAGGAACTGGCCGATCAACTGTTCAAGCACCATGGCGCCATGCACCAGCTTGATTTCACCCCCATCCTTGAGCATTTTGTCATCCCCCCCCGCATCCAGGCCAATGTACTGCTCGCCCAGAATTCCCGAGGTCAGCACCGAAGCCGAAGTGTCCAGAGGGAAATGGTACTGGGAATCGATATCCATGGTCACCAATGCGTTGTAGTGAACCGGATCAAAACTCACCGACTTCACCCGACCCACCAGCACACCGGCACTGCGAACGGGTGCCCGCTCCTTCAACTGGCCGATGTTGTTGAAATGGGCGATGAGGGTATAGACGTGACCCGATCCTCCCGACCCGAGGTTACCCACCTTGAATGCCAGCGTCAGGAAGGAAAAAAAACCCATGAGGACGAAAAGCCCCACCCAGAAATTCAATACGCTTCTGTTCATCTAGTCCCATCCTTTCATCATGAAAGCCGTCAACAACAGGTCGAGCGCCAGGATGGCCAGGGAGGAACCCACCACCGTTCGGGTGGTGGCCCCAGACACGCCTTCGGCCGTGGGAGGCGCTTCATACCCCTCAAAAGTGGCAATGGCACATACAGCCACACCGAACACCAGGCTCTTGATGATGCCATTCAGTATGTCGTGCCGGAAATCCACGGCAGCCTGCATCTGCGACCAGAATGCCCCGCTGTCGACTCCCAGAATCACCACTGCCACCAGGTACCCTCCGATGATCCCCAGAGTGCTGAACAGCATGGCCAGGAGAGGCAGGGACAGCACTCCTCCCCAGAAACGAGGGGCCACCACCCGGGCCATGGGGTTGACTGCCATCATTTCCATGGCGGACAGCTGTTCAGTGGCTTTCATGAGGCCGATTTCTGCCGTGATGGCCGAGCCGGCACGACTGGCAAAAAGCAGGGCAGACACCACCGGCCCCAGCTCCCGGGCGAGCGAAAGGGCCACCAGCACGCCAACGCTCTGGGCCGATCCATAATTTTGAAGGGTTTCATATCCCTGAAGGCCGAGCACCATGCCCACAAAAAGTCCCGACACCAGGATGATGATGAGTGACTGGACCCCGGCATAGAACACCTCCCGAATCACGAGGCCAAAACGTCGGAGGCTGGTTCCCGAATACACCAGGGTCGAGACCAGAAACACCACCGTGGCCCCTATGCGCTCAACAATGCGCAGGGTACGATCGCCTACGAGGCGGATGCCACGCAATACCGCTTCCATGTCCTAAACCTCCTGCAAACCCAGATCGGCGCGCATGGCGGGCGCCGGATAATGAAACGGCATGGGGCCGTCTGCCTCTCCCCAGACGAACTGGTGAACAAACGGCAATGTGGACTGACGAATCTCGTCGGGAGTTCCCTGGGCCACAATGACGCCATCAGACACGAAGTAAATGTAATCGACGATCCGCATGGATTCCTGGACATCATGGGTGACCAGCACAGAAGTAGCCCCAAGCGCGTCGTTGAGCCTGCGCACCAGCCGTCCGATCACTCCCATGGAAATCGGATCCAGGCCCGTGAACGGTTCGTCATACAGGATGAGTTGCGGATCGAGGGCCGTGGCACGGGCCATGGCCACCCGGCGCGCCATTCCTCCCGAAAGCTCGGAGGGCATCATGGCGTGCGCTCCGCGCAGCCCCACGGCATTGAGCTTCATCAGGGTGAGGTCGTGGATGATGTTTTCGGGAAGGTTCGTGTGTTCCCGCATCTGGAAGGCCACGTTGTCGAACACCGACAGGTCGGTGAACAACGCCCCGAACTGAAACATCATGCCAATGTGTCGTCTCATCCCGTACAGTTCGCGATGACTCATGTGGTTGAGCTCCTTCCCTGCCACGCGGACGGAGCCGTCCCTGGCCTGAAGCTGTCCACCCATCAACCGCAGCAGCGTGGTCTTGCCACAGCCACTGAGGCCCATGATGGCCACCAGACTCCTCTTGGGCACCGTGAGATCGATACCCTTGAGGACCAGACTGTCCCCGTAACCAAAGTTCAGCTGGGAGATTTCAACGAGGTTTGTCATTGAACCGACACATGCGCCAGGGAAACCCAAACAGGCATGTTAACTCATTGTCTGCACTTCCGTCCAAACCCGGTCATCCTTCCACCATCTTCCTTTCCGCCTGCTCAAGCGCCTCCGGCAATCCCAGCAGTATGATCACGTCGTCCACCTGGAGACGCGTGTCCGGAGAGGGTTGCATGCCCCGAATACCGTGTCGGCGGATGGCCGTGACTTCCACGCCCAATTCTTCCAGCGCCAGTTGCCCCAGTGTCCTGCCCCGTGCATGACTGCCTTCATGGATGACCATCGAATGCAGCCGGGGCTGCGCCTGCTCCGGACCATCGCTAGCCTCGTCCGTCATACCCCGAAAGAAACCTCGCATGAGATGGTAACGTTCCGAACGAACCTGGCGAATCCGGCGCAACACTCGCGCAAGAGGCACCCCCAGTTCCAGCATGGCATGGGAGGCCAGCATCAGGGAACCCTCCAGGATTTCGGGCACCACTTCGGCCGCGCCCGCATCCTTCAACCGGTCCAGATCAGCATCGTCCAGGGTGCGCACGATCACCGGCAACCCGGGCTCCATTTCATGCACAAGGCTCAGGATGGCCAGTGAAACGGGTGTGTCGGCAAAAGTCACCACCACTGCCGCCGCCCGATGCAAGCCGGCGGCCAGCAGGACGTCGCGACGTCCTGCCTCGCCGAACACCACGGATTCTCCCGCGGCTGAAGCTGCACGAACGCGTTGTGGATCGCTGTCCAGGGCAATGACAGGCAACCCCTCCTGTTCCAGAAAGCGTGTGAGGTTCTGGCCGCTGCGTCCGTATCCGCATACGATCACATGGCGTTCCACACCATAGCTGCGCGCCGACAGCTCATGCAGGGACAGGGCACGGGTTGTCCATTCGTTGGCGCAAAAAAACATGACAATCCGGTCGCTCATCATCATGATCAGAGGGGACAGCCACATGGAAATCAGCATGGCAGCCAGCACCACCTGCAACAGAGCCTCGGGCATAAGGTTCAGGTCAGAAGCCTGCGCCAGGATGACAAAACCGAACTCTCCCGCCGGAGCCACCGCCAGGGCCGTGCGCAGCGACACCGTATCCATGTCCCCCATCAGCCGGCCAACGCCATAGGTCAGCAGCAACTTGAGCACCAGCATGAGCAGCAGCAACCCCAGCACCCAGTGAAGATGCGATACCACCACCGACACATCCAGCAAAGTGCCCAGGGTCATGAAGAACAGCCCCAGCAACACGTCCCTGAAGGGTTTAATGTAGTCCTCCACCTGATAGCGATAATCCGTTTCCGACAACAGGACCCCCGAGATGAAAGCCCCCAGCGCCAGGGACAGCCCGGCCTTCCTTGTGAGCCAGGCCATGCCCAACGCCACCAGCAGCACATTAAGGATGAACAATTCAGAGGATTTCTGGCGAGCCACCCGATGAAACCAGGGCCCCATGACATGCTTGCCAAACACCAGCAGAACAAACAGCACGGCCACCGCCTTGAGCATTGCCCATGACAGCGTGGGCAAAAGGTCAGCCTGGTTACCTGCCAGGGCAGGCACCATGATCAGCAGGGGCACGACAGCCAGATCCTGGAACAGCATGACTCCCATGATCCGCTGTCCGTGCAGCGATTTGAGTTCGCCGCGTTCGGTCAGGAGACGTGAGACGATGGCCGTGGATGACAGCGCAAGAACGCCTGCCAGAACGACGCTGCTCTGCCATGACAATCCACCGGACATGGCCAGGAACACCCCCAGGAAAAACGTGGTGAGCAGCTGCGCCCCACCCAAGCCAAACACGGTGCGCCGCATGGCCTTGAGCTGGGTCAGGCTGAATTCGAGACCCACGGTGAACATGAGGAAGATCACGCCATACTCGGCCAGATCCCGGGTGCCTCCATCCTGAAGAAGGCCACCCGTGGCGCGATGTGGAGCGATCAGAATCCCGGCCAGCAGGTATCCCAGCATGGCAGGCAGGCCGAGTTTTCTGAAAAGCGTCACTGCAGCCATGGCGGCCAGCAAAAGAATCAGAACCAGTGCAAGCGTGTCACTCATGGGCTCAAGTATAATGGCAGGCCGAAATGAACGCGTGCAACGTACTCTTCCATGGATGATTCAGCCATTCTTTCTCACGCCCGCAGGGTTCTCAGCATAGAAACACAAGCCATGGAACAGCTGTCTGCCAGGCTTGACCAGACATTTGCCCAGGCCCACCACCTCATGAAGTCCTGTCGCGGGCGCATCGTGGTCAGCGGAATGGGAAAATCGGGACACGTCGGCCACAAGATTTCCGCCACGCTGGCCAGCACGGGCACACCCGCCTTCTTCATGCACCCGGCGGAAGCCAGTCACGGTGACCTGGGCATGATTACCCCGGAGGACCTGTTGCTTGCGCTGTCCAATTCCGGCGAAACCGAGGAACTGCTCGTCATTGCCCCACTTCTCGCCCGACGTGGCACCCCCATCATCGCCATGACGGGCAACCCCCAGTCCCGGCTGGCACGTCTTGCCAATGTGCACCTGAACACGGCCGTCGCCCAGGAAGCCTGTCCCCTGAACCTGGCTCCCACCGCCAGCACCACCACCATGCTGGCCCTGGGCGATGCCCTTGCGGTCACCTTGCTGGAGGCACGCGGTTTCACTGCTGAAGACTTCGCCCGCACTCACCCAGGGGGTTCGCTGGGCAAGCGCCTGCTGATGACCGTAGACGAAATCATGCACCAGGGCGAACGTATCCCGTGCGTCCATCTGGACACCTCCCTGGCCGATGCCCTGTCCGAAATGTCTGCCAAGGGCCTGGGCATGACGGCCATCGTGGACGACGAAGGCGTGCTGCAAGGCATCTTCACGGATGGCGACCTGCGCCGTTCCCTGGAAAAGGCCCTGTCCGGCATTCATGCATCCACCATCAGCGAGTTCATGACCCACCATCCGGTGGTCGCTCACACGGGACAACTGGCGGCTGAAGCGGCCACGCTCATGCAGCAGAAAAAAATATTCGGTCTGTTCGTCGTGGATGGGGCCGGGGTTCCCGTGGGTGCTTTCAACATGCACGATCTTCTCCGCGCGGGAATTCTCTAGTCCATGCCCACCCCCTTTCCCGCTGATCTCGTGGCTCGTGCCCAGGCACTGAAACTGGTGGCTTTCGACGTGGATGGCGTGCTCACGGACGGTCGACTCACCTTCGACAGCGAGGGACGGGAGCTCAAAACCTTTCATGCCCGTGATGGACACGGGCTCAAACTGCTTCAGGAAACGGGACTTGTGGTGGCCCTCATCACGGCCCGGAATTCCGCCATAGTTGACCGCCGCGCACAGGAACTGGGCATTCCGCACGTGATTCAGGGCTCGCGGAACAAGCGCCAGGCCTATGAACAGCTTCTGGCCACCCTGGGCATTGACTGGCAGGCCGGTGCCTTCATGGGCGATGACCTGCCTGATCTGGCCATCCTTGTGCGCTGCGGTCTGGCCATGACCGTGCCGGAAGCACCGGAAGTCGTCCGCAGCCAGTGCCACTGGATTTCACCTCTGGGCGGTGGCCGAGGTGCCGTGCGCCGCGCGGTGGAAATGATCCTTGAATGCCGCCACCAGTGGCAGGAGATCGTCCGCCGGTGGCAAGACTGACCCTCAATTTTGAAGCCTGGATTCCAGTAGGCGTCGTTCTCCTTCTGGCTCTGGTCAGCACCTGGCTATGGAAGGTGGTGGAAAACAACGCCCCCGCTTCGGCCCGGCTGATGCGCCACGACCCCGACCTGATCATGCATGATTTCAACGCCCGCCAGCTGGACAGCCAAGGGGCACTGCATTACACCCTGAACGCCAGCAAAATGATACATTACCCGGATGATGACACGTCCCATTTCGAACATGTGCTGTTCACATCCTATGAGCCCGCTTCACCGCCTCTCAGCATCCAGTCCGATACCGCCATCCGCTGGGAAAAGCAGGACAAGGTGCTGTTCTCGGGTCACGTGGTGGTCATACGGCAAGCGACAGTCACCGAACCCATGACCATCATGAACACCACCCTGCTAACCGTTTACCCACAGCAGGGCATTGGAGAAACAGACCGCCCCGTGGTGGGTCATTACGGCAAGGACCTGCTCACAGCCCAAGGCATGACCCTCAACAATAAAACCCGGATAGCCGAGTTCCCCCGTGCAAAGATCACCTATCATCCTGCCGGCACGCATCCTTGAGGGATGCTTGCTCCTGTTGCTTGCCACATGGCCCAGCCTGTCCAGGGCCGAGCAGGCGGACCGTAACAAACCCGTCAACATCGAGGCGGACCGCATGGTAGCCAATGACAGCAAGAAGACCACCGATTTCGACGGACGCGTCATATTGACCCAGGGCACCCTGCGCATCACAGCCGACCACATGACCGTGCACCAGGATCAGGATGGTTTCAAGCAGGCTTCCGCCTATGGAAACCCTGTCACTTTCCGGCAAAAGCGCGATGGCGTGGATGAATGGGTGGATGGCGTGGCCCAGCGCATGGAATACAACGAACGCCTGGACCGCGTGGAACTTTTCGACAAGGCCATGGTTCATCGCGACAAGGACCAGATCCGCGGCGATTACCTGTCCTACAACACGCGTACGGAATTTCTCCAGGCACATGGCAATGGCTCAGGATCGACGCCGCAAACGCCCCAGTCACATGGTCGCGTTCACGTGACCCTGCAACCGGCCAACAAGGACAATGCCAAAACCGGAAAACCTGCGCCCCTCCCCTATCCTTCGCAAACGCTCCAAAGCGCTCCGGAACTCACTCCATGAGCCAGCTGCGAGCAGAGCATCTGGTCAAGAAATACCGTTCCCGCACGGTGGTAAGGGACGTATCGTTTTCCGTTGAAAATGGGGAGGTGGTCGGGCTTCTGGGCCCCAATGGCGCCGGCAAGACCACCTGTTTTTACATGATCGTTGGGCTGATTCCCCTGGACGGCGGGGATATTTACATGGATGACGAGCGTCTGAGCCTGCTGCCCATTCACCGGCGCGCCCACCTCGGCCTGTCCTATCTGCCCCAGGAAGCTTCCATTTTCCGGCGCATGACCGTGGCAGACAACATCCAGTCCGTGCTTGAACTGCGCGGTCTTTCCAGCACCGAGATTTCGCGCGAGCTGGATGAACTGCTTTCTGAACTGCACATTGGTCATCTGCGCAACAACCCAGCCATCGGACTTTCCGGAGGAGAACGCCGACGCGTGGAAATCGGACGCGCATTGGCCACCAGACCCCGCTTCATCCTGCTGGACGAGCCGTTTGCAGGCGTGGACCCCATCGCCGTCATGGACATCCAGCAAATCATCCGCTTTCTCAAAGAGCGTGGCATCGGCGTTCTCATCACCGACCACAACGTGCGGGAAACACTGGGCATCTGCGACCGCGCCTACATCATCAACCAGGGCGTCGTGCTGGCCGCTGGCCACCCTGACGAAATCATCTATAATGAAAGCGTCAGAAAGGTATACTTGGGTGAGCATTTCAAGCTGTGAATCATGAAAGTCAACCTGCAGCTCAAGACGTCCCAACACCTCGCGTTGACACCGCAGCTGCAGCAGTCCATCCGGTTACTGCAACTGTCCACGCAGGAACTCGATCAGGAACTCGAAACCTTCCTGATGCAGAACCCATTGCTGGAGCGAGACGATTCGCCGCACGAGGAAGCGGAGTCAACCAGCTTTGATTCCTGGTCACCCGATGACCTCCCTGCGCAAACCTGGCATGACGGCGATGATGAAACGGAAGCCACTCAGTCCCCAGCCCCCCCGCAATCCCTTGCGGATCATCTGTGGGCCCAGTTGCGACTCATGCCCCTCAATGAACGGGACCACGATCTGATCCTGACGCTGGTGGCCCAGCTGGACGAAGCGGGTTATCTGCCCATCACCCTGGAAACCGTCCAGGCCGAATTTTCCGAATCCCTGGCCGTGACGGTGGAAGAACTGCAGGTGGCCCTGCGTCTCCTCCAGTCGCTGGATCCACCCGGAGTGGGCGCACGCAGCCTGGCGGAATGCCTGGCCCTGCAGCTCAAGGCATTACCGGCGGACACCGAAGGGCTGAAACCGGCGCTGCAGATCGTCAGGAATCACCTGGACCTGCTCGCTGGACGTGATTTTTCCCGTCTGCGCAGGTTGTTGGGCATTCCCGAGCCGCTGCTCCAAACGGCCTGTCAGCTGGTCACGCGCCTCAACCCGAAACCCGGCATGGACTTTTCCCCCATGGAAACCCGGTATGTGATGCCTGATGTACTGGTCAGGAAGGTTCGTGGACAGTGGACCGCCTCCCTGAATCCGGAAGCCATGCCCCGTTTACGAATCAATGCCCTGTACGCCCAGCTCATGCACCGTGACCGGGAATCCTCACACCCCCTTTCCAGTCAGTTGCAGGAAGCCCGATGGCTCATCCGCAACGTGCAACAACGTTTTGACACCATACTGCGTGTGTCCCAGGCCATCATTGTCCGCCAGCACGCTTTTCTGGACCATGGGGAAGTGGCCATGCGTCCCTTGGTGCTGCGTGAAATTGCTGACGAACTGGCCTTGCACGAATCCACGATTTCCCGGGTGACCACCCAGAAGTATATGCTCACACCCCGGGGACTGTACGAGCTGAAGTATTTTTTCAGCAGTCATGTGAGTACGGACACTGGGGGTGAAGTGTCCTCCACCGCCATTCGGGCCCTGATCCGTCAAATGATCCAGGCCGAGGATGGCAAGAACCCGCTGTCAGACAACCGTCTGTCGGAGTTACTGGCCGAACAGGGTTTCAAGGTGGCTCGCCGCACAGTGGCGAAATACCGCGAGGCCCTGCAGATTCATCCGGCCAGTCAGCGGAAATCTTTGTAATTCATTGAGGGAGTCATCATGAACGTCACGGTCACAGGACAACATGTGGAAATCACACCGGCCATCCGGGAATACGTGATGGAGAAGTTCGGCAAGATCAAAAATCACTTTGACCACCCCATCGACGTGAGCGTGGTTTTGACCGTGGAAAAAATCAAGCAGCATGTGGAAGCCAATGCCCATGTGAACGGGCGTGACCTGTTCGTGGAAACCACCAACCCCGACATGTATGCAGCCATTGATGAACTGGCCAAAACCCTGGACCGCCAGATCATTCGCCTGAAAGAAAAACGGTATGCCCAGCGTAACGGTCAGCCGCTCAAGCATCTGTCCAACCCGTAAGAAGCACCGGCATGCCCCTGGCTTCTTTTCAGGAATTGCTGCTTCCCAGCCATGTGCTTCTGGATCTGGAGGTCACGAGCAAAAAACGCCTGTTCGAACAGATTGGCCTGCTCTTTGAAAACCATCACCCAGTTTCCAGAAGCCAGGTTTTTGATGCGCTCTTCCAGCGCGAGAAGCTGGGGTCCACTGGCCTGGGGCAGGCCTTTGCCCTCCCCCATGGCCGAATGAAGGGCCTGAAAACCCCTCTGTGCTGCTTCGTGCGGCTGTGCAATCCCATTCCCTTTGAAGCCCCGGACAATCAGGGCGTCAGGATGGCCTGCGCGCTCCTGGTACCGGAACACGCCAATGAACACCACCTGAAACTCCTGGGTGAAATCGCTGAAATGTTCAGTGACACCCCCTTCCGCCAGGCCCTCCTGACCGTTTCCGATCCCGAGGAAGCCTGGCAACTCATCCAAACCGGCCCCAGTCATGCCCGACGTCAGCGTTCAACGACTCTTTGACGAGAACCAGGACAAGCTGCAGCTGGGCTGGGTGGCCGGCCGTGCCGGGGCTGTGCGCAAGGTGCCTGTGGGCAGCCTGTCCGATCCTCGTTCCGGCCTGATTGCCCACCTCAACCTGACACACCCGCACCGGTTCCAGGTGCTGGGCCAGATGGAAAGCCAACACCTGGCCCAGATGGATGAGAACACATTGCACCGTAACCTGGACAGCGTATTTTCAGAAGATCTCGCCGCCATCCTGGTCACGGAAAACTGTCCCCTGCACCCCGTCTTTCAGGAAACCGCCGAGTCCCGGGGAATAGCGGTCATTGGTTCACCCGCCACCAGTTCCACGGTCATCAACCTGCTGCGTCACTGGCTCAGCCAGGAACTGGCCGAAGAAACCACTGTACATGGCGTTTTTCTGGTCATCCTCGAAGTGGGTGTCCTGATCACGGGCGATGCTGCCGTCGGGAAAAGCGAACTTGCGCTGGAACTGATTTCCCGTGGGCATGGCCTGGTGGCCGACGATGCGGTGGAACTCTATCGTATCGGGCCGGAAGCCCTTCAGGGTCGCTGCCCGCCCCTACTCAGGGACTTCATTGAAGTGCGCGGTCTTGGTCTGATCAACATCCGTTCGGTGTTCGGTGAAACTGCGGTGCGCCCTCGCAAGAACCTGAAGCTGATCATTCATCTGGAGCGCCCGCCCAATGGCGACATCTCCCAGCTTGACCGACTTCCCCACACACACCAGACCCAGACCATCCTGGGTGTGAAACTGCCGCGCATTGTGTTACCCGTGGCCGTGGGTCGCAACCTGGCCGTGCTGGTGGAAGCCGCCACCCGAAACTTCATCCTTCACGAACGGGGCATCGACAGCACGGAGCAGTTCATCAAGCGACAGGCCGAATTTCTGGCGACCCAATCGGACCCTGCTCATGAATGACCTTCCAGCCAGGATCGTACTGATCAGCGGCCTGTCGGGTTCGGGAAAAACCGTGGCACTGCGGGCCCTGGAGGATTCCAGGTACTTCGCCATGGACAACCTGCCCCTGCCGTCCCTGATGCCGGTTTTGCAAGGGCGGGTGGAGCGGGGTGAAAAGCGGATTGCACTGACACTGGACGCCCGGGCCGGCGAAAGTATTGCCGAACTCCCGCGTCTTTTGTCCGACCTGAAAAATCAGGGGCTGGACGTGCGGCTGCTGTTTCTGGACGCAGGCGACCAGGAAATCCTTCGGCGCTTCTCCGAAACCCGCCGGCCCCATCCACTGGCAGAGGGACATCGTTCCATCGCCGAGTGCATCCGCATTGAAAGGCTGTTGCTGGAAGGCGCGGCCGCCATGGCCAGGCGCCTGGACACCACGGGCATCAAGCCCCATACCCTGGGC
>VFSW01005614.1_pt1 | contig 18543 bp, 13 predicted proteins | sample 5358111 | NCBI WGS metagenome assembly VFSW01 (sample SAMN11554181, study PRJNA540505) | mine drainage metagenome | isolation source: sediment from site ElyBrook_90M | place: USA: Ely Copper Mine, Vershire, VT | collected 2017 | reverse complement strand
CGATGTGGCTGGTGATGCGGGCGCCCTTCTTGGCGATGGGCTCCTTGGCAATCTGAACCAGAATCTCCTGGCCGGGTTTCAGCAGGTCGCTGATGATGGGCAGATCGGAGGTCTGCATGGAGCGGCGCGAGGGGCCGCGGCCTTTGCCGGGCGCGCCCTGGGCTGCCTGGCCGCCACGGCCACGGCGTCCACGGTCGCGGCGCTGGGCTGTGCCCACGGCAGGCTGACCCTCGGTTGCAGGCTCTTCGTCCTCATCTTCGCCGTCCAGTTCCTCGCCGTCCTCGCCCGTCTTGCCGTCGAAGTTCAACTGAATGCGGTGGTCGAGGTGTGCCTCCTGAAGCATTTCGCCAAGGTCGCCGGTGCGCATGTGAGTGGGCAGGGTCTCCTCTTCAAAATCTTCCAGGTCGTGGTCGTCGGCTTTGCCGTGACGATGATGGTGGGGCGCCTCGTACTCCTCGCCCTCGATAACTTCTTCCTCGATGAGCCCGCTGCCTGGGGCATAGGCTGAGACCGAGGCCACTGAAGCGGAGTTCTTGGCATTGGCCGCTTCTTCTTCCTTCTTTTTACCGCCGAGTCCAAAGAGTCTGAAACCGGTGGGTGCGGCTGGATCCACGTTATGCGAAGCGGAGGCGTCGGGCTCCGGTTCCCCGGCTTCAGAGGACTCCTCGACCAGATGGTCTTCTTCAGACTCGGGAAGCAGCTCTTCTTCTGAATCCTCTTCAGCGGGTTCCGGCTGAGACGCGGGAGCAAATTCAGATGTCTCCTCGGTCTGGTCGTCTTCTTCCGTCAGATCGTCTTCTTCCATCCTGGAATAGCTCTCTGCAGGAGACGCTTCAACTGTCTGCGTGACCGCGGATTCCGTACCGGTCTCTTCCGACATTTCGTCTACAAATTCACTCTCTTCGATCGCATCCGCGGCGGTACTGCTCCGCTGCTCCACTTCCGGCTCCGGCTCTGGCTGGCGGCCGCGATGTTTGGAGAGCGACTCGCCGGGAAGCAGGCCACTACCGTCCCACTGGATGGGCGCATCGATCAATGTGGCAGGCTTGAAGCTGCTGGCCGGACGAGCCGGTACGACAATCTGAGGCGCGGAGGTCTGCGAATCTTGTGCCGGAGCGCCGCCATACTTGCTGAGCGACTCGCCGGGAAGAACAAATGGAACCGGGATCGCGGCGGCCGGGGTCTCTTCGAAGTGGACCACGGCAGAGGCCTGGATATCCGGTGCAACTTCGCTCTCGCTACCGGGCTCCGAGGCTGTTTGCCGGGGCTCTGTGGATTCAGCTTCTCCCCTGGTTGAACCGTAAGCGCCGCGAGGGCGGCGGCGGCCGCGCCAGCGCTTGGCGCCGGACTCATCCTGTGCATATTCCGCCTGCTCGGCGACAAGCTGCGACTCTGGAACTGCAGCGGGAGCTTCACTGGTTTCAGTTACGGCCTCAACGGTGAACCGGCGGTCCCTTGCCGGGCGTTCCTGGCGCGGTTCCTGTTTCGGCTCCGCTTTTTGGCTCGAACGGGGCGCACGCTCTTCGCCGCGCCCGCCATTTTTTTCCTGGCCGCCGGAGTGTCGGACCTCGCGGGGCGCCTGGTTGCCAGTGACCGCTGCTCTTTCCAGCTCGTCAGTCTCTTCCTGGTCTTCAAGCTCCAAAAAGTCGGTTACGTACAGGAAGGCGTCGCGCTCCAGGCCCACATCCACAAAAGCGGACTGCATGCCGGGCAAAACGCGGGTAACGCGTCCGTTATAGATGGACCCCGCCAGGGTGTACTCATTTTCGCGTTCGTAGTAGATTTCCGCGAGCTGATCGTCTTCAAGAATTGCAAGCCGCGTTTCATGCGGCGTGCTTGAGATACAAATCTCTTTTGCCATCGTACCTTTCCGCCCAGCGGCGTCTGCCTGCTGGGGCCTGCGGCAAGGTTGGATGGATAAGCGCAAGACCGGAAGGGAAGGGGATGTGCGGAAGGGATGACCCGTGAATCGCTGATATGCGGCTTGTCCTGCGGCGGGCGGCCCCTGGGGGCGGCGAACCGAGGCGAATATCCTGCCGTACCAGCTTTACGATGCGGCGATCCGATTGCAGAGAGTTTGTGGCCAACCATGCCGGAGCCCCATGCAGCCGTATTTCGCCGCCGGAATGAAAACATGCCGATATTGCCGGCGGGGCCGTTCCACCGTTGGCGGCTGCGCGACTTGCTCGCACGACCGGAGCGAGGCATTTCAGCCTCAATGCTCTCCAGCCCAGCGACAACCATCTGCCGCCGGGGATCACGCGTTCCGTGCAACTTGTACGCTGCCAACGGTTTTCCCGTCTCTGCGTGCTCATGAACCCTTGTCCTGCCGAGCTCGATATCCATGTGGACCTGGCCGGCGTTTGCATTTTTCCAATTTCTGCAGTCCAAACCACAACGACCGAGTGGCTTTTACCTTCCTGGATCCTCAGCGACAGATTTTAGCCGCTGGGTCAGAAGAAAATCACCCCGCACGATGCAAAAAAGGGCCACCTCAACTGAAAAAACGCCTTAAATGCTTGAAACTAGTTCTCTTGTGGGCCGGACGGTTCCGGAGCAACACAAGAGCTACACCAGTGAGTCCGTTCAGTTTACGAACCTGCGCATGCGCACATTCATCGCAGCGCCCAGCGCCAGAAACGTAAACAACACCGAAGACCCTCCGTAACTCATTAACGGTAAAGGGATTCCGGTGACGGGCATAAATCCTATGACCATGCCCACGTTGACCGCTATCTGGAAGGTCAACACAGCCACTACTCCCATGATAATCAGGGAGCCGGACAGGTCTGCTGCTGTTTGAGCGTTCTGAATCAAACGCATCAATATCGAAAAGTATAGCAGCAGCACCAAAATCGCGCCGATAAAGCCATGTTCCTCACTGAACGCGGCAAAAATGAAGTCGGCATGGGGAATAGGCAAAAAGTCGCCCTGGGTTTGGGTTCCCTCGGCGGCGCCCTTGCCCCATACGCCGCCGGAGCCGACCGCGATAAGCGATTGGCGAATCTGGTAGCCGGAGCCCCTGGGGTCGTTATCAGGATTGATGAAGCTGGTGAGCCGGGCCTTCTGGTAAGGCTTGAGAATCTTTCCGCTGGACCAGACGCCGGCAATTAGCAGCGTTCCACAGGTGACGAGAATCAGCCCTTGGCGCAGGTTGGCGCCACCCAGAAACAGTCCCGCGACTAGGATGGGCGCATAGGTGAGAGCCGTACCCATATCCGGCTGGATCAGTACCAGCACCATGGGAATGCCGACCAGAAAGAATGCCTTGAAGATCTCTCGCCAGGTAAGGCTTCGCCCGCCCAGGTTGGCAAAGTACCGAGCCACGACCAGAATCAGCACCAGCTTGACCCACTCCGAGGGCTGAAAGTGCATGGGACCGATACTGATCCAGCGCTTGGCGCCCAGCACCCTGTGGCCCACCAGCTTAACCGCCACCAGGGCAAGCAAACAGACTAGATAGGCCCAGGGAACCCAATCGAGCAGGCGGTGATAGTCGATCTTGGCAAAGATGAACATGGCCACAAGCCCGCCGACAATCCAGAGCAGCTGCTTGTTGTGGTAGCCGGTGTACTTGGTGTGCAGCGTGGCTGTGTAGATCTCAATCACTGAGATCACGCAGAGGGTAAGCACCATGCATAGCAGCGGCCAGTCGAAGTCGCGAAAGCTCAAAAAGCGGCGCATCAGTGCTGCCCTTCCTTGAAGCGCAGCGGCGTGGCCAGCATCCATCTGGGAAGTGGCATAAAGCCTGTGGCAAACGATGTGGGCTTGGCCACTGGCTGTGTTGCAATAAAGAAGTGCCCGCCGTGAACCTGCGCCATCGCGTGCTTTGCGGCGCCGGAGGGCGCCGGATCAGACCATACCGCGCCGACTTCGACCGGCTTGGAATCCCCGGCTTGTTGCAGCACATTATGGTCTTCGCTGCGTTTTTTGTTCACATAGGCAATTGCAATTTTCTGGGCAATCATGGCCGACCCCGAACCCCAGTCGCCATGCTCCTGTAGTACAACAATGGCGATTTCCGGATTGCGCCGCGGAATCATGCCTACAAACCATGCATTCGGGGTTTTGGAGCCGCCCTTGGTGTGCGTATCGCCGCTACCCACCACCTGAGCCGTGCCGGTTTTGCCTGCAAAGTCAACGCCGTCAAGATGCGCGGCCTCCGCCGTGTGATATAAACCCGGAGAAGTTGCGGCAGCCATGCCGTCGGTAATCGTCATCCAGGTGTCGGGATCGAGAGGAACGGTCTTATCGCCCGAGCCGGGGAAGCTGTCTATCAAGGCCTGCCGGAACTGGGCGGGGAGCTGAGCGGGATCGACCACATGGGGCCGCACAAAATGCCCGTCGGAAGCAATGCCGCTGAGCGCGCGCAGTAGCTGAATCGGCGTCACCTGCGTCTCGCCCTGGCCGATTCCCACTGAGATCGTGTTGCCGGGATAATATCTTTGGTGGTAGTTCCTCATCTCCCACTGCGTGGACGGCATAATTCCTGACATTTCATTGGGTAGGTCGATGCCGGTTTTTGAAGCCAGGCCAAAGGAGGTGGCGTATCGGGCAATCGTGTCGATACCCAGCTTCTGGGCCAACGTGTAGAAAAACGTGTCGCAAGACATGGGGATGGCGTTCTGAATGTCTACCATGCCATGGTGCTTGTCGCAGTGGAAGAAGCGGCCGTAGAAACTTGCCCCTCCGTTGCACATCACATGCATATTTTGCGCAACGCCTTCCTGAAGTCCGGCCGCGGACATGATGATCTTGAAGGTAGACCCAGGAGCGAGCTGGTCCTGAATGGCCTTGTTCATCAGCGGGTGCCCAGGATCGGAGATCAGCTTGTCCCAGTCGTCGCGGCTGATGTGCACGGAGAAGGCGTTGGGGTCGTAGCTGGGGTGGGAGACCATGGCCAGAATCTCGCCGTTGCGCGGGTCCATGACCACCACCGCACCGTTGCTGCTGCCCAGCGCCAGTTCCGCCGCACGCTGAATGTCGATGTCAATGGTCAGCCTCAGAGCCTGGCCGGGGATGGCGTGCTGGGTGCGCAAATAACCGACCTCGCGGCCGCGGCTATCTACAATTACGTCGCGAGAACCGTCCTGGCCCCGGAGCAACTCGTCATAGGTCTGCTCAACACCGGCCTTGCCCACCACGTCGCCCGGCTCGTAGGCGGCATAGCGGGGATTGTCGAGCATCTCCTCGCTCACCTCGCCCACATACCCTATAAGGTGAGCAGCAAAGCCGTCTCGCGGATAAAGACGGCGCTCCTCATCGATGGTTTCCAGTTCAGGCAGCTCGTTGCGATGAGATTCAATAAAGGCTACTTCGTCGGCGGAGATGTCCTGCTTGATGGGGATGGGCTGGTAGCCGGGCGCGGACCGGTAACGGCGCAGCGTGGCGCGCAACTGCTCCAGGTCGAGGTTCAGCCCGCGGGCAATCAAGGGCAGATCGGCATCCACGTTATGGTTCTGCTCGCGAACCAGAAAGCAGGAGACCGAGGGGTAGTTATCCACCAGCAGCCGGTCTTCGCGGTCGAAGAGCTTGCCGCGAGCGGCCATGATGGGAACCTTGCGGATGCGGTTCTGCTCCGCCAGCAGGCGGAACTGGTCGCCACCCAGCACCTGCAGCCGCCATAGCCCCGCGACCAGAGCCAGCATCAGCAGCAGAATGCCGTACTGCACCACTGCCAGCTTGATGCTGGAGAGCTTCTCGTCGCGGTTCATTCTGCCAGAGTCCATTTTCTACGCCTTAGGATACAGCCCTTTTCGTCGTGCCATACGGTCACATTCCCTACCCTGGCGGCGATCCGTCACTTTGGATCTAAAGCCCAATTTTTCAACTCCTATGGGTGTACGGAGTGCATCCCGCCCCCATGACTCAAAGCCTATCCGCCTCGTCCCTGTTCCTTAATCCCTGACTTGCAGACGATCCAGAACAGGAAACAGCACCAGCACGATGACTGAGTTGCCACACGCCTTGAGCAGTTCCGTCAGCCAGCTCCATTCCAGGTCCATCCCCAGCAGAATGCGGTAAATAAAGAGATACATGCCGCTGCAAAGCAGAGAGAGAGAAAAATTGAGCAGCACGCGGATGGTCTGGTTTTCGACATCGATGCGAACACCCACCGATGCCGCCAGAAAGCCTGCCACAGTCTTGGTAATGCCGTTAATGCCGATGGCGTGGTGAGTGAGCGCATCCTGCAAAATACCCAGTACGCCTCCCATCAGCATTCCCTGGATGGGGCTGCGCCGGCCCAGGGCGAAGTAGATGGTAATCACCAGGGGCAGATCGAACCAGACATAGCCCCCCAGCACGCGCGGCAGCCAGGCCTGGAGCACCAGCGCCACTAGCGGCACCAGCGTATAAACCAGTAGCGGGTAGCGGTGAATCTCCAAATCGCGATGAGTGTTGGCCGCAAGCACCGGCATGGCTATGGTTTCCTCCTCGGTGCGGCTTCCTGTTGCGGTTTCGGTGTCTTTACTGAATTTGTTCCCGGGGCGGTATCCTGCCCAGCCGTGGGAGAGAAACGGTCAGGATGCTGCGCCGGCAGCAGCTTTGGCGCCGGCGGCTGGGCGGGTGCGGCCGGAGCAGCATCGCCTTGCCCTTGCCCCGGCTGGGCCGGGTTGGCGGTCTGGTTCTGCGCTGGTGCGTTGGGGTCGGTGAGCCCTGGCAGCCGCTCGGCCCTGATCTCCGATGCCTTTTCCTGCTCCTTGATCGCCTCGGCCTCCGGGCCCTTCAGGGTCTCGCTGCTGGCCAGATCCTGCTGCTGTTCAGGGGAGAGGCGCGGCTGAGTCGAGGTAATTACCATCACTTCGTCCAGCCGGTCGAGATGGGCGGCGGGTTTCACCATCACATCGATAAACGAGTCGCGATCGGGATCCCGCACAACTTTCTCCACTACACCCACCGGCAGACCTCTCGGGAAGATCAGATCCCCGCCCGCGGTAATCACTTTTTCTCCCGGCTGAATACGCTGGTCGGCAAGAATGCCCACAATCTCCAGCAGTCCGCCTGCATTGCCGCGCAGGATTCCGCGAATCCGCGTTGTTTCCAGAATCACTCCCGCGCCACTGGTCTGGTCGTTGATGACCAACACCTGTGCCGAGTGCGGATAGACCTCGCGCACTTTGCCCACGATGCCGTCTGGGGTAATCACCGCCATATCCCGCGCGAGCCCCTCCGCCGATCCCTTGTCGAGATAGAGCACCCGCGAGTGGTTGCTGCCGCTGGTGCCTATGGCCTGGGCGGCCACCGTCTTATAAATGTATTTTTCCTGGAAACCAAGAAGTCCCTGCAGGCGCTGGCCCTGGCGCGCATCCTCAAGCAGTTCTGCCTGCTCCAGCCGCAGCCGGTCGACGGTCTTTTGCAGATCCTGGTTCTGCTCGCGGACATGGCGCAGGTCAAGATAGTTTTTCCATAGATTCCCGGCATCGATCTTGGATCCGTGAATGAGCCGCTCCGGCGGAGTGACCACCATATTGACCCACTGGCGGATAAGGCGAACGCCTGAGCCATCTCCCGGATCAAGGCTGTTGTGCCCGGCATCGGACCGCCGTACCTGCACGGCAAGACCCACAATCTGCGCCACCAGCAAGGCCAGCAGCACCAGAAGATTCCGATAACGGATAAAGAACGATTCCATTTCCAATGCCTAGGCCGGGAAACTAATCCAAGAATAGCCGGATGTCCCATATCCCGCTAGATATATCTGGGAAACCCGAAGTGCGGGCGCCCCAAGTCCGGATTTTCGGACCTGGGGCAGCATGAACCTTCTGCTAGGAATAGCGAGCCGCTGGCCCCACCGCAGGTGGCTAGTCGATCTTGATCTTGCGCAGCAGCCTGAAATCCGACAGCATTTTCCCCGTACCCAGCACCACCGAGGCTAAAGGATCGTCGGCCACTGAGACTGGCAGTCCCGTTTCCTCGCGTATCCGCTTGTCGAGATTCTTGATCAGCGCACCTCCGCCGGTGAGCACGATGCCGCGGTCGCTGATGTCGGCCGAGAGCTCCGGCGGCGTGCGTTCCAGGGCTACGCGAATGGCATTCATGATCACCGCGATGCACTCGCCCAGGGCCTCGCGCACCTCGCTGTCGTCAATGGTGATGGTCTTGGGCACGCCCTCAATCAGGTTGCGGCCCTTGATCTCCATGCTCAGCGGCTTGTCCAAGGGGAAGGCCGAGCCGATTTCAATCTTGATATGCTCTGCGGTCCGCTCCCCGATCAGCAAGTTATATTTGCGCTTGAGGTAGTTGGTAATGGCCTCGTCCATCTGGTTGCCGGCCATGCGCACTGAGCGCGAGTAGACAATGCCGGAGAGCGAGATGACCGCGATGTCCGTGGTGCCGCCGCCGATATCCACCACCATGTTGCCAGAGGGCTCGGTAATGGGCAGGCCCGCGCCGATAGCCGCCACCATGGCCTGCTCCACCAAATAGACTTCGCTGGCCTTGGCGCGGTAGGCCGAGTCCTCCACCGCCCGCTTTTCAACCTGCGTAATCTCAGAGGGCACGCCGATCACGATGCGCGGATGCACCAGCATCTTGCGGTTGTGCGCCTTCTGGATGAAGTAGTTCAACATCTTTTCCGTCACCTTGAAGTCGGCAATCACGCCATCCTTCATCGGCTTGATGGCCACGATGTTGCCGGGCGTGCGGCCCAGCATCTCCTTGGCCTCTTTGCCCACGGCTTCCACTTCGCCGGTGTTCTTATTGATAGCTACAATTGAGGGCTCGTTGACAACGATGCCCTTGCCGGCCGCAAAGACCAGTGTGTTGGCGGTGCCGAGATCGATGGCCAGGTCGCTGGAAAACATGCTGAAGAGCGAACGCAGACCGTGCGACCGCGAGGAGCGCGATGGATAACCGTTCAATGACATTGGGAGCTTGGTTCTACCTCAAGGCTTATTGTAAGGCCAGCGGGCCAAAGCCGTATTCTAGGCCCGCAAGGGATGCAAATGGACGTGCCAGCCCAGTAACTGGTGCGGTAAACTCAGGTGTTTCGCGTGCCAGCCGGGATCCCCAGGTCTACCCACCAAAACCTGGACTGCCTACTTGAAGCTGGACTGCCGCAATTCGAGGATCTTATGAACTATCCCACATTTCAAAATCTGATTGGCGGCCAATGGCTGCCGGCTGCCGAAGGCAAAACCACCCTGAACCTGAACCCCGCCGACCACTCCGACGTGGTGGGCGCCTTCCCCTCCTCCCACGGCGGCGACGTGGCCCTGGCCGTGGCCGCCGCCAAAAAGGCCTTTGCCACCTGGCGGCTGGTTCCAGCCCCCAAACGGGCGGAGGTTCTGCTCCGCGCCGGCATATTGCTGCAAAGCCGCAAAGAGCAATACGCCCGCGATATGACGCGCGAGATGGGCAAGGTGCTGGCCGAAACCCGCGGCGACGTGCAGGAGGCCATCGACGAGGCCTTCTACGTGGCCGGCGAGGGCCGCCGACTCTTTGGCCAGACCACCCCCAGCGAGTTGCAGAACAAGTTCGCCATGAGCGTGCGTATGCCGGTAGGCGTGGTTGGCCTCATTACCCCCTGGAACTTCCCCATGGCCATTCCCTCCTGGAAGCTCTTCCCAGCGCTGGTTTCAGGCAACACCTGCGTCATCAAGCCGGCCACGGATACGCCGCTCTCTACCTATAACCTGGTGCAGACGCTGGTGGATGCGGGCCTGCCGCCCGGCGTGGTCAACCTGGTCTGCGGCAGCGGCGCGGCCACCGGCATGGCGATTGTGGAACACCCCGACGTGCGCGCCATCAGCTTTACCGGCTCCAGCCAGGTTGGCTCCCTGGTGGCACAGCACGCCGCTGCCACCTTCAAGCCGGTTTCGCTGGAGATGGGCGGCAAAAACGCCCAGATCGTCCTCGACGACGCCAATTTGGAACTGGCCCTGGACGGCGCGTTGTGGGGCTCCTTCGGCACCACCGGCCAGCGCTGCACGGCCACCAGCCGCATTCTGCTACAGAAAGGCATCGCGGACAAATTTACGGCCGAGTTCGTCGCCCGCGCCAAAAAACTCACCATCGGCAACGGACTGGATGAAGCCGTCGAAGTGGGCCCGCAGGTGAACGAAGGCCAGGTCGAGACTTCAGAGAAGTATGTGGCTATTGCCCTGGCCGAAGGGGCTAAGCTGCTCTGCGGCGGCCATCGGCTTACCGAGGGCGCTTATGCCCACGGCACTTTCTTTGAGCCGACGGTGCTGGGCGCGGTAACTTCCTCGATGCGCATCGCCCGCGAAGAGGTCTTTGGCCCGGTCGTCTGCCTGATCGAGTTCGACACCTTCGAGCAAGCCATCGAGATAGCTAACTCCATTGACTACGGCCTCTCGACAGCCCTCTATACCAAGGACGTAAACCGCGCCTTCACCGCCATGCGCGACCTGGAGTCGGGCATTACTTACATCAACGCTCCCACCATCGGCGCAGAGGTCCACTTACCTTTCGGCGGCGTGAAACGTACCGGCAACGGCCATCGCGAGGGCAACGGAGCCATCGACTTCTTCACCACCTGGAAAGCGGTGTATGTCGATTACTCGGATAAGTTGCAGCGCGCCCAGATCGATAATGCGGAATGAGTTGCAGACGGCGCGCCTCGTTGTGCCATACTTTGTTGCGAGGGCTTTTACGAGCCGCCTATTAGTTGTTGGAGTTAGAGTTAAGACAAAGGAGATGGTTGCGGATGAGTTATCTTCCGGATGCAAAACGGTATGACGGAGCGCAGTTTCGCCGGTGCGGACAATCGGGGCTGGTATTGCCTCCGGTCTCGCTCGGCCTGTGGCAGAACTTTGGCGGCGCGGATGTCTTCGAGACCGGGCGTGCGGTAATTCGCCGCGCCTTCGACCGCGGCGTGACCCATTTCGACCTGGCCAACAATTACGGCCCTCCCTACGGCTCGGCCGAGGAGAACTTCGGCGAGATTCTGCGCAAGGATTTTCGCGGACTGCGCAATGAGCTGGTGATTTCTTCCAAGGCGGGCTGGGATATGTGGCCAGGACCGTACGGCATCGGCGGCTCGCGCAAGTATCTGCTGGCCTCATTGGATGACAGCCTGAAGCGCATGGGCCTGGAGTATGTTGACATCTTTTACGCGCATCGGCCGTGGAAGGACTGCCCCCTGGAAGAAACGATGGGCGCGCTGGCGCATGCTGTGCATCAGGGCAAGGCTCTCTATGTGGGCATCTCGTCTTATAGCCCGGAGCGGACCCGCGACGCGGCGCGTATTTTGAAGGGCATGGGTGTGCCGCTGCTGATTCATCAGCCGTCGTACTCCATGCTGAACCGCTGGGTAGAGAAAGGCCTGCTCGACACTCTGGACGAACTGGGCGTGGGCTGCATCGCCTTTTCTCCGCTGGCCCAGGGACTGCTGACCAACAAGTATCTCAAGGGCGTTCCCGATAACTCGCGCGCCACGGCGCAAAACTCCTCACTGCTGAAAGACTTTCTCAGCGCGGATAACTTGAAGCGCGTGAAGGCGCTGAACGAGATAGCCGCAGGACGCGGGCAGACACTGGCGCAGATGGCCATTGCCTGGGTGTTGCGCGATAAGCGGGTAACTTCCGCGCTGATTGGCGCGCGCAACGTGGAGCAGCTTGATAACTCGTTGGACGCGGTAAAGAAGTTAGGCTTTACGGATGCTGAGCTTAAAGAGATCGACAGCTACGCACAGGATGGAGCGCTCGATCTTTGGAAGAGCGCGCGGGAAGAGATGGCATAACAGGCCGTCAAGCTGGAGGCGGCGCGACTTGCTCAGGGCACAGCCGTCTCCAGCACATCTCTGAGCGCGAAGCTGGTTTCCAGTTGAGTCACTCCCGGCAGGTGCGAAAGCTCGTTGCGGTGCAGGCGGCCATAGTCGTCAATATCTGCCACGCGGACCACCAGCATGTAGTCAAACTGGCCGGCCATCAGGTGGCAACTGGTAATGCCTTTGCAATTGCGCACCGCGGCCTCGAAAGCGTTGAGCACAGCCGCCGATTGGCGCTCCAGCGAGACGCGAATGAAAACCGTAGTGCGCTTGCCCAGCAGCCGGTCGTCGATTTGGGCGCGGTAGCCGCGGATGGCCCCCGAGGCCTCCAGCGCCTGAATGCGCCGTGAGGCCGCCGAGGCCGACAGACCCGCCGCCTCGCCTACCTCATAATTGGTAGCCCTGCCATGGCGCTCCAGGTAGCGGAGAATTGCCGCGTCTAGCTCGTCGAGGCCGTAGAAGCCTGTCGAGGGCGCGTCATCCATCGCGATATCGGAGTAGACCTCGGCAGATTCTTGCGAAAGAGAGTCCAGTTGGTCACGTTTTGTTCTCATACGGAGGTTTTACCACAAAAATTGCATACATCGGAAGTCCCTTTCGCCGTACGATTCTTGTGGTTGAAAGAGACAACCTTGAGCGGTTCTCCAATTCGCGTACCCTTGTTAGTTAGAGTTTGAGGCGGCTTTTTTCTTAAGAGATACGCCCCTTTGGACCTGAGGCTTTGGTGTACGGCTATTGGAGAGCAGCTATCGCCCGGCGCCGGATTAGCCCCTTCCTCCAAGCGGCAGAGTCTACGCCGGGCATTTTTAGCCAAGCACCCTTCCGGCTGGCATCCAACCTAATTAGGAGAAATAGCAATGATCATTGGCGTTCCAAGAGAGATCAAGGACAACGAAGCCCGTGTAGGCGTTACCCCGGCTGGAGTGAAAGCCCTCACCGAGGCCAATCACACCGTACTGGTAGAGACCATGGCCGGCGAACAATCCGGCTTTCCCGACGCGGAATACCAGAACGCCGGCGCTGAGATCGTGGGCGATGCAGGCAACGTCTGGGGCAAGTCCGAGATGATCGTCAAGGTCAAGGAGCCCGTCGAGAAGGAGTATGCCTACTTCCGCAAGGGACTGGTGCTCTTTACCTATCTTCATTTGGCGCCTGTGCCGGAGCTGACTGACAAGCTGCTGGAGTCCAATGTGATTGGCATTGCCTATGAGACAGTGCGCGACCGCCAGGGCACGCTGCCGCTGCTGACGCCGATGAGCGAAGTGGCAGGCAGAATGAGCGTGCAGGTGGGTGCAACTTATCTTGAAAAAGAACGCGGTGGGCGCGGCCTTCTGCTGGGCGGCGTGCCGGGCGTGCCTCCCGCCCATGTCTGCATCGTGGGCGGAGGCGTGGTGGGCACCAACGCGGCCAAGGTGGCTCTCGGTTTCGGCGCCAAAGTCACGCTGGTGGATGTAAACCTGAACCGGCTGCGCGAGCTGGACGACATTTTTGGCGGGCGGCTCTACACGCTGGCCTCCAACAGCTACAACGTGGCCCAGGCAACCCGCGAAGCGGACCTTGTGATCGGCGGAGTGCTGATTCCCGGCGCAACAGCGCCCAAGGTGGTAACCCGCGCCATGGTCTCCCAGATGAAGAAGGGCGCGGTGATTGTGGACGTGGCCATTGATCAGGGCGGCTGCGTGGAGACGGCAAAGCCCACTTCGCACTCCAACCCGAGTTTCACAGTGGATGGCGTGGTGCATTATTGCGTAACCAACATGCCGGGCGCGGTGCCGAATACTTCCACGCTGGCCTTGACCAACTCAACCTTCCCATACGTACTGCGCATTGCCAACCTGGGCGCGCGTGAGGCGCTGCGGCAGGATGCCGGTTTGGCTGAAGGTCTGAATACCTGGATGGGCAAACTCACCTATCGCGGCGTGGCAGAGAGCCAGCAGCGGCCTTGGACAGCGGTAGCAGACGTAATCGCATAGTCGCGGCTTGCCGTAGAATGGTGCTTCACTTGGAGGAGTCCCATGGAGCGCCGTCAGTTTCTTGCCGCGTCAATTGCCACCTCAGCCTTTGCTCTTGCGGGAGATGCCGCGGCACAGCCCGCCGCGGCCCCGACCCGGAGTGAGTTCTACCATCTGCGCCGCTACACCCTGGTGAGCGGGCCGCAGACCGCGCTTACTGAGAGCTATTTCGGCAGTGCCCTCATCCCGGCGCTGACTCGCATGAGCATGGGCCCCGTTGGCGCTTTCCGGCTCGACTTTGGGCCGGAGACTCCGGCCTTCTATCTGCTCGTTCCCGGCTCCTCGGTCGAGGCTCTTGCCGAGCTGGATCTGCGCCTTGCCGAGGACGCGGAGTTCATGCAAGCCGCCGCTCCGTTCTGGAACGCAACCTCGGCTGCGCCCGCGTTTCAGCGTGTTGAGACTTCCCTGCTGAAGGCCTTCGCAGGCTGGCCTAAACTCACTCCGCCTGCCGCCTCCGCCGCCAAGAGCAAACGCATCTTTCAAATGCGCACCTATGAGAGCGCCAGCAACGGCGACCATGTGCGCAAGGTGGAGATGTTCCACTCCGGCGAGTTTGAGATTTTCGTGAATGCCGGATGTCATCCCGTCTTCTTTGGCGATACGCTCGCCGGCGCAAATATGCCGTGCCTGACATATATGCTGAGCTTTGCCGATCTGGCTGAGTTGGACGCCAAATGGGAAGTCTTCCGCAACGATCCGGCGTGGAAAAAGCTCTCCACCAGCCCGCGCTACAGCGCAGACCAGTTGGTGACGACCATTAACAACCTGGTTTTGAGTCCGCTGGGGTGCTCGCAGATCTAGAGCGGGGCCGCGCTGGCAGGCTTTCCCACTCCTGCGCCGGAAATGACCTTGCGGCGGCAATATGCGCCCGCGACGGGAACGGTAGCGGCAAGGCCGGCCTTGTTCCCTGACTGACTACTATCCGCCGCACTATAATCGCCGCATGCCGTCTACAGGCAATCCCCGGCGTCGTACCGTAGTCCTCTATGCGGTGGGGGCGCTGTTGTTTTTCGCCTTGCTTGGCGCGCTACAGGCTTTCAATTCCTCGAACGTCAGCTTTCTCAATCCTGACACCTCTGGCGAAACGCTGGCGTTCGCCGCCCTCACGGTTCTGGTCTTCCTGCTACTCATCATGCTGCTGGTGCTGCTGTTCAGGAACATCATGAAGCTCTACGCCGGCCAAAGCAGCACCGCCCTGGGAGCGCGGCTGCGCACGCGCATGGTGATGGGCGCTGGACTCATCGCGCTTACCCCGGCGGCCTTCATGTTTCTGTTCAGTTTTCTGCTCATGAACCGCTCCATCGATCGCTGGTTCTCGCCTAACACCTCAGAGCTGCACGGAGACTCGACGCGGGTTGTGCTGGAGCTGGCGCAATACGTCACCAGCAACGCGCGCGTGGAGGCCGAGTCCATCGCCGCCTCCGGCGCCACAGATCGCGACCCGGCGTCTCTGCAGGCAGAGCTGGTTTCCCATCGCATCACGCTGGCTGGCGGCTTTGTGCTGGTCTACGACAAGGATTCGCGGATGGTGGCCAACTTTCAGGCTCCGCCGGAGTCTAGCACGTCTAGCCTGATACCCTGGCTGCCGGATAAGCCCGATGAAGGCGAGTTAGGAAATGCCATTCCGCTGCATGGATCGCTCTCAACCAACCTGCTTTCTGCGGCACAGCGCAGCGATGAGGCTATCTTCAAAATAAGCGGTATGGAGTATGCGCTGGGGATGTCGACAACCACTTCAGGCAAGGTGGTAGTTGTTGCGCTGCCCATGCCTCAAGGGCTCAGCCAGACCACCATGCGCATTCGTTCCGGCGCGGAGGCGTATTGGAGGCTCTTCCGCACCCGCAATCAGATTCGCACCATCTTCTTCCTGATGCTGCTGCTGATTACCGTCTTTGTCTTCTTCAGCAGCGTCTGGCTGGCGCTGTTTCTTTCCAAACAGATTACGCAGCCGGTGGAAGCCCTGGCCGACGCCATGGACCGCATTGCCGCCGGCAAATACGATCATCGCGTGGCGGTGATCGCCACCGGCGAGATGGGCGACCTGGTGCGCGTCTTCAACCACATGGCCGCCGATCTGGACACCAGCCGGCAGTTGGCTGAGAGCTCCTCAGCGCAACTGAGCGAGGCCAACCAGGCTATTGAGGAACGCCGCCGCGAGTTGGAGACAATTGTCGAGACCATACCCAGCGGAGTGGTCACCCTGGATGGCTCTGGGGCCGTACTCCAGTCCAATCGCGCCTTTGCGGCGCTGATGGGGCGCCGCGAGGACGTTCAGTTGCGTGGAGAGAAGATTGAATCTATGCTGCCAGCCGACTGCGCGGAAGACCTGGCCGGGGTCATCCGGCGCGGACATCGCATGGGCGTGGCCTCAACCGAAATTGAATTTCATGCCAGAGGCCGCACCATCCACTTGGCCATTACCAGTGCGCGGCTGCAACTGGCCGATGGACAACAGGGAACCGTGATGGTGGTGGAAGACACTACCGAACTGCTGCGCGCACAGAGGCAGTTGGCGTGGAAAGAGGTGGCGCAGCGGGTGGCTCATGAGATCAAGAATCCGCTCACGCCCATCGCGCTCTCCGCTGAGCGCATTGGCAGGCATCTGGATCGCACCCAGGCAGACTCGCCGAATGTCATCCGCAAATGCAGCCAGGTAATCCTGAGCTGCGTGGGCACCATGCGCACACTTGTTGACCAGTTCTCCGCGCTGGCGCAGTTTCCCGCACCGCAGCCCCGGGCATGCGACCTCAACGCAGTCGCGGAGGAGGCGCTGGCCATGTTCTCAGGCCGTCTCAACGGCATCACTGTGCAATTGGATCTTGAGCCGGGCTTGCCACTGGTACTGGCAGACCCGGAGGCAATACGCCGTGCCCTGGCCAATCTGATCGACAATGCAGCCGAGGCCATGCAGGGCAGCCTGCTGCGCGTGCTTAACTTAAGCAGTTCGCTCAGCGAAGATGGCGGGGCGGTGGAGATCGCAGTCTCCGACACCGGCCACGGCCTCACCGATGAGATCCGCGAGCGCCTCTTCCTGCCCTTCTACTCCACTAAAAACCGGGGGTCGGGGTTGGGCCTCGCTATCGCGGCCAAAATTGTGCAGGAGCATGGGGGCAGCTTGCGCGCGGAGGCAAACAGCCCCAAGGGCGCACGCTTCCTGCTGCGGCTGCCGGTCATAGAGCCAATGCCGGAGCCGGGTGAGCAAGTGGCGGCGCCTGAGGTGCAAGCCAGTCCCGCCACTGCGGCCAATGCTGCAACTCCGCTGCGAGAGGTGCGCCAATGAATCACATTCTGGTGGTAGACGACGAGGCGGAAATTCGCACTTCGCTGGAAGAGATTCTGCGCGAAGAGGGTTATGGCGTGGCCAGCGCGGCCACTGCCGGCGAGGCCATGGTGCTACTGCAGGATGCGCCCTACGACGTGGTGCTGCTGGACATCTGGCTGCCCGACCGCGACGGACTGGATGTGCTGGCCGATATGCACGAGCTGCCCGTAGAGATGAGACCTGAAGTGATCATCATCAGCGGTCACGGCACCATCGAGGCCGCAGTGAGGGCAACCAAGCTTGGCGCTTATGACTTTCTTGAGAAGCCGCTCTCGCTAGATCGAACCCTGATTGTGCTCAAGAACGCGGTGGAAGCGCGGCGGCTGCGCACGGAGAATATCGAGTTCAAGCGCCAGTTCAACGTGGGCTCTGTGCTTACCGGCGCCAGCGTACCTGTGAAGGCGCTACGCCAGCAGATTCGGCTCATGGCGCCCACCAACGGCCGGGTACTCATCTACGGCGAGTCGGGCACCGGCAAGGAGCTGATTGCACGCGCCATTCACGCTGAGAGCCTGCGCCACGACCAAATCTTCGTCGAGTTGAACTGCGCCGCCATCCCCGAGGCGCACATTGAGGCCGAGCTCTTTGGCTGCCGGCACGGCGCCCAGCCTGGCGGCCCTCCTGAGCAGCGCGGCACCCTGGAGCGCGCCGACGGCGGTTCGCTCTTCCTGGACGAAGTGGGCGACATGAGCCTGAAAACCCAGGCCAAGATGCTCTCCGCGCTTGATGACCAGCAGTTCACGCCGGTGGGTGGCACGCAGCCCATCCATGTGGATGTGCGCCTGATCGCCTCCACCAATAAAGATCTCGAAGAGGAGATCGCCAAGGGCAACTTCCGCGAAGACCTCTTCTACCGGCTCAATGTGGTTCCGTTTTTTGTGCCTCCGTTGCGCGAGCGCAAGCAGGATATTCCACTGCTGGTGCGCGAGTTCCTCGCCGAGTTCGGCCGCCAGTACGGACGCCCCCGCATGGAGATTGGCGAAGAGGCGCTGGAGACGCTGGCGCAATATCATTGGCCGGGCAACGTGCGCGAACTGAAGAATGTGGTGGAGCGCGTACTCATCCTCAATCCCCGCACCCTGCGCATCGAGCGCAAGCATCTGCCGCCGCTTACCCACAAAGCCGGCACCCGCTCCACAGAGGAGTTCTCCACGCTGCAACAGGCTCGCGACGCCTACGAGCGCGAATACATCCTCAAGAAGATCGACGAAGCCCGCAACAATATAAGCCGCGCCGCCGAATTGCTGGGCCTGGAACGCAGCCACCTCTACCGCAAGATGAAAGCGCTGGGCATCGGCGTGCGAGAGTAGAAACAGTCGAGGCGAAACGGCGGAGACAACCCTGCTCTACCTCCCGTTTTGAGATTCCAAACTCGTTCACACACACACGCGAGAAGAGCCAAAGTAGGCTTCTGTTCTAAGTGGGCTAGAGCGTTTTCCCTAATGCTGTAGACCTTCGAGGCAGTGTTTGAACCATGC
>VFSW01005613.1_pt1 | contig 18545 bp, 18 predicted proteins | sample 5358111 | NCBI WGS metagenome assembly VFSW01 (sample SAMN11554181, study PRJNA540505) | mine drainage metagenome | isolation source: sediment from site ElyBrook_90M | place: USA: Ely Copper Mine, Vershire, VT | collected 2017 | reverse complement strand
CCCCGGGCGCGCCCGGGCACACTCGTGTCCCTCGGGGCCGCGGGGCCCCCTTTGGGGCTAGCAACCCTTGGGTGGGCCCGCGCGCGGGCGATCCCCCGCCGGCGCGCGGGCAGGTGCAGTCAGTTCAAAACGATTGTCGACGCCGCCGTGGCGTCGGGCTCGGCGATAACACCCAGCTGCATTTCCGGCACCCAGAAAGTCAGCACGTCGTCCTTTCGCAACGTCGAGTATTTCACTTCCGCTCCGGCCATCGTCACTCTGGCGTCGGGGTTCGGCTTGAGCGTTACCTCGCGGCCGGCATCGCCGGCGACGTTGAGAAATCGCACCGTAACGGCGTCGGACCCGACGGCCGTCACCTTCGCCGTGAAGCGCGCGAACATCTTGCCGTTGCGTTCGACCACCTCTTGGCACGCAGCCGGCGCACGCGGAAAGGATTTGAGGAATGCGGGGTTCCACTTTATGTCCATGCACGTGGGCTTTGCGGGGTGTTGCGCCAGCGCCGGGGCGGCACCCATCATGGTCAGGCACGCACACATCGCCGCCGTTATAGTCCAATATCGGCTGTTCACTTTCGTTCTCCTCATGGTGTTGCTCGTGATCCGCCACCGCGGCATCCGGACATCAATAGTTCACTCGCCAACTGGCACAGTGCTCGCGTGCCGAGAGCATTGCACTACGGTCATTCGGCGAATCTCTTGCGAAACCTACGTACACCACGCCGATCCGCGGCGCTTAGGTGCGGCGCGGCGCTTGGGTGCGGGCTGCCTTCGCCTCGAGCTATCATTCCCCGGGCATCGGCTCCTATACGGAGGCGGGCCACCGGACGCTCTTCGACGGGGCGTTCGGCATGGTGTACGTCACCAACGACTGAGGCACATCGATGGAGGCCACGAGCATGCAGGATTCTCTCGTCACCACGGCGCCCGCGCTGGCGGGCTTCCGGCTGGTCCGCCATCTGGGCGTGGTCCGCGGCATCACGGTTAGGTCACGTTCCATCGTTGGCAACTTCTTCGGCGGGCTGCAGAGCCTGTTGGGCGGCAACATCACCATCTATACGCACCTGTGCGAACAGGCGCGCACCGAAGCATATCGCCTGATGTGCGACGATGCGCGTCGGCGGGGTGCGAACGCCATCATCGCCATGCGCTACGATGCCACGGATCTGATGGCGGGACTGACCGAGGTCCTGTGCTACGGCACGGCCGTGGTCGTCGAGGCGGCCCCGGGCGGATCGTAGTGCCCGTCGAACGTTCCCGGCCGATCTTTTGAGGGCGCGAACAAGCCCCAGAGACCGTGAAATCCATGGTGTACCATGCTTGGATCCTGCTCATGCGGATCCGCCGGCTCTGAAGGTCCCGCCGCGGAGCGTACCTTACGTGCGTGGGGCGATCGACCCACCGCCGTCCTTGCCGATGACCACTTCGACGCGGCGGTTCAGTTGTCGTCCGCCGGAGTCGCTGTTGTCGGCGACGGGGAAGTTCTCGCCGTATCCCTGGGCACCGATGCGCGAGGACTCTATACCACGCGCGATCAGCGCCGATCGCACCGAGTCCGCCCGTTGCTGCGACAGCGCTTGATTGTACGACTCGGAGCCGACGCTATCGGTGAAGCCGTCGATTTGTACGCGCCGCTCCGGGTGATCGGTCAGGAACTGAGCTAGCTGATCGAGCTTGCGCCCGGATCCGCTGTTCAATTGCGATTTTCCCGTGTCGAACAGCACGTCACCCAGAGTGAGCACCAAGCCCCGCGATGTGGGAGTGGCTTTCAGCTGATCCACCTCGGCCTGCAAGAGCGCGGCCTGCTGCACGGATTGATCGCGCTGCTGCAACGCGCTTTGCGTCTGCAAATTCGCGTCATTGGCCGCCTGGGTGGCCGAATCCACTTCGCGAGTGCGTGCCTCCAATTGAATCCGATCCCGCTCGGCGCGACCGGCCGCCACCCGGGCATCGTCGGCCTTCGCGGCGGCGTGCGCCTGCGCGATCCGCGCGGTCTTCGAGGCGAGATAGGCGGGTTGCCCGATGGCGGCGCTTTCATGATGCAGGGCGGCCGCATCGGCCAGCGCGAGCTGCTTTTTAGCCGCTTCTAGGTCCAGCGCCGCGTACTTGTGCACGTTGGGATTGGCGTCGGCCGCCTGCACTTCCGTCCTGGCGCCTTCCAAGGCGGCATCCGGGTTGGGCATCGATGCGCAGGCGCCGACGCACAGGGCCAGGGCGATTGCTATCGATAGATGGGTTCTTCGGTTCATGGCGATACCTTCTAAGGAGTGGTGGGTGAGGCGCGCATGGATTCCTGACGCAGGGTTTGCATTGCCGCATCGAACTCCATTGCCGCCTTGTGGGAACGGGCTTGCTCAGCCGTGGCCTCGGCGAGTTGCGCGTCCACATTCGCCTGCTCCGCCATTGAGATCGCCGGCTTGTGATCCCCATCGGCATTGGCCTTCTCCGCGAGAGCGACTTTGTCGCGCGCGGCGGCCAGCTCCACCGGCGCATATTCAGGCGCACCGGACCGCTCCGCACGCTGCAACGATGCCTTCGCCACCGCGATCTTTTCGTCGGCGACGGGGTTGCCGGCACATGCGGCCAGCGCGGTGGCCGCCGCGAGCGCGATCACGGCTCCGGACACAGTCCTTGAAATCTTCCTCATTGCAGCACCTATATCCTTGCGAAATGGTTGCCTCGACAGCATTCATCCGTAGAGTGCGCCCCCCACCCGTGTCGCGTCGGTGCCTTACCGCACCCAGCCGCAACGCGCACAGACTCGCCTCTCGCACGATGTCCATGGGCGTCATTCAGCGACTCGAAGCCGTCCAGATCGATATGCCGCACGGCCCCGGGGTCGACTGGTCCCGCTGGACGGCAGCAACACCTAGCGACCATGCGGCGCTGATCCACGGCTTATCATGGGTCGTCCTCCCGTCGGTGCGCGCATTGCGGCACGCGATTGGGTTCGATGGCGTACCGACGCCCATACCTGCACCCGCCATGCTCCGCGGCTCACCGAACGCCGACGATCCGCGCTGTGTGGATCGTGGTAACTGCGAGGTTCTCAATCATGACCAGCCTGGATGAAGTCAAGGGTCGCTGGAAGCAGCAGGTGGGCGCCGCCAAGATTGCCTGGGGGAAGCTGACCGATGACGAGCTCATGAAGGCCGATGGCCGCAGGGATAAATTGGCCGGTCTGGTCCAAGAGCGGTACGCCGTTACGCGCGCTGCGGCCGAGCAGCAGGTCGACGATTTCTTCGCGAAGCACCGTCTCTAGGATGCAGGGGCCGCCGGGGAGATGCGATGAGAGGAAGGATGAGAGAAGCGAAGACGAAAGAAGCCAAGACGGGAATCAACTGGGTCCTCGCCGACCTTCCACCCGAACCGGCAGGGCGGTTGCACCGCCGGCTGGAGCCCGTCACGCTGACATTCGGGCAGATCCTCTACGAGCCAGGACGCCAGATTCGGCACGTGTATTTTCCCCTCGATTCCCTGATCTCCCTGCTGACGGTGGTCGACGGACGACGCAGCTTGGAGGTGGGCATGGTGGGTCGCGAAGGAATGGCGGGCATACCCTACATACTTGGCATGGACGTCTCCGGCGTACGCGCGATCGTGCAAGGCGGCGGCAAGGCGCTTCGGATCGCGGCCGCGCCGTTCCGCGCCGAGTTCGACCGCAACCCGTCGATGCAACGAGCGCTCCATCGCTACACCTATGCACTGATGGCGCAGATATCGCAGACCGCGGCCTGCAATCGGTTTCACGATGCGCAAGCACGTCTCGCGCGCTGGCTCCTGATGACTCGCGATCGAGTGGGCGCCAGCCAGTTCCCCCTGACACAGGAATTCATGGCCCACATGCTCGGTTTGCGCCGGGTCGGCGTTACCGAGGCCGCCGGCGAATTCAAGCGGCGCGGACTGATCGCCTATAGCCGCGGACAGATCACCATCCTGAATGAGGCGGGCCTGGGCGCCGCCTCCTGCTCGTGCTACCGAATCGTGAATGCGGTCCTTCGGCGAGCGCTGGGCCGCGGATTCGCGCGCCGCTGATCCCCGCCGGGGCGGGTGCGTGCCGATCCACTGGGCGTTCAGCCTCCGGTTGAGCGCAGGCGACCAGCGCGCATTGCGCGGATTCGGTATCCTTTGGGATTGCACCCGAGCATCGAGAGAGTGCCATCGCCATGAATGCCCTGAGTCCCCGTCGCGGCCGCCGCCCTGATGCTGCCCGCCGTGGGCGGACATGCCTTCTGGCTCGATGAAACGCCCGGCCGGCTGCCGAAGGACGTCGTCCCGCTGGATTACGGCATCGCCATCACACCCGACACCAAATCTCTGCGCGTGAGGGGACGCGAAACGGTGCTCATCCAGGTCCGGCGCTCGACGGCCAGGGTCCAGTTCAACTCCCTGAACCAGAAGCTCAGGGACGTGCGCCTCGACGGTCGGCCGGTTGCGGGCGTCAAGTCCGACGACCAGGCGCAATTGACCACGGTGACGCTCCGCGCGCCGGCCAAGGTCGGGCGGCATACCTTGAGCTTCACCTTCGAGGGAAAGATCGAGACGTCGCCCATCGGGTTGTTCGCGCAGCCGTACAAGACCGCGAACGGACGGTCGGGCCTGATGCTGTCGACCCAGATGGAGGCGACCGACGCCCGGCGCATGTTTCCCTGCTGGGACGAGCCCGCGTTCCGCGCGACGCCTCTCATCCGATCCAGCAGCACGTGACCGACGAGCTGCAGGCAACCAACGCATTCGATCCGGAGATTACCTACAACAAGGGCCAGGGGGTCCTGCGCATGTTCGAGGCCTATCTCGGACCGGACGTGTTCCGCGCCGGCATCCGTGCCTTCATGAAGGCGCACGCATACTCGAATGCCACCACCACGGACCTGTGGCAGGCTCTCGGCGCCGCCAGCGGCCAAGACGTCGGCGCAATCGCGGCGGACTGGACTTTGCAGGCCGGCTTCCCGTTGATCGAAGTGGCCGCTGCGTGCGACGCCACCGGTGCGCGCACGCTCACCCTCTCGCAGCGTCGCTTCCTCCTGCTGGGCGCCTCCGCCGAAGCGACCCGCTGGAAAGTCCCCCTGCAGATCCGCGTGGGGACCGGCGCGGCACCGCAGGCGCAACTGCTCACGCGCGACGGGCAGACGGTGACGGCCGGGCGATGCGATCAGCCGGTCAACGTGGACGCGGGCGCGCTCGGCTACTACCGCGCGCGCTACGATGCGGCGACGCTCGAGGTCAACACCCGCCACTTCGGCACGCTCGACGACACGGATCGCATCGCCTTGCTGGACGATCAATGGGCGCTGGTGGAGGCCGGCATCGAGCCGCTGCCGGCCTATCTCGGGCTCGCGACCTCCATGGGCCGAGATCTCGATTCTCGCGCCTGGTCCCAGATCAGCCGCGCGCTCGGCCGGATCGAGTACGCGGAGCGTGGCACCGCCGGACACGACTCCTTCGCGGCTTTCGGCCGCAAGCTCCTCGGCCCGGTGCTCGGCAGTCTGGGATGGGATGCGCGCGCCGGCGAGACCCCCGACGTCGAGAACTTGCGCGTCACGGTGATCCGCGAACTCGGCAATCTGGACGATCCGGAGGTGCTCGCCGAGGTGCGCCGGCGCTTCGACGTCTTTCGCGGCGACCGCGGGACGCTCACGCCCGACGAACAGGGCGCGGTTCTCGAGGTGGTCGCGCGGCACGCGGATGCGGCGGCGTTCGAGGCGCTGCACGCGGTGGCGCGCAGCGCGGGCAACGAGACCGAGTTGCGTCGCTACTACGAGGCCTTGGTGGCGGTGCGCGACCCAGTCTTGGCCGAAGAGGCAGCGAAGCTCGCCCTCTCCGAGGAGATTCCGCCCCAGGCGGACGCGCTGCGATTGCAGCTCGTCCTGGCGCTCGCCGAGAATCATCAGCGGATCGCCTGGCGCGTGCTGCATGACAATCTCGGCCGGCTCATGAAGCCCATGGCCACGTTCGCTCCCCTCGTGACCGCCCAGTACGTTCCGGTGTCCTTCTGGAGCGGCATCCCGCTCGATGAGCTCGAGACGTGGGTGCGGGCTCAGGTCCCCGCGCAGATGAACGACGCCGTCGTTCGCGGCATGGAGACCGCGCGCTTCAGGCTCGCCGAGCGCGATCGGCTCGCAGCGGCCGCGGATGCGTATCTGCGTCGGTGAAGGGGCACGGGGTGTTCGTATGGCTGGCGGAGCGTCACGCTCGCCGTCCGACCCACCGATTCACCCGTCGCGCGTATTGAACGTACTCATTTCCAAATTTCGCGGCGAGCGTCATCTCCTCCGCCCGTATCTGTCCGACCACGAGCAATCGCTCGAAGCCCGCGATCAGCAGCCAGGGTGAAAGGCTGGCGAGCAGCACCGCCCAGCCAATCAGCACCGTCAGCAGCCCCAGATACATGGGATTGCGCGAAATCCGATAAAGTCCACCGACGACGAGTCGCGACGCCCGCTCCACGCGGATGGGATTGACCGTCGTCTTCGCCCGCAAGAACGTCGCGACCGACACCGCATCGATCATCAACCCAGCACCCACGAACACCCAGCCGGCGCGATTCCACGGCGGCGTCAACACTCGCACCATCGGCACCCGGCGATCCAGCCCCCACATCAGCGCCGCGGTTGCGATCGCAAGCACAGGCGGCGGAATACGAATCCTCATGGACGAACGAACATACGCGGAATTGGATCGCAGCGGAATCGGTAATGCCGGCGCCGAGCCGGTGGCGACTCCGGTGCGCCTGCCGCTCACGCTGCACAAACTACGTATGGCCTTATCAGCGATGGCGCGCAATTCTGCCGGCACGAGGTCCAATTGAACCGCAAATGGCAGTCTCTTTACCGGAGTAGCACATGACGACCACCATCAAAGGGTTGATCCCGCTCCTTGCGGCGTTGCTCTTCACCGGCAGCGCATTCGCCGCCGACCCTTACGCGCAGACGATCCAGCTCTTCAAGGACGCCGGAGACAGCGCCGAGTTCTTTCGGACGAGTTACGGCTACGCGGTCTTCCCAACGATCGGCAAGGGCGGACTCGGCGTCGGCGCCGCGCACGGCAAGGGCCGGGTCTACGAGCAGGGTCGCCTCGTCGGGGACGTATCGATGACCCAATTGAGCGTCGGTTTCCAGGCCGGCGGCCAGGCATTCAGTGAAATCATATTCTTCGAGAACAAGGGTGCGTTCGAAGACTTCACCTCCGGCAATTTCGAATTCGGCGCAGACGTGGGCGCCGTGGCGATCACGGCGGGGGCGAACGTCAGCGCCAACACGTCCGGCGGCGCATCGGCGGGCGCCAGCGGCGGCAAGAAAGATGCGGTCGCGACCGGTGCCTACCGCCATGGTGTGGCCGTATTCACGATCGCGAAGGGCGGGCTGATGTACCAGGCAGCCGTGCAAGGGCAGAAATTTTCGTACAAGGCACGAGGGTCCAAATAGCCGATCGGGCTATGTAGGGCGTCGAGCCCCACTCCGATGACCTCCGCGGCATTCCGGCGCGCAGCGGGATGCCCTATCAGCCTACTTCGCCTTTCCAAACACCAGAAGAACTCCGCCCAGCACGATGGCACCGACACCCGCCCAAATGGGGACGTTGACGGTCTCCTTCTTTTGCACGGACAGTTCGATAGGCCCGATCTTGGTGTCGTGGGTCTTCCTGGTATACGTGAATCCGCCGTATGCCAGACCCAGTGCCCCCGCCAAGATCAGCGCCATCGCGATCAGCCTGATTGGACTCATCACCATACTCCCGTTGCGACGAAAGAACCTTCCATATGACCGCGATCATCCGCGCACGCGACACGGGTGCCGCAGGCGACCGCAGTTCCCCCATAAGGCCCTACGGCCCTGCACGAAATGGGCGATGACGGCGATGAGCGCGATGACCGCCAAGATGTAATGAAGCCGCCCATCGCGTAGGACGAAGCCAGGCCGCCCAGCCAACGCAGTATCGGGCTTGCCGCTATGGTCCAAAGCATCTCGCGCCCCAGGGTGACTCGAGCGCCAGCCTATACCCGCCGGCAACTCGCGCTATACGCATTTCACGCAGCGTGGTGCGCGATGGTCGCAATGCGGTCGCCAGGGGCGCGGCACGTGGCCGGCCATGCCCGCCTAGGTACAACTTCGAATGGCGCAGCATCTGCGTTAGCGGGAGTCTGGCGGCACGATGTGGCAAGCATTACCAGAAACGGGGCGGAGGATATGCGTACCAGAATCATCTTGATCTGCTTCCTCGCCAGCCTTTACCCGGCAGCGCAAGCGCAGCTCAGCATCGGCATCGGCCTGCCCGGCGTCAGTATCGGGATCAACCTGCCGGCGTATCCGACTCTCGTGCCGGTGCCGGGGTATCCCGTTTACTATGCACCGAATGCCGGTGCGAACTTTTTCTTCTACGACGGTGTTTACTGGGTCTACTCCGGCGATAATTGGTACGCGAGTTCCTGGTACAACGGCCCTTGGGATATGATTCAGCCCGAGTCGGTGCCTTATTTCGTCTTGCGGGTGCCGATTCTCTATTACCAACGGCCGCCCACGTATTTCGGCGGATGGGATCGGCGGCAACCGCCCCGCTGGGGCGAACACTGGGGCAGCGGTTGGGAGCAGCGCCATCGCGACTGGGATCGCTGGGATCGTGCCCGGCAGCCGGCCCGCGCACCGCTTCCCGTCTACCAGCAGCAGTATTCGCGGGATCGCTATCCGGCCGCGGACGCCCAGCGCGAGCTTCACGGCAAGCACTATGGCTACCAGCCACAGGAGTCCGTGGATCGCCAGCTATATCAGGGACCGCAGAAGCCGACCCGCGCCCCATCATCCGGGCAAGGTGCGCCGCCGGCTCGGAGCGACGCCACGCCTCGGCAGCCGCCGCAGCAGCAGGGGCAGCGGCAGCAGCAACAACAGCGGCAACAGCAGCAACAGCAGCAACAGCAGCAACAGCAAAAGCAAAAGCCACAGCAGCAGCCACAGCCACAGCAAAAGGGTGGCGGTCCGCCCCAGCAACCGCAGCGCCAGCAGCCACAGCAGCAGCCGCCGCAGCGCCAGCAGCAGCAACAACAACAGCGGAAGCAGCAGCAGCAAGAGCAGCAACAGCAGCAGCAGCAGCGGAAGCAGCAACAGCAACAGCCACAGCCACAGCAACAACCACAGCAAAAGGGCGGCAATCCGCCGCAGCAGCCGCCGCCGCGCCAGCAACAACAGCAGCAGCAACCGCAGCAACAGCAGCAAAAGGGTGGCAATTCGCCCCAGCAGCAGCGACAGCCACGCAAGGACGATGAGCAGCAACACGGGCCGAGCGGCCCGTAGGTTCTTGATCCGCAGCGCTGGATCGGGCCGAGCCACGGCGAATCGCGCGGGCATGTGAGCGAACGTGATCGTCGCGCGCTATGGCGGTGCGCGAAGCCCCTGCACGCCCGGCGCATTCGATCAGCTGCGTGGTCCGCCTACGGGCCCGCGCCTTCGATCGGCGATCCTGTCGTGTCTATTCGTCCTGCGAGAAAATCACCACCGTGTATGGGCCGATGCTGATCGTTGCGGAGCAGGGCAGCCCATCGAAGGCTTCCTCATGGGTCTCGACATCCGGACTTGGGTGATTCGCGAAATTCGGCGCGTAACTGTACGAATCGCTGTTGAATCGCGCCTTCCACGCGCCTGCCCGCGGAAATCCGATGACATAGCCGTCGGCGTTTTGATTCATCAAATTTACCACGACGACGACACTATCCTTCGGACCGCCTTTGTCCCATCGATGGAAGGCGAGGATCTTGCGCGTCTCGTCAAAATGATACAAATGCGTGTTTTGACCGCATAGCCCCCGAGTCACGCCGGACCGGTTGCGTCGTAACGCGATCAGGTCCCGGTACATCCGGAGAATGCCGTGCTCATCCTCGACGCGCGACCAATCGATGGGGACTTCATCCTGGAACCACCGGTCCTCCAGCAGCTCTTGTCCTTCAAAAATCATCGGGATGCCAGGCGAGGTCAGGACGAGCGCACCCCCCAGAGTGGATCGCTTCTTGGAGAACCAGCTGTCGACCTTGCCGGGCCAGATATCCTCCGGCACCCGGGCCCGACCGTTGGCGACCTCATCGTGCGACTCTGTAAAAATGACCCGCCGAAAGACGTCCAAATCGTAGCGATATTCGATGGCCTTGCTGACCGCCGCGAGATCGCGGGATGCGTCATCACGCGCGATGACGGCCTTTCGAACGGGAAACACGAATTCGCTGTCCCATTGTGCATTGAAGCCGGCACCGCCCGAGGCCACGTCCTTGATGACCATGGCATTGTGATGCATGCCTTCGGCGATGCTGATCTTGCACGGGAATTGCTGCTGAATTTCTCGATTGATCCACTGCATCAAGCTCCAGCCGTCGGGAATGTCGTTGGCCGGATCAGTCTCCCGGCCCTCCACATTGTGAATGTAGGGTATGGCGTCCCAGCGTAGGCCGTCGGCGTGATACTCCTCGAACCACATCAATGCGTTGTCGCAAATATATTGACGCACTTCGCCCCTGCCAAAGTCCGGGCGGGTGTCGCCCCATGGGGTATGCGAGCGGTGATCGTTGAAGAAATAAATCCCGCCTTTCCCGTTCTCGCTCCAACCGTCGAACTGCCACAAGTCGAGATCAGTGGGGCCAAAGTGGTTGTAAACGACATCCACGATGACGGCGATGGCATGCTCGTGAGCGAGCTTGATGAATTGCTTGAGGGCGTCCGGCCCCCCGTAGATGCTCGCGACGGCAAAGGGATGCGACGGATTGTAGCCCCACGAAAAATCGCCTGGGAACGCCGCGACGGGCATCACCTCGATGGCATTGATGCCCAACTCGCGCAGATAGGGCAACTTCTCCATGGCGCTCTCGAAGGTGCCCGGGCGCCCGGCTTCCTTCGCATTGAAGGTGCCGATGTGCATCTCATAGATGACGAGCTCATTTCCCGTGGGCAGGTGAAAATCGTCATCACCCCAGTCGAAGGTGCTCGGATCATATATGACGCCATTGCCCACCGAGCTCGTGACTCTTCGGCAATAGGGGTCAATGCGAGAGAAACAACCATTGGGACCGTGAATCAAGTACCTGTATTCATGCCCGACGGCCGCCTGTGAAACGTCGCACGACCAATTGCCGTGCTCCTCTCGGGCCAGAGGTGTCGACGTCTTGCTCCAGTCATTGAAGGTCCCGGTCACGTAGACCTTGTCGGCATGGGGCGCCCGTACGCGAAACGCCGTGCCCCGCTTGCCGGGTATGGCGCCCATCACCGAAGGGCTTCTCCTGGTTTCCGCGATTTCCGTCATGGCTCCTCCAATTTCCGCATCATTTGCGATGCCCGGTGAACTGGACGCGATCGGGCCGCGAGACGTCATCCGGTTAAGTCCGCACAAGCGGGATCATCGGCGCCGCGAAGACCCCAGAATGGATGAATGTCGGCTCAACGCCCGGAGAAGGTAATCCGGATTTTCACGTATTACGCTGCACCTGCGCACGGACTACTCCCTGGGTCGAGTCGACGCATCGCGCGCGCAGTTGCTCCCGAGAAACCACGCGCCGAGCACCAAGGGAATCGCCCAGAGCGCCGACCAGAGGAATATGCGATCGAGTGATTCGATTCGCTGCAGAAAGCCCACTCCGTAGGAGCCAAGGCCCTCGCCCACCATGAGTGCCGCGACCAGGAGCCCGGCCGCCTGGGTCTGCTGCTTGGGAAAACGCGCAAGACCGGCGCTCATCATGAACGGGTAGTAGATGCTGCAGGCCGCTCCCGCGAGCGCGAAGGCGCCGATCAACGTCCAGGCGCCGGAGAGCCACGGAAGGGCGGCAAAACAGATCGCGATGCCCGCGGACGAGGCGGACAGCAAGCTGCGGCGGGATATCCAACGCGGCGGCAATGGCGCGAGCAGTATCCGCAGCAAGGTCATGCTCGCCCAGAACGCGGTCAGCGCGAGCATACCCGCGTGATTGCCCAGATGCTTGTCGACACTGAGGTACAGGCTCGACCAGCTGCCGAAGCTGCCTTCGCAGATCGCATAGATCAACACCGTCAGCACGAACGGGAGGAGTCCCCTCACCCAAAGCGCTGCGCGGGTGTCGTCTTCGGTTTCGGGCAGCCGCGGCAACGAGGCGAGCAGGAAGCCGCTCGCCAGCGCGATCGGCCAGGCGCTCAGGCTTCGACGTGCGTGCAGTTCCGCGAGAATGATCGGCGACAGCGCGGTGGCGCCGCCGATCATTGCGTTGAGCAGCGTGATCGATGCGCCCGCCGACCGGCCGAAGAAATGCGCCGCATAATGGTTGATGGCCGACGCGGTCCAGCCAAACCCGATGCCGAGCAGCAAACTCTCCGCGAGCAGCAGGCCATAGGCGGTCTGCCCGCCGCATCGTGTGGCCGCGACCAGTAGGAGCATTGCTCCCAGATTGGTCAGCAGCCCCAGACGCAGCAGCCTCCCCATGCCCAATCGGCGCTGCACCCAACCGGCCGCCGCGGCACCGGCAATCGCCCCTAGAGTCTGCGGCAGGAACAGCCATGCAAAGGCTGCGCTGCCGAAACCATAGGGGGCCGCGGTCAGCGTGGTGCTCAAGGCCGGTATCAGCACGAAGTCGCTGCCCTGAAGAAAGCCGGCCAGGTAAATATTGGCGATGCCGAGCGCACGACGAGTCACGGGCTCTCCGCCAGGCGATGCCGCAGAACGTCGGCCACGCGCAGCGCGTTGGCCATGATGGTCAGCGACGGATTGACGGCGGAAATCGACGGCATGAACGAGGCATCGACCACGAACAGGTTGTCGATGTCATGGCTGCGGCAGGTCGCATCGAGCACCGATTGTGCGGGATCGTGGCCGAAGCGCAGGGTGCCCGCCTGATGCGCCACGGCACTGATGTCCATGCGCTGGAAGAACACCAGCGGAAATCCAAGCGTGTGCAGTACCGACTTCCAGCGGCATCGCAGTCGGTGGTGCTCCGCCTCGTTGTTCGGAACATAGTGAACCTGGATTCGCCGATCCTGCGCCAGGGTGACGCGGTTATCGGGGTCGGGCAGATCCTCGGTGGTCAGCCACCAGTCGACGGAATGGTCGGCTGCCCATCGGCACAGCCATCCGGGAATATACGGCCGCTGGGCGTGCAGGATCGCGGGCGTGACCTTCCCCAGATTCTGAATGTGCCCCAGTGGATAGGGAAAATCGGCCTCGCCGGATCGGTCGTAGTAGTCATTCACGGCGAGGGTCTTTTGGAAAACCGTGGGGTTGCGGCGCCAGGGGTCGATCGCGATGCAGGCGCTGTTCAGATGGCACATGTAGTGGCGACCGACCTGGCCCGACGCATTGGCAAGCCCGGCGGGGTGACGGTCATCGCTCGAGCGCAACAGCAACGCCGCCGAATTGACCGCGCCTGCCGCCAGCACGTAGATCCTCGCACGATAGCATCGTGTGCCGTCCGCGCCTTCGGCCTCCGCGCCCAGGATGCGTCGGTCGGGCCCGGTCCTCAGGCGCTGAACCCGGGTTCGGGTGAGCAGCCGCACATTGGCATGCCGGAGCGCGGGAGCGACGGCGCAGACCTCGGCATCCCCCTTGGCATGCAGCCGGCACGGAAATCCGTCGCAGGTATTGCAGCGTATGCACGGACTATGCGCGGGATCGCCGTCGTCGCGGCGCAGGGCCAGCGGCAGCGTAAATGGATGCAACCCCTGTGCGCGCAGGGCGTCATGAATGCCCTGGATGCGCGGTTCGTGCCACATCGGCGGATAAGGGTAGCTCTCGCGTGGCGCTTCGATGGGATCCGCGCCCGCCTCGCCATGCGCAAAATACCAGGACTCCGCCAGTGCATAATGCGGCGCGAGCTCCGCGTAGCCGATCGGCCAGCCGGGTGTCGAGCCGTCGATGTGACGGCGTGGCGCGAAATCCGCGAGCCTGCGCCGCAGGATCGCCGCGCCGTAGAATTTGGTGTTGCCGCCCACGTGGTATCCGGTCACGGGTTTGAAAGGCCTGCCGGCGCCGTCCAGCCATTGCTCGTCCGTGTGGTAGCGATCGGTGTTGAAGACCGCTTCGGCGTTCCAGTTGGCCGGCTCCTGCGGAAGATAATCGCCGCGTTCGAGGATCAGCACCGACCAGCCGCTGGGGGCCAACGCGCGGGCCAGCGTCGCCCCGCCGGCGCCGCTGCCGATGATCAGCACATCGCAGTCCATCCCGGCATCAGCCGCCATGGCTGAAATCGGGATAGATCAGCATGCCGCCGTCCACCGCCACGGTCGTTCCGGTGATGTAGCTGGCCAGATCGCTCGCCAAAAAGGCCGCGACGCGACCGATCTCCTCCGGCTTGCCGGGCCGGCTCATCGCGATCTTTTGGTCGAGGTCCCGCAGACTGTCGGGGTTCTCCCAGACGTTGGCGTTGATGGGTGTTTCGATCGCGCCGGGCGCAATGGCCAAGACGCGCACACCTTGCGTGGCCACTTCCTGCGCGACGGTCTTGGTGAACATGGAAAGCGCGGCCTTGGCGCTGGTATACGCGCTGTACCCGGCCCAGGGGATGAACTCGTGCACCGAGGTGATCTGCAGGATGACGCCGCGCCGCTGCGGCAGCATGCGTTTGAGGGCCTGCCGGGTGCAGAAATAGGGTCCGTGCAGATCCACGGCGATGACCGCGCCCCAGTGATCCGGGTCGCTGTCCGCACACGGTTCGCGCGGACCATCCATGCCGGCATTGTTGACCAGGATATCCAGGCCGCCGAATGCCGCATCGACGGCGGCAAAGAGGCGCTCCACCTGGTCGGGCTTGCCGACATCGCCGTAGACTGCGAATGCCTCGCCGCCGGCCAGCCGGATCTCCCGGACCACGCCTTCGGCGGTGTCGCGGTCCTCGAGGGCGTGCACCGCCACGCGCGCGCCGGCAGCGCTCAGATGCAGCGCGATGGAGTGTCCGAGACCGGAGTTCGCGCCCGTGACCAGCGCGCGGCGACCGGCTAGATCGATGCCAATCATGGTGGCCTCCTTCAGATCACCGTGACTTGAAAATCCTCGCCCTGCCAGGCATTCCGCAACGGCCAATAGAACGTGAACAGGATCCGTGTGCCCGATGCGAAGTCCTTGGTGGAAATGAGCGCCACGTGGCCGAGTCCCCAATCCTGGCTGTCGACATCCGCACAGCTGCTCCAGCCATTGCCCGACCAGTGAACCCTCGCCGGCTCGGGCAGCAGCACCTGCAGCTGCTGTCCCGCCGTCATTTGGTCCACGCGCTGGCGCGGTTGCCACAGCACGAAATCCAGCCGCGGTCGACGACCGCCATAGCGCGCCCAGGTTCGCACGGGCCGATCTACGGGCGAGCCCGCGGCAATGCTCAGCGCCAGCTTGATGAATTCGGCGTGCGCCCACACGAGCGGCATGGCCGAACCGCTGGGTTGACCCGGGTACAGACCGCGTGCGGGAATGGCCTCGCTGTCCCACACCTGTTCGGGCAACAGGCCGCCCTTGCCGGTCATCTGGGTCATGGCGTGCAGGTAGGGGTGCGCGTCGGCTCCCGCCAGCAGTGCAATGTGGCCGCGCTCACCGGTCAGCAACGGCCAGCCCCGTCCGCGTCCCGATCCATCGAAGGGCGCGCCATCGCGATGCTCTCCATAGCCGTCGCCCGTGTAGCGATGCCAGACCGGCCCGTTGGGCGTATCGGCCCTTAGAATTCCGTCGATCGCAGCGATGCTCGCGCTCATGGCCGGATCATCGACCGTGCGCAGACCGTAGCGCGCCAATTGCAGGCAGTCGATCGCCAGTTGTTCATCGGCGTACGGATCGGGGCTCCGGGCGCGATTCTTGATCGGTATTCGCTCGCGTCTGTCACCCGCGTGGATGAGCACCTCGGCGCATGCCGTGCGCATATAGTATCCAGGCACCCCGAGCCGGCGTGCGAGTTCGGTGTCCTGCGTCCAGGTCCACTCTTCGATGCGCGAGTTCCACGCATCGGCGAGCATGAGCGCGCACTCGGCCTCGCGGCCCGGCAGGAATTGACTGCCCTCGACCAATGCCGCGATCGCGACGGCAATGGTAAAGGCGTTCACGCCGGCATCCTCCTCCCATCGATCCTGAGCGGTCGCCGGACCTTCACGCGCGATAAAGCCGAGCGCGCGCCGCACCATGTCCTCGACGCGGACCGCGCCCAGGGCGCCGCGTTCGGCGAGTGCGCCCGCCAGCAGCACGGGAAAGGCCGTTTCATCGAGCTGGATGCCCTGCCAAAATGGCTTGCCGCCGAGCCACTGATTCTGCAGCCAATGGCCGTCCGCCTGCTGCGTGGCGATCAGATAGATCAGGATTCGCCGCGCATCTTCGATGCAACCGAGTGCCACCAGCGCACCGGCCGCCTCGACCAGGTCGCGTGGCCACACCAAATGGTAGCCGCCCCGGCTCACGCTGGATTCTCCCCAGGGAATCGACAGGCTCGCGACGAACGCTCCCGGAAAGGTGCGGTCGGCATGACTCTTGATCACGGCGGCCGAGCGCCACAGCAGATCGTGTTCCTCGCGCGTCAGTGCGCTTTCCAGTCCGCGCGGCCAGCGCACGGCATCGAGCCATTCCTGCCACGAACTGCAATACGCTTCCCAGCACAGGTCGAAGCCGTTTGCCAGGGATTCGAACGCCAAGGTGGCGGCGGCTTCGCGGCTGGTACAAAGCCCGAGCGCCAACGTGCCCGAGTTGGTCAGTTGCGCGGTCAATGCCACCTCGCCGGGACCAGCCTCCGCGAAATGCCAATGCATCGAGCCGTTGCAGTGGAAGTCCTGCCAACCGTCACTGGCACCCACGATTCCGACCGAACGTTGCAGCAGGCCGGCATTGCCATCCCGATCGATCGCGGCGAGCGCCATGCCGAACGGTCCCTGCTCGGCCCACAAGACGGGTCGGCCCTCCCATTCCTCGGCCCAGGCCTGGTTGTCGGTCGCGCTCCCACCGATGCGTGGCGCGGCGAGAGCAAACAACTTCAGGGCCGGGTCACCGTCCAGCGAATAATCGATGAGCAGGACGTCGCGCTCGGGATCGAGGCATATCCGGGTGGTGAAGGTGAAGCGGGCATGACTGTGGATAATGGTGATCGCCGGAATGGCATCATCGTGCCAGGCCACGGAATAGTTCCCCAGCCGGCGAAGCTCGACCCAGAAACCCTCGGTGTCGGCGACGATGAACCCCAAGTCCTTGAGCTGGGGAATATCCGGGCGCGGATGGTAAACCTCGGTGACGATGCCCTGCGCGACCGTGAACCACAACCGGGAGGTTCCTTGCGCCGTGCCGACGGCATCCTTGGCCGCAGGGGCCCAGGTGGGAAAGGAGCGATCGGCCACCGGCGCCTTGCCTTGAGGTCGAACAGTTTCCATCGTGCGGTACCAGACCGAATGGTCGTCTTGGCCGGTCGAACGGGGGTCGATTGCGCTGGCGGGGCGATCGCCACTAGAGCACGCCCTTCCCTGAAAGGATAGCGCGCGTACATTAAATCTCGGCTTGGGCGGGCGGTCCTGCATCCGCGTTGCTTTGGCCGTGCCTGCGCGTGGCCGGCCGCGGCGCCTGCACGCAGCCGTCGTACCCGGCGCAGGGCCCGTGTGTACAATCATCCGATCTGCGCCGACTAACGGGCATTGCCACGGCGCCGAGCGTTGACGCCAAGTGTGGCTAGTCGAGGCGAATACTCAGGCCATCGCGATCGCCGACCTCTCCGGTTACATCGTCGTTCGGGGACCAATGTCATGCAGACCGATTCCTTCGCTGGACTGTTCGATCAAAACGCAGACCAGTGGGCCCGGCGTGAACCCATGATCCTCTCGGATTTCACGGCTAGACCGCGCGTACTGCAGGAACTCGCGCCTTTGACAGGCAAGCATGTGCTGGATCTGGGATGCGGAGAGGGATACGTGGCGCGTCTGGTGGCACAGGCTGGCGCCCGGTCGGTCTTCGGCATCGATATCTCCGGCGAGATGGTCGGGCGTGCACGACAGGCGGCCGCCGCCGGCGCGCCCTGTCCGATGACCTTCGAAAGCGGCAATGCCGTGAATTTCCAGGATTTTCCGCCAGAGCCATTCGACCGGGTGATCGCCGTATTCATGGTCAGCTATTTGAGCTGCGCGGAAATGACCGCGGTATTTCGGGCCGTGCGTTCGCGCCTCGCTCCGGGCGGCCGTTTCATTTTCACGGTGCCGCACCCATTGCTGCCCTATATCCGCCCCCTGGAAAAACCCGTGTACTTCGACTCGAACGGCCGAGATTATTTTGCGGGTGTCGATGAGTCGTATGAAGGGTACATCTGGCGACGGGACGGCAAGGCCGTCCAGGTGAGCTACATGCACAAGACTTTTGCCGATTATTTCGACGCCTTGGCCGCTGCGGGGTTCCAAACACTCCCCAAAATCATCGAGCTGAGGGTCACCGAGGAGCACCTGGCTCTGGATCGCGAATTTTTCGAAGGTGCAATGGGCTACCCGCTGCAGGTGCTGTTTCGCATCGATGCGCCGTGAGCCCGGGGGCGGGGGGGGGGGGGGGGGGGGGGGGGGGGGGGGCGGCGCCGCCGGGGCGGGGGGGGGGCGGGGGGGGGGGGGGGGGGGGGGGGGTGGGGGGGGG
>VFSW01005612.1_pt1 | contig 18545 bp, 13 predicted proteins | sample 5358111 | NCBI WGS metagenome assembly VFSW01 (sample SAMN11554181, study PRJNA540505) | mine drainage metagenome | isolation source: sediment from site ElyBrook_90M | place: USA: Ely Copper Mine, Vershire, VT | collected 2017 | reverse complement strand
CCCCGCCCCCGCGCCCGCGCCCCCCCCCCCCCCCCCCCCGGGGCCCCCCCCCCCGGGCCCCGCCCCCGGCGCCCCCGCCCCCCGGGCCGGCGCCCGCGCGGGGGCGCGCAACGACCCCCTCGTCATCGCCGCCCGCCTCGAACGCGTCCACCGTGTCCACGACCTCGGGCGACTCGTCGCCTTCCGGCGGCGCGCTCGACACGCGCTGGGCCATCGCCGGCATGGTCGGCCTGTCGACCGACTGCCTGGGCTTCGGCCTCGGCGTGCGCGGCGGCAAGACGTTCGACAACCACCTCTACGTGGGTGGCAGCTTCGTCTACCACTTCCCGGGCTGCGCCGCGTACGGCTACCAGGGCCTGTACGGCAACTACTCGTACTCGGCAGGCCTGTTCTACTTCGGCCCCGAGGCCGGCTACGACTTCGACCTGAAGGCGGTCGTCCTGCGCGCGTACATGGGCCTCGGCGGCGCCTTCCTCAACTCCTCGTGGAACGGTCCAGGTCAGAGCTACAGCAACAACCCCAGCGAGTTCGTGGTCTGGCCGGGCGCCTCGGTGTTCTGGGACGTTCCCGGCAGCGACTGGTTCATCGGCGGCGACGTCCGCTTCGTGAGCGTCTGGGGCGGGCCCGCGGTCGGCTTCTTCTTCACGGGCGGCATTCACCTTGGCACCTGACGCGCACCCGAGGCGGCGCTCGTGAACCCCGCTCCGCCTCCCTCGCTCCCGCCGTCCGTCCCGCCGTCGTTCGCGCCCCCGCCGTCGATGCCGCCTCGCGCCGGCGCGCGGCGCGTGCTCCTCGCGCTGGCGATCGCGCTCGGGCTCGCGCTCGGGGTCGTGGTGGCGATCGTCGTGGCGCGGCGGGTGACCGCGCGGGGCGGCGCGGCGGCGGGCGTCGTGCGCATCGTGCTGGCCACGCACAGCGGCACGGGCTTCTTCGTGCGGGGGCCCGACGCGTCCGCGTACGTCGTCACGGCCAACCACGTCGTCGACAGCGGCGAGCGCGTGCTCGTCGAGCGCACCGTCACCGGCTCCGGCGGGCGCCACTGGACCGAGGCGTACCCCGAGGCCGAGGTGGTCGCCTTCGACGCCGACGCGGATCTGGCCGTCATCCGCCTCGACGGCGTGACCTCCGATCACTTCACCTCGCTCCGCCTCGCCGCCGAGCCCGTCGCCGACGAGGCCATCCTCTCGTACGGCTACCCGGCCAGCAGCCTCGCCTCGAGCTCAGGCCTGGTCTCCAAGCCGGGCAAGGTGCTCAGCCTCGTGAAGTTCCCCGTCGTCGACCGGCGCACCGGCGAGATCACCCGCAGCGACGCGGTCGACGGCCTGCTGATCTCCGCGGAGATCGAGCCGGGGTTCAGCGGCGGGCCCACCGTGAACGAGCGGGGCGAGGTCGTCGGCGTGAACGTCACCAAGGACACGGTGCACCGCGCGCAGAACGGCGCCGTGTCGGTCGCCGCGCTGGCGCGGCTCCTGGCGCAGGTCCACCCGCGCGCAGAGGTGAAGGACCCCGATGCGACCGAGGTGAAGGCTCTGCTCTCGAAGATCCAGGCCGAGTACCTGCTGCTGCCGGTCGAGCGGCGATCGTCCGCGCGGGAGCAGGACTACGTCAGCGCCTCCGACCTTCCCCGGCTGGAGGAGCTCATCGGCGCCGTGCGTCACCTCGAGGACAACACGGCACGCGACGAGCAGACCAAGCTCTCGGGGCAGGCCACGCTCGGCGTCGTGCTCGCGCGCCTGCCGGGCCGCCCCCTCGAGACGTACACGGATCGTTCGACGCGCAAGGCGCTGGCCGATTGCGAGCTGCGCGCGCGCAGCCTGCGCGAGTTCTTCGGTGCGCTCGTGCCGCACGGGGGCGATGCCGACGCCCTGGCCGGCGCGGCCGACGCGCGCTGCGGTGCGCTCGCGTTCCGCCCGCTGGTCTGGGACCTCACCGCCCTGGCGCTTCGCTGGGAGGGCAAGGAGCGCGCGGTCACGGTGGGCAAGGTCGAGTGCGTCGATCCGGAGCGCCACGTCTACCGGGCGTCGACGCGGCTCGAGGGGATCGATCACGTCGTGGACGTGTGGCTCGCGACCGACGGGGGACGCCTGCGCCTCAAGGTGTTCGACAACGACGGCCGTCCCGCGGGCCTTTCGCTCGTGCAAGACGCCCCGGCATCGCAGTTCTCGGGCTCGTGGCACCGGTCCGAGCCGCGCGCGGCCCACGACTTCGGCAACGGCGTCGACGCCGACACGACGACCGACGAGACGCTGGTCGTATCCATCGGCACCGACGACGCGGCGACGGTCACCCACCAGCTCAAGCGGCGCGTCTACTTCACGGGCCGGCGCCGGCCCGCGTGCGGCGGCATGTCGCTCGATCTGGGCCTCGAGCAGAGCTTCTCGGGCACCCTCCACGACGGCGCGATCGTCGCCTTCCGTCAGAAGCCCGCGAAGAGCCTGGGCGCGGACATGGCGCGATGCTGGTCGCTCTTCACGTACGCACCCGACCAGGTCGCGGTCCTCAAGCGGGTCGGCGACAAGCTGCTGATGTACCGGACCGACGGCCTCGCGTTTCCCGAGGCCGCCGAGTTCGACCGGTAAGCGGGCTACCAGTCGCCCGGTTCCACGGGGCCGGCGACGCCGTCGCGTAGCCAGAACAGACGCTCGCCGTCGCTGGCCAGCCCGTCGATGGCGTCGACCGCGGGGCTGACCGACGCCACGTCGCCCCCCTCCAGGGGAACCTCGAGCACCCGGACCTTCCCGTCGACCGCGGCCTCGTTGACCCACGCCACACGGCGCCCGTGCGCGACCAGGTGCGCGAAGCCCGCGAAGTCCTGGACGAGCTGGCGAGGCGTACCGCCAGCCCGCGGCACCGCCCAGAGCGACTCGCTGCGCTGCTCCACCCAGACCACCTGATCGGCCACGACGACGACCGAGCCGGGCAAGCCACGGTCGGTTGCCAGCGGGGCGGGAGCCCGTGCGCCCGCAGCGGCGGCGAGCACCGTGCCCTCGAGCCGGTCGGCCCAGAACGCCGTGCCGTGGTCGAGGACCGCGCTCACCACGTCGCCCTGGTACTTGCCGAGGACCACGGAGTCCCCGGGGCCCCCGCCGTCGCGAGGCGCGTTCACGGACAAGCGCACCACCCGGCTCGTGCGCAGCAGTCCCTGCGTGCTCGGGTCGACGTCGACTACCACGACGGACGCGTCGTCGGCGGCGATCGACTGCGGGTGCACGAACGGATCGGCTACGACCACGGGGACGCCCCCGTCGAGAGGCATCCTGCGGACGGTGCGTCCCGCGCTGACCCAGACGGCATCGGCCGTCACGGCGAGGCCCGTCACGGGCATGCCCAGCCTGGCCAGCGCCGTGGGGGCTCCGCCGTCGACGGGCTGCACCTCGATGGTGCCGTCGGCGCCGCGCGCGACGACCAGCCGGCCGGAGCCCGCCGCGAGCCTGTCGGGCGTGGCCGGGGGACTGCCGTCGGTGATCGCCGCCAGCATCTCGAGATCATCGTCGGGCGGGAGCTCGGTGCGCGACGGCGAGGTCGCGAGCGTCCACAGCTGGAAGCCCCCGACGCCGACGACGACGAGCGCGCCGAGCGCGAGCAGCGAGCGAGTCTGGGGCGTCAAGCCGGCGCAGCATAGCGCGCGGCTGGCTACTCGCTGGCCTGGACCCTCGCCCCGTGGCGCACCTCGTCATCGAGTCGCCGGGCCCCCTCCAGCAGCAGAGACATCGTCGCCTTGTGGATCTGCCGCGGCACGTCCACCTTCGCCTCCGTGAACAGGAAGCGTCCGTCGTGGGCGCGCAGCAGGGCGTAGACGCACTCGGCGCCGCTCGGTTCCTCCCGGTCGCGCGGTCGCGCCGCAACGACCTCGCCGTCGCGCAGCAGCAGGCGCGCGTTCAGCTCCGGAACCCGCACGTCGAGCACCCCGCTGCGGTGCTCGAGCGAGAGCACCTGGAGCAGCGACCCCAGGGGCAAGTGCGCGAGGCTGCCCGCCACGCCCCCGGAGAGGGCACGCTGCAACGACTCGCGCAGCCGGTCCCCGTAGTCCAGGGCGTTGCTCACCCGCAGCCCCAGCTCCTCGAGATCGATCGGCTTGACGACGTAGTCCACGGCGCCCAGGCGCAGGCCACGCATGCGATCGTGGCGCGCCCGCGAGGCCGTGGCGAAGATCACGGGCGTGAGCGCCGTCTCGCGATGGCCGCGCAGGTGCACGAACAGCTGCCATCCCGACATGTGGGGCATCGAGACATCCGTGATCACCAGGTGAGGTCCGAACGTGACGGCCGTGGCGAGGGCCTCGACGCCGTCGGCCGCCGTGGCGACCTCCCGGTCGGGGGCCGACAGCTGCTCGGCCAGCACTTCACGCGTCGACAGGTCGTCGTCGACGATCAGGATCCGGGGCATGGGCGGCTGCCGTTGCAGCGGTCGTGCCCGCGGCGACTCCCTGGCCTTTGCGGCACCTCGACGCTATCCGGGGGCTCGCGCGCCCGCCGCGGCAGGCGCCGAATTTGCCGGTGCGCGAATCGCGACGACCTGGCTCCGCTCGGGGGTTCCGTCCGACGGTGGAAGCGTGAAGCGGAAGAACGTGCGCCGACTGCGGCTCTCCGCCCAGATCCGACCACCGTGCGCCTCGACGAGTCCCTTGCTGATGTACAGACCCAGTCCGAGGCCCGCCTGCGGCCCCGCCTCGGCCGAGGGCGTGCGGTAGAAGCGGGCGAAGAGGCGGGACAGATGCGCCTCCTCGATCTCGGCGCCCTCGTTGACGACCGACACGCGCACCTGGCCATCGTCCTGCTCGATGCGCACGTCGATCGCCGTGCCGCGCTCGCCGTACTTGGCCGCGTTCGTGAGCAGGTTCGACATCACCTGCTCGACGCGTGCGGGGTCCGCGAAGACCTCGGGCAGCCCTTCCTGCGTTTCGACGCGGACCTCGCGGTCCGCCAGCTGCGGATGACGCGCGAGGATCTGCTGGATCAGCGGCGGGAGGGCGACGCTGCGGCGCTCGAGCTTGAGTCGGCTCGCCTCGATGCGCGTCGCGTCGAGCAGGTCCTCGATCATGCGGTTCTGGCGGAGCGCGGCGATCCGGATGTGCTCGATCGACTCGAGCTGCTTGTCGGTGGCGGTCGGACCGAGGCCGCGGCGCAGCACCTGCGCGTGCAGGACGATCCCGTTGATGGGCTGGCGCAGATCGTGGGCGATGACCGCCGTCCACTCCTCCCTCTCGCGCTCGAGCTGCTTGAGAGTGGAGATGTCGTCGTAGAGCGCCACCGCACCCTGGACGCTGCCGTCGAGATCCCGCAGGGGAGCCGCGCTCGCGGCGACGGGGACGAGCGTGCCGGCGCGCGTCTTGATCGCCAGCTCGATCCCGGTCACCGCCTCGCCGCGCTCCAGCGCCACCGCGCACGGCATCTCCGTGGACGACAGGCGAGCGCCGGACGGCCGGCGCAGATCGAGCACCTGCGAAGGGTCTCGCTGCTCGAGCGGGTCGTCGGAGGCGCACGCGTCGTTCGCGGCCCGGTTCCAGTGAACGACCCTGCCCTCGTTGTCCGTGATCAGGACCGGCTCGGGCATCTGGTCGATGACCGTCTGCAACCATTCGCGACCGCGCGCCTCGATCTCGTGCACGCGCGCCGCCCGCAGCGCGCTCGCCGCCCGGGAGGCGAACAGGTCGATCTTCCGCCGGTCCTGCGCGTCGAGGGGCTCTCCGCCGCGCTTCGGGCCGAGCAAGAGCGTGCCCACGTGCGAGCCGGCGAACACCAGGGGCGTGGCCTCCGTCGCCTGGTCGGTCGGTTCTTCGGCGGTGACGAGCTGGGTGAACGCGGCGGGATCGTCCTCGGAGGGGATGCCGACGGCGGCGTGCTCGGTGCCGACCAGCCGTCGCGCCTGCTCGGCGATCTCGCGCATCACGGGGACCAGATCGTGCCCCGCCATGTGCGCCACCGCCTGCGAGATCGCGTCGGATGCGAGGGTGAGCGCCTCGAGCAGCGTGCGCAGCTCGTGCTCGGCCACCTTGGCTTGCTCGGCCTTGCGCTCCGAGCGGTCCAGGTCCAGCGAGGTGAGCGCGATGCCCGCGAGGCCGAGCGTGACTGCGCCGGCGACGAGGAGCGCGAACGCCGAGCGCTCCTCGAACCCGAAGTAACTCCGGCCCGCGCCGATGACGATGGCGAGCAAGGGAAGCACGACGATGGTCGTGAACCCCAGGCGCCGCGCCGTCGTCCCGCCGGCCGTCGGGCTCCAGAGCAGGGAGACGAGCCCGCGCCCCGGTCGCGCGAGCAGGATCGCCGTGGCCAGGAGGCACATGCAGACGGAGCCCGCGAGCGAGGTGCCGTGATCGGGGGCGCGGAACAGCTGCGGAGCGCCGAGGACGTGGCCCAGCAGCGTCACCAGCCCGATGAAACCGACCGTGCCACCGAGCGCCTCGGCGGGGCGCTTGCCGTCCGGCGTCGAGCGGTCCGAGACGACGAGCGCAGCCGCCAGGAGGATCAGCGCAAACGACGCCGGAACCGAAGGCATCCCGATGCCGGGCCAGAGGTCGAGCGCCCGATCGAGCAGCGCCGTGGCGGCAATGGCGGCCGCTGTCACGGCCAGACCGTCTCTGACGGCGCGCCTGGCCGCCGTCGCATCCGACTCGTCGACGAGCAGGGCCATGGCCGCGAGCGTGAAGGCCACCGCGGACGTTGCGGACATGGGCGGCCCGCCGCCGAGCGGCGTGGTGATCCGCACGATCCCCGCCGTCGTGCCCACGACCTCGACGACGGCGACGGCGAGGGCGCCGAAAGCAGCAGCGCGCCCCGCGCGTTCGAGCGCACCGACCTCCCCCTGCGAGCGCCTCTCCGACTCGGCCATCGGGGCCGCCTCGTGCAGGCTTCGCACCAAGCGCCATTGTTGCAATGATCTCCAGTCGGTCCGGCGCTCGAGGGGCGCAGACTCTGCGCGTCCCGGCGAAAGACGTGCGCGCGTCGCCCCGGGGCACGATGGTTGCTGACGCCTCACGGTGCAGACCATGGAATCCTCGATCCCCGCGGGAACCCACTCCTGCCCGGCTCCCGACCTTGCGCTGAAGCGCATCCTTGTCGTCGACGACGACGAGGGGACCCTGCGCGCCATCGCAGCGCTACTCTCCGGCGAGTACGACGTCTTCACGGCCAGCGACGGCGTCGAGGGGCTCCAGGCGGCGATCGTCCACCCGCCCGACCTCATCATCGCCGACGTGTGGATGCCGCGGGGCGACGGTGTGACCATGGTCCAGCGCATCAAGCAGATCGAGGCGCTGCGCCACGTGCCCGTCATCTTCCTCACGGGGCAGACCTCGGTGCACAGCGTGGTCGCGGGCATCTCGGCCGGCGCGTGGGCGTACCTGCCCAAGCCCATCGATCCCGACATCCTGGAGCGCAAGGTGCGCGGCGCCCTCGCACGGTTCGCGTAGGTCGTGGCATCCTCGGGCTCATGTTCCGAGCCACATCGACCGGCGACCGCATCGAGCTCAGCGACGACCAGGCCGGCAGCGCGGCGACCATCGTCCCGGGACGCGGAGCGATCATCACCGGCTTCCGCGTCGGCGATCGCGAGCTACTCTACCTCGACGAGTCGACCCTGCGCGATCCGGCGAAGAACGTCCGCGGCGGCGTCCCCTTGCTCTTCCCGTCACCAGGACGCCTGACTGGCGACCGCTTCGAGCGCGACGGCCGCTCGGGCTCGATGAAGCAGCACGGCTTCGCGCGCGACCTGCCGTGGCTGCCCCGCGCTCACGACGACGCCGACGCGGCGCGGGCGACCCTGGTGCTGCGATCGAACGACGCGACGCGGACGATGTACCCGTGGGACTTCCAGGTGACGCTCGGGGTCGCCCTGCGGGGCGCGGCGCTGCGCCTGGACCTGTCGGTCCAGAACACCGGCACTTCGCCGATGCCCTTCGGCTTCGGCATCCATCCGTACTTCCTCGTGTCCGACAAGGCCGGCGCGCGCATCGCGACGCGAGCGACCAGGGCCTTCGACAACGTGAGCAAGACGATCGTGCCGTTCCGGGGCTTCGACCTGACCGCGAAGGAGGTCGACATGCACCTGCTCGACCACGGCAGCAGCGAGAGCGCGCTCGACTGGGCGGATGGCGCGCGTCTCGAGCTGCGGGCGTCGCCCGAGCACCGGCGATGGGTGGTGTGGACGCTCGCCGGTCGCGACTTCGTGTGCGTCGAGCCGTGGACCGCGCCCGCCGACGCGCTAAACTCGGGCGAGAGCTTGCTTTTCGTGGAGCCCGGGTCGAGCAAGGCGCTCTGGATCGAGATGAAGTACGAGGGCCCGTGATCACCCACGTCTTCGACCTGGCGATGCGCATGCCGGTGCGGCTCGCGGTGATGTTCTCCATGAGCTGGTTCGGCATTCCCCACGGCGATCCGCAGGGAGCGGGGCCGGATCCGTCGTACGGCAACTCGCAGTGGGGCGGCGGGTGCGTCGCCCAGAACAACCCCGCGACCTGCGGCACGTGCGTGCTGGAGGGCACGGGGGACACGTGCCTGCAGAACGGCGCCGCGCAGCGCGACACCGCGTCGCGCCGCCGCCCGCTCGCGGGCATCTACTCCGCGAGCGCGCAGGACACCGAGGGGCTCCGTCGCGTGGACCTGATGCTGTCCAACGTCCGTCGCCCGTGCGACGACGGCGCCGGGATCGACGCCTGGGCGGTGCAGATGAACGGCACGCGCGACACCCCGGCGCACCCGAGCAACCCGTCTTGCTCCACCTGCGCGATCTCGTACGACGCGACGCAGGGCTTCCTGAAGGAGGCCGACGCGGCGCACCTGGACGGCGTCGTCATCCCCGCCGACGACGCCACCTTCTACTTCCACTTCGGGACGGACGTCGGCCTGGGCGCCTGCGACGATAGCGCCGGCAACCCGAAGCAAAACTGCGAGGACGCGCTCACGCAGGACTTCGTCGACATGGCGACGATGTCGCTCGCGCACCCGTCGGCGCTCAAGCTCGACGGCAAGCCCCTCCTCTACGTGTACATGGACCCCGGTTACCTCACGCCGGCACAGTGGGGCACCATCCTGCAGAACGCGCGCGACACCGCCGGCACCGACTTCTACTTCGTCGTGTCGAGCCAGAACGCGACGCAGACGGCGTTCTTCGAGGTCTTCGACGGCATCTCGCCGTGGGTGCAGCTCGACTGGTCGAACAGCTCGGGCTCGACGGTGCGGGCGCACGCCCAGGCCTGGGCAGCGGGGATGCACGATCCGCTGTATGCCGCCGTGGGCCAGTACCCCGGGCGGGTCGTCTTCGGCGCCGCCACCCCGGGCTTCGACGACTACACCGAGAACTGGGGCGGATGCACCGAGCGGCAGCTGCCTCCGGGCGATCCGCGCGATCCGCAGGTACTGCTCGGCGAGTTCGACTACTTCCACGCGAAGGGCACGACCGGGCTGGTCATGCAGACGTGGGACGACTGGACCGAGGGCAGCGAGTTCGAACCCGACGTCGCCGGCGGCACCTCGATGCTCGTGTCGCTCCGGCAGCAGCTCGGGGCCCTCTACGGCGAGGCCCCCGATCCCGCCGGGGACACGCGACTGACGGACCGATGGACCTCCTTCGGTCAGGCGCGCAACTGCGCCGGCGGGGATGCGGGGACCTCGCCCGTCGTCGATCTGACGTGTGCTGCAAGTGGAGATGGCGGCACCGACGGGGGCGACGCCGGAAGGGCGGACGCGGGCGCGGGGGGCGCCGATGCGTCGGCGGCCGACTCGGGCGTGGGCGTCGTCGACGGCGGCGATGCGAGCGTCGACGGGGGCGAGGGAAACGGCGGAACCTCGGGCAAGGGCAGCTCGGGCTGCGGATGCGCGACGATCGGGCTGCCGCCCTGGAGCGACCCCGTCCCGAGCGCACTGCTCGGCGTGCTGGCGATGGTCCTGCGCCGGAGGCTCAGGTCAGGTCCGGCCTCGCGGCATGCGGCCCCATGACCGAAGGCCGCCCTGCCCACGGAGAGTGGGTCAAGGGGACGTGTAGATTCCGTCGACGCCGAGCTGGCCGCCGTAGACCACGAAGGTGTGCCGCAGCCCGTCGCTCGGTCGGTACACCGTGAGCTTCACGGTCTGCGTCGGGCTCACGCGACTGCTGAGCGCAGGCAGATCCGTGCCGGGCGCGATCACCGTCCCATCGTATTCGACGAGGACGTCGCCCGGCACGACGCCGGCCGCGCCAGCCTGGGACGCGTAGAGGATCGTCTGGACGAGGAACCCCGCGGCGGCTGGCGGCAGCATCTCGATGAGGAAGGCCCCGTGCAGCTGGATGAAGTGGCTCGTCGTCGAGTCGATGAGCTCCAGGCCGGGTACCACGACGTCGCCCGAGTCGAGGCTCACCGATCGAAACGCGAACTTCCGCGCGGTCCAGGTGCCGACCTTCTGGCCGTCGGAGAAGAGAGTCACCCGATAACCTTTCGACCCGGCGAGTGGGCCCTGGAAGGAGGCGTACAGGCCACCCGACTGCGCCATCTCGACGGGAGCGTTGGAAGCAGCCTCCACCTCGGCCGCCGGAGTCGCGCCGAGCGCCTCGATGACGTACGTCCCGTTGAGGAGGGCCAGCCCACCCTTCTGCGCGTCGGCGAACGCGACCGCTGCCTGCTTGTCATCGTAGTCCTTGGCCGTCCACTCCCCCACCTTCTGACCGCCGGAGTACAGGGTGACGCGGTAGCCGTACGCGGGGTTCCGCGGCAGGTGCGCGGGCGCCAGGCCGCAGGCTGCGAGCATCGCGAAGACGACGAGCGCGGCGGGCGTCCGCATCACGGCTGCGGAGAGTAGCAACGATCAGAACGCGACCGCGACCCCCACGCGCCCGAACGCGCCGTTCATCGACAGCGTGCCCAGATCGGTGCCGCCCACGCGCTGCGGGCTGTTGCTCGGCAAGTCGGGAGTCATCGCCAGCGACATGGGCGCTGCCCACGCGTAGCCGCCCTCGGCCGTGAGGCGCAGGATGATGGGAACCCCGCCCGCGTTCAGGTGGGCGAAGCCCCAGGCGACGCCCAGGCTCGCGTCGCCGCAGGGCACCCACGCCGAGGCGACGAGCGGGGCCACGGCGGAGGTCTCCTCGATGCTCGCGCCCTGGTACTGCGCGCCCGGTGCGACCGTGGCCAGCACGTCGAGCCACGGGACGATCATGAAGCGGACGGCCAGCGGCGCCGTGACGCGATGCACGGTGAGCGAAGAGCCGGACCCTCGCGCGGTCGCCCCGGTCGAGCCGTAGTCCCACGCCGCGCCGGCCACGAACGCGAAGCGCCCGCTCGTGAGGATCGCCGCCGAGCCGGCCAGGCTGAACGCCGGCATGTAGTCGTTCGACGAGAACGGCGAATATCCCGGGCTCTCGACGAACGAGCCCCGGTATCCCGTGCGCAGCTCGAACGGCGCCGCCTCCGCGGAGTAGGCCGGAGGTGCCGGCCTCTCCTGGGCGAAGGTCGGCGCGGCGACGGATGCGACGAGCGACGACGACAGAACCGCGAGGATGGTCGAGTTGCGTTTCATGGCTCACAGACCCTCCAGCAAGAGACCCGCGTAGCTGCGCGCCGTCGCCGTGTCGGGCGTCAGCGCATCGAACACCGTCGCCCCCACGGTGCCCTCGGTGTCGATCGCGACGAGCGAGCGCCCCCCGTCGGAGCGCGAGACGTCGAACACGCTCGCGATGGGCTTCTGCGCGTACAGGGGGACCGGATGCAACGTCGCCAGGCTCATCGCCGCCAGCTGCGAGCTCTGAGGCACGAACGCCCACACGCGCTGCCCATCGGGCGAGATCGACAGCGTCGCAGCCGTGGACGTCTCGAGCGGCGCCGCCGTGCGCGTCGTCAGGTCGAGCACGTAGAAATCGGACGCTCCCCCGGTCTCGAGCACCTTCAGCTCCGGGTGCGGCTGCGGCACGTCCATGACGTTCTGGATCTCGTCGGTGATCCCGAGCACCTCGACGCTGCGGTAGGGCTGCCCCGCGGCCAGGCCGAGCGTCCAGAAGGCCACGCCCCCCGCCGAGGCCGCGTTCCACAGCAGCGCGATGTCGGTCCCGTCGCTGGTGCCTCCCGCCGCGCCCGTGACCACGGAGAGGTTGGCGTACGGCGCGGGGAACGTCACCCTCTCGGTCGTGCTGGTGTCGGGATCGACGAGCACGGCGCTGCTGCTCGCGGGGGTCAGGGCCGCCACGCGCAGCCCCCCGTCGGTGGTCACGAACGCGAAGTCCGTGGGGACGGCTCCGACGTCGGTCAGGTTGATGACGGGCTGGAAGTCGTTCGGGGAGCCCGGCGCCGACGCGGCGAGCTGCAGCGTGATGACGTTGGAGTCGTTCGTCGTCCGCACGGCGATGCGCGCGTCCTGCGTCTGGCCCGCCGGTCCGTCGATGACGATCACGCCCGCCGGGGTGAGCGTGCGCGTGTCGGTGCCGCTGGTGAGCTGCACGGTGATCTCCGGGCGAGGCGGCACGTCGGCGACGTGGTCGAGATCCAGCAGCGTCACGTCGCGATCGGTCTCGACGACGAGCAGCCGCCGCGTCCCTGCCGGAAGGTGGAGCGTCGGCGTGAACACCAGGTGCTGGGGCGTGCCGCCGAAGCTGCGGATCGTGCGCGAGATGGGGTTCGAGGGGCCTGCGGGCTGCGTGAGATCGAAGAGGACGATCTCGTTCGGGTTCTCCACGAACGAGCCCGGGCTGCCGTTGCCCGCGAACGCCGCCGCCCAGTGGCCCTCGGGGTCGATGGCCAGGCTGCCCAGCGGTTCGGCCATCGGGTACGACTGCGCGCTCAGCGTCGCGGCATCGATCACCGTGAGCGACGGGAACTGGTCCTGCTTGCTCAACCGCGGACTGTCCCCGGCGCTCAGCACGAACAGGCGCGAGGAGTCGGGGGCCTCCTGCGCCGTCAGCATCTGGTGACCGATGGGCAAGAAGCCCACGTCGAGGTCCTGATCGGCCCTCGCGCGCAGCGTCATGGCGCGGTGGTTGGGATCGTCGATGACGATGGCCGCCGTGGTGAGCCCGAAGGAAGGAATGGACGACGGCGGTGACTGGTTCCACGGGCCGGGGCGCTGGTTGCACGACGCCAGCAGCAGCAGCGCGGTGGCGGCCAGGGCAGGGCGGACGATGCCGGAGACGCGCGAGGTACTCATGGCTGGCTCCCGTTGACGATGCGCGAGCCGAGCTCGAAGCCCGTGAGCGTACGGGCCTGGCCGCTCGTGAGGTCGATGAAGGTGATGCGCCCCTCGGGGTTGGATTGAGCGACGTAGGCCGCGTTCGCGCCCGCCACGACGCCCGTCCCTATGGGCGGGCTCGCCAGCGAGAACTGGTCGACCTCCAGCGTGGGCATCTTCACGACGTAGGCCTCGTAGATGCTCCCGAGGTCCTCCGACGTCGTGACGATCGCGCGGTCGCCCGCCGGCGAGAGCCCGACGGCGTTCGGAGGCGCGTTGGTGCCCACCAGCTTCGCCGGCAGCGGCAGCCCCACCGGCACGACGCTGAAGGCGCCACGCGCCGAGGTCCCCGCGTCGGGCGGGAGCGTGTGCAGGACGATCGCGTCCTTCGCGCCGGGTGTGGGGAAGACGGCCAGGAGCGGAAGGTGCAGCGGCGTCGTGCGGAACGTCTGCGCCGACAGGTCGAGGATCGTGATGGCGTCGACGGGCAGCGCGGTCGTGAAGAGCAGCGTCGTGTTGCCGTCGTCGGCCACGAGCGCGCGGCCCACGGTCTGCCCCGTGATGGCGAGGGTGGTGAAGGCCGTGGGGTCGGTGGCGATCGCCGGGATGGGCAGCGTGGCCACGGTCGCGATGTCGCGCATCACCACGAGCGCCTCGGCGCCGGACGGCGTCAGCGTGAGGTCGGTGGCGTTGGCCGGCAGGGTCACCACGGTGAGGTTGCCGGTGGTGAGATCGACCACGCCGATGGTCGGCTGGTAGTCACGGCGCACGAGCGCGAAGTGTCCGTCGGGCGTGACCGACACGTCGTTCGGGGCGCTCGTGACCGGGCCGCTGCCGCCGCCCGCGCCGGCCTCGGCGTCTCCCGCATCCCCCGCGGCATCGCCCGCGCCTGCGTCGGCGACCGGGCTCGCCGGGATGTCCACGGAGAAGTTCGCGGTGACCTGGGGCGTGGGGCCGGTCAGATCGAGCACCGAGACGCCGTCCTGGGTGACCGCGTAGGCGTGGGCGTCGTCGGTGGAGAAGGCGACGGTCGAGGGCCTGTACCCGATCGAGACGATCGTCGCGGGCACCTTGCCGGTGAGATCGAGGACGCTCACGTCCTGGAAGCCCTGCGTCGGATCCGGATCCGTCACCTTCGTCACGTCGCCCCACGCGAGCGCCCAGTGCCCGTCGGCCGAGACGGTCCACGCGTTGACGTCGGTCGCCAGGGGGAACGAGGTCGACGTGAGCTTGCCGTTCGCCGTCGCCTGCATGAGCGTGGCGTCGTGGGAGAGCACGTTGAGCACGATGGCCTCGTCGGTCACGCCCGGGATCGCGGCGAGGTAGGTCGGCCCGTCGCCGGCGGTCACGGTCGCCACGGCGAGCGTCGAAGCCTGGATGTACGCCACGCGGCCGCTCGACGGGTTGGCGATCCACACGTACTGCCCGGTCGAGACCGGGGACTGGTACTGGCTCTCGACCTTGGTCTCGGGAGGTCCTCCCGTGTCGGCGGCGGTGGAGGCGTCCTCCGCGAAGGTCCCTCCGTCGTCTCCGTACGAGGCGCCGGCGTCTCCTCCGGCGCCGAAGCCGGCGTTCGCGCTGCCGTCCATGGCGCTGCTGCAGGCCGTGGCGAGCCACACGACCGCCGGCGCCGCGCTCAGTGCGCGGGTCCAGGATTTCATGATGTCCCTCCGCCAGCTCCCGCAGCAACAGCGGTGCCAGGATGCTCCCGCGGCGTGGCGCGCGCGGCTACGCGGGGTTTCGCCCCCGCGGCCCATGACGCTCGAGTCGCGACGAGCGTGAACCCGGCGACCCTCCGCCGCGCTAGCATGAGAGAGATGGTGGGAGAGGCCGTGTCTGCGCCTCGGACGGTGGGGCGGTACGTCGTCTACGGCGAGATCGCCTCGGGCGGCATGGCCACCGTCCACTTCGGGCGCCTCACCGGCGTGGCCGGCTTCGCCCGCTCGGTCGCCATCAAGCGGCTGCACGCGCAGTACGCGCGCGATCCGGACTTCGTGAAGATGTTCCTCGACGAGGCCCGCCTCGCCGCGCGCATCACCCACCCCAACGTCGTCGCCACGCTCGACGTCGTCTCGGAGGGCGAGGACCTGTTCCTCGTGATGGACTACGTGCGCGGCGTCTCCCTGTCCGAGCTCTGGCGCATCCTGCGCCACCGGGGCGAGCGGGTGCCGCCGCTGATGGCGACGGGCATCCTCGTGGGTGCGCTGCACGGGTTGCACGCCGCCCACGAGGCCCGGGGCGACACGGGCGAGCGGCTCGACATCGTGCACCGCGACGTGTCACCCCAGAACATCCTGGTGGGCACCGACGGCGTGGCGCGCGTGCTCGACTTCGGCGTCGCGAAGGCGGCGGGGCGCCTGCAGACGACGCGCGACGGGCAGCTCAAGGGCAAGCTCTCGTACATGGCGCCCGAGCAGATCCAGGGCGAGGCCGTCACGCGCAGGACCGACCTGTACGCCGCCTCGGTCGTGCTGTGGGAGACGCTCACGGGCGAGCGCCTGTTCAAGGGCGAGAACGAGGGCAACGTCCTCGCCAAGGTGCTCGGCGGGCAGGTGAGGCCGCCGAGCGCGCTCGTGCCCGCGCTGCCCGAGGCGCTCGATCGCGTGGTGCTCCGGGGGCTCGAGCGGGATCCGTCACGCCGCTACGCCACCGCCAGGGAGATGGCGCAGGAGCTCGACGCGGCGTTCGGGGTCGCGTCGTCCGCCGAGATCGGCGACTGGGTCGAGCACGCGGCGGCGCGCGAGCTGGAGATCCGCTCGAAGAAGATCAAGCAGGCGCAGGAGGGCAAGCCCGTCGAAGACGACGACACGCAGACCACGGTCTCGCCCTCGTCGCCCGGCAGGGGAGCCCCGGACGCGCCCACGCCCGTCGGCCAGCGCGTGCCCGAGGAGCCGACCCGGCGTGTGGTCGCCGAGCCCGAGACGGTCGCGGCGGTGCCGCTGCAACCCGAGGTGCCGTCGCAGGTGTCGAGCGTGTCGGTGTCGCAGACCGCAGCGCCGCCCGAGCCGCGCTCGCGACCTCGCGGGCTCTGGATCGGGCTGGGCGCGGCAGCCGTGGTGCTCGCGGGTGCGCTGATCGTCGTCGTGGGTTCTCACCGCAGCGAAGCGACGCCTGCGGTCGCCGGCGCGCCGCCGTCCACGGCTTCGGTGTCGGTCGTTCCCGCGCCCGCACCGACTCCCGAACCAGCGCCGGACCCGGCGGCCTCCGCCGCCGTGCCCACCATCGAGGCTTCTGCCCTGCCGAGCGCGCCGGCTCCACCCGTCGCGCCTGCCGCTCCGACGCCCCCGGCCGCGCGCCCTGCCTCGAAGCCATCCCCGCGTCCCGACTGCAACCCCCCGTACACGACCGACGCCAAGGGCCACGTGCACTTCAAACCGCAGTGCATGTGATCTTGCGCTAGATTTGCAAGAAGATGCGCGGTTTCCTGCTCGCGTCCGGGGTCGCGTGCGCGGTCGTCTCGTCGGCGACCGGGGCGCAAGGCGCCGACACAAAGACCGAGTGCCTGATGGCGGCCGACCAGGGGCAGTCGCTGCGTGACGACGGCAAGTACGGCAAGGCGCACGACGCCTTCACCACGTGCGCGCGCGACCTCTGCCCCAAGGTCGTCGCGCGGTCGTGCACGCAGTGGTTGCGTGCGCTCGACGACGCGATGCCGACGATCGTGCTCGGCGCGAAGGACGCAGCCGGCAACGACGTGCCGAGCGCGCACGTGACGATCGACGGAGCCGACCTCACCGACGTGCTCGACGGCAAGCCGGTGGCGGTGGACCCGGGCGAGCACGTGGTGCGCTTCACGCGTCCCGGCAGCGCGCCGGGCGAGGTGCACGTGGTGCTGCGCGCGGGCGAGAAGAACCGTGCGGTCACGGTCATGCTCGCGGCCACGGCGCCCGCAGGGCCCACCAGTCCCGAGCCGTCCTCGCAGCCGGAGTCCGGAGGCCCTTCGCTCGTGACCCCCCGCAACGTCACCGTCGTCGCGCTGGGAGTGCTGGGCATCGCCGGCCTCGCCGTCGGCGGCTACTTCCTCTCGCAGTCCGGCAGCGAGTCGAGCACCGCGTCGGGGCTGCGCTCGGGCATCCCCTCCGACCAGTGCACGCTCACGCCTTCGAGCTCGACGTGCCAGCAGCTCAAGAGCGCCGTGGACTCGAAGAACAGCGACAGCACGACCGGCATCGCGCTGCTCGTCGGCGGCGGGGTCCTGGTGGCGGGGGCGGTCGTCGCGTGGCTCGTGTGGCCGAAGCCGGAGGGCACGCAGCCGACGGGCGTGCGATGGATTGCCCCCGCGGTCGGGGCGTCGGGCGGGACGCTCGCGGTGGGAGGCGCGTTCTGATGCGCGCCTGGGCCACGTCCGGCGTGCTGGCTCTCTCGCTCCTGGCGGAAGGGTGCGGGAGCTCCGGCGACTGCACGGAGACCGCGACGTGCGCAGCGCCCGTGGATGGCTCGACCGGGAGCGACGTGATCGGCGTCGACGTCGTGGCGACCGACGGCCCCGCGGCCGACAGCAGCGCCCCGGGAAGCGACGCCGGGCGCACGGACGCCGGATCGACCGACGCCATGACCATTCCCGACGTCGTGTTCATCGACTCCTCGACGTGCCCCACGGGCTCGGAGTGCGTCGACGCGGTGCCTGGGGGTTGGGACGGCCCGGTCGTCCTGTTCGACCAGACGTCGGGGCCCCCGGCGCCGACGGCGCCTGCGTGCCCGTCCTCGTATCCGGCCGACGTGTACGACGGCAACGCCACGCCCTCGGCGCCGTCCGCCGTGTGCGGCTGCAGCTGCGGTGGCGTCACGGGCGCCGACTGCAACAACACCATGCCGCTGACCGTCCAGCTGTTCTCCGACTCGCTCTGCACGACCCAGTGCGCCAGCGACGCGCTGCCTTACACGACGATGGGGTTCTGCGTCGCCTCGGGATGCACCGGCGCGCTCTCGGCCAAGGTGGGCGGCGCCACGGCGGAGAACGGCTCCTGCGCCGCGACGACGACGAACGACAGCGTTCCGGCGTGGGGCTGGACCGAGACGGCGCGCGCGTGCCAGGTGACGAGCGTCGGGGGCGGGTGCTCCTCGGGGCAGGTGTGCGTGCCGTCGCCGCCGGGGACCTTCGGCGGGAAGGTCTGCATCTTCCATTCGGGGGACGTGGCGTGCCCCGGCGCCGGCTACACGCAGAGGTCCATGTTCTTCGGGTCGGCGACGGACAGCCGCGCCTGCACCGCGTGCTCGTGCGCGTCGCCGACGGGCATCACGTGCAGCGGCGGCGCGGTCGCCGTGGCCCCCTCGGTCAGCGGCTCAGCGTGCGCCGGGACCATGGACACCATCCCGACCAACGGCGCGTGCACGTCGGTGAACCTCGGCCCCATGGCCAACGACTTCGTCTGGGCGACGGCGGCGCAGACCGCATCGGGTGGGACGTGCGGGGTGCAGGGC
>VFSW01005611.1_pt1 | contig 18545 bp, 20 predicted proteins | sample 5358111 | NCBI WGS metagenome assembly VFSW01 (sample SAMN11554181, study PRJNA540505) | mine drainage metagenome | isolation source: sediment from site ElyBrook_90M | place: USA: Ely Copper Mine, Vershire, VT | collected 2017 | reverse complement strand
GTCTTGAGGTCGGCCACGGCGAACGGCAGAGCGTTGAGCAGCTTGGCGCGCCCGTTGGGCACGACCAGCACCATCGACTGCGGGCTCTCGGCGCGGGTCTTCATCTCCTGCTGAATCCCCCACGGATACACCGCCAGGCGCGGCCCCTTGAGCGCCGCCGCCGCGGCCTTGAGCCCCATCACCGCCTCGGCCCAGTCCTCATCCGAGGCGGCCAGCGTGTCCCACGCATGCGCCGCGCGCCCCAGGCGCATCATCGGCCCCGTCACGAAGGTGCGCACGCCGGCCTTCGTCGCCTGCTCGTAGACGGCGACGGCGTCCTGCACGTTGATGCGAGTCGGAATGAAAACGAGTTCCGGCTCGAGGCCGCGCTTGGCCAAGCGCTCGAGCGCTTCCCAGGCGGGCTTGTAGCCCGAGCCGGGCCGGAGCTTTTCATGAATAGCCTGAGTCGCCCCATCGATGGAGATCTGAACGCAGGCGATGTTCATCGCCTTCAGCCGGTCGCAGGCCGCGTCGTCGAGGTCGAGCCCGTTGGTCTCGATCTTGATCTCGACCTTGCCCGCCGTGAGAGTCTCGAAGATCTCCCACACCCACGGCGAGGACATCGGCTCCCCGCCCCCGAACGCCACGTACGCGATCCCGTTATCAACAATTTGGCGCGTAAGCGCCAAAGCCTGCGCGCGGTTCATCTCGTCCTTCCAGATGAACTCCTTGCCCGACTCCTCGCAGCAGTGCAGACAGCGCCCCGTGCAGTTGTTGGTCAGCTGCCAGGCAAGAAAGAGGGGGGCGTGGTAGTCGCCCACCGCCGCCCCCCTCCGGTCCGTCACGTGAACCGAATGTAAGGCTGAGCCATCACGCGCTCAGAAACCTCTTCCATAGAAGGGGTCTCCCAAGCGAGCTTCGGCGCGGCCTTCGCGTCGGTCACGGTCTTCTGGTCGTTCATGTGTTGCTCCCTTTCACCGGTCAGACCACGACCGGCAAATCGTTCGAAAGAGAATCCAGCGAGACCCACTGATTAGCCTTCGCCGCGAACCCCGGGTCCGCGACGAGATGCTCGAGGCCGTTGCGGACCCGCGGATCGCTCCACGACTTGCGATACGCGTCCCACGCCTCGAGAAACGAATGCTTCGACAGATCGGAACAGACGTACGGCAGCGCCGCCGTCGTCTTCACGCGCCCGTCGGGGAGGATGAGCAAAGTCCCCGAAGGCTCCAGCTTGCGGCCCGCCAACTCCTCGCTCATGGAGAACGGAAGATAGCAAAGCTCGATGGGGGCCCGGCACGAATCGAGCATCGAACGGAACGCCGCATACTGCTCCTTCGACGGCTCCAAGCGGTCCCAGAGCCTCGCGGCCGTGCCCAGGCGCATGAGTTGACCCGTGTTGAAGCGGAACGCGCCCAGCTCCACGGCCAGCGCGATCACGGCCTCGGCCTCGTGGATGTTGAGCCGCGTCGGAGCGAACGTGATCTCGAGAGGAAGACCCGCCGCGCGGACCGCCCGGCACGAGGCGAGAACGCGGGCCAGATCGCCGCCCGGCCGCTGCTTGGCGAAGGTCTCCTGAGTCGCCCCGTCGAGCGAGATCTGCACGGAGCGGACCGCCAGGCCCTTCAAAGCGGAGGCGTCGAACGCCATCCCGTTGGTCTCGATCTTGAGCAGAACTCCGCCGTCGGACAGCGTCCGGCACACCTCGGCGAAATGCGGCGCGAGCGTCGGCTCGCCGCCCACGATCATCGCGTAGGGCACTCCGGCGGCGATGATCTCGCGGCACAGCGACAGCGCCCGCTCGCGCGTCAGCTCGTGCGGCAGCGCCTTGCCCGGCGCCGAGTCCGTGCAGCAGTGCAGGCAGGCCAGGTTGCAGTCCCGCGTCAGCTGCCAGGTCACCATCGTCGGCGCGCCGAAGGAGTCGATCCTCACCGCCCCCCCCCGAACGCCACGGCCAGGGCGAACACCGTCGTCGTCAGGGCGTAGCACTGCACGATGCGCATCACGGCGGGAACGAAGAGACGGGGCGTGTCCCAGGTGTCGCGGCTGGCTTTCAGGCTCGCCCACCACAGCGGGATTCCCGCCGCGGCGGCAAGAAGCGCGGCGCGGGGGAAGACGCCGAACACGGCTCCGAGAACGATCACGGAGAGTCCGGCGCCCGACAAGGCGAGGTAGAGGACGCGGCCGTTCTTGCGGCCCAGGCGCACGACCAGGTTCTTCTTGCCCACCAGGCGGTCCTGATGGTAGTCGGGGATGTTGTTGACCGTGGCGAGAGCCATGATCAGCAGGCCCGGGACCAAGGACGCGAGAAGGGCGCCCCACGAAAAATGATGAGTGTGCAGATGGACGGAGCCCAAAGTCATCCAGGGGCCGTAGGATAAGCCGATGACGGTTTCCCCCAAGCCGCGGTAGACCCAGCGCACGGGAGGACCGACGTACCAGACGGCGGCGGCGCCGCCGAGCAGCGTGTAGAGAACGATCGGCCAGCCGCCGCTCCACGCGAGAAAGAAGCCGATGGCGGCGGCAAGGGCGAACGCCGTCACGCCGAGAGAAAACATCCATTCCGGGATGTGCTCCTCGGCGTCGGGATTGAAGACGCGGTCGGTGCCCATCTTCGCGTCGAAGTACTCGTTGAAGCTCTCGACGCCCACGACCGACAGGAAGATGCCGAAGAGACCGAGCCAGAACACGCCGGGCCGGAAGGTCTTCTCCACGCCGTACGCCCAGCCCGCGCCGAGCAGGTACGGCAGGAGCCCGGCGTAAAGGAAGAAGCGGTAGCGCACGACCGAGGCGACCTTGAGCACCAGGCTCTGGTCCTTCGGAGCGTGCGGCGCCGCGAAGACGTCGGTCATTTTCCGCCGACCTCCTCCCACTGATGCAGACGGGAGACGATGTTCGGGTCCTCGGCCAGGCGGTCGATGAAGGTCGAGACGCGCGGGCTCTTCCAGGCGTTCTGGAACTGCGCCCAGACCTGGCCGAGCGTGTCGGTCCTCAGGTCGCCGCAGGTGAACGGGAGCGCGTTGATGAGCTTGACCTTGCCGTTGGGCAGGATGATGAACAGCGCGGCCGGGTTCTCCAGGCGGTAGCGCAGCTCTTCCAGCAGGCCCATCTCGTGGTAGTACACGCGCATGCGGCCCATGTACTCGTCGCACTTCTCCTTGAGCGTCGCGAAGAACTGCGGATAATCGGCCTCGTCGGGGGCCGTGATGCCCCACGTGCGCACGGCGTTGCCGGTGAACATCAGCTTGCCGGTGTAGAAGGAGTACGCGCCGATCTTGTGCGCCAGATCGACGGCGGCGCCGATCTCCTTGATATTGAACTTGGCGGGCACGAAGTTGATCTCGATGGGAACGCCCGCGTCGCGCAGATTCTTGATCCCGTTGAGAGCCTCTTCGAAGCGGCCGTGCACGCGCATCTTGTTGAAGGACGCGCTGCTCGCGCCGTCGAGCGAGACCTGAACGGCCTTCACGCCGAGGTCCTTGAGCTTCTTGCAGTTCTCGGGAGTCAGATAATGGCCGTTCGTCTCGATCTTGAGCCCGACGCCCCCTTTCGTGATGCGCTCGACCATGCCGAAGAAGTCCGGCCGGACCATCGGCTCGCCGCCGGAGAAGGACACGTACGGGACCTCGGCCTTCACCAGCTGATCGATGATGGCGCAGGCCTGCTCGGCGGTCAGCTCGTCCTTGAAGGCCTTGCCGGGGCCCGACTCCTCGATGCAGTGGAGGCAGGCGAGGTTGCACTCGTTGGTGATCTGCCACGCGACGTAGAGGGGCGCGGCGAGATCGGAGGTGTTGTTCTGTTCCTGGGGCGCGGTCGAGGTCGTCATAATGTCTCGGTCACTCCACGATGAGGCCTTTCTCCTTGAGCTGGCCCAGGAACGCGGACGCTTCCTGCGCCATCTTGCCGGACGGATCCTCGTACTTCTCCTGGAGCTTGGACACCAGGTTTCCGGCCTCGGCGCCGGCGATGACCTCGCGCACGACGGCGGCGCCGGTCGGCGTCAGCGTGTACACCTTCTCGGAGCGCGTCTCGAACAGCACCGCGCCGAACTTCTCCTCACGGAACTTCACGAACGGGGCCAATTTCATGATTCCCTCTCTATGGGCGACGAGGCACGAATTCGCGTCCCAGGCCTCGCGCGCCGCGATCTCTTCCATCTCGAGGCGCACCTTGCGCCAGCTCGCCGCGTCGGCCGGATCGGCCGCGGCCGCCTCCGTCTCCGTGACGACGAAATCTCCGCTCTTCCACGCCTTGCGCAGAAGCGCTTCGTACGACACTCAGAACTCCCTCTTGGCCAGGATCTCGACGAAGAAGGCCAGCTCGGCCGCCTCGGCGCGGCACGGGAGCTTCCTGATCATGGCCGCCATCGAGTCGACGAGCTGGCGCCCGGTCTCGCGCGTGCGCTTGATGTGGCCGCGCTCGTTGAGGAACTTCGCGATCGTCTTCTTGGCCGCCTCGGCGTCGCCGGCGGCGGTGTCCCACAGCGTCAGGAAATCGGCGCGGGACGCCTCGTCCTGCAGCGCGTAGATGCAGGGCAAGGTCAGCTTGCGGTTGACCAGGTCGGCGGCCGAGTCCTTGCCCGACACTCGCTCGTCCAAGGTGTAGTCGTGGATGTCGTCGACGATCTGGAGGAGGATGCCGGCGGCGCACGCCAGGCGCGGCGGATCGGCCTGCTCGTGCGGGAAGGGGCTCAGCTCGGAGAGGACCGCGCCCGCCCACTCGAACAGCGCGCCGGTCTTGCGGCTCGCCACGCCCATGTAGGCCTTCTCGTCGATCTCGAGGGAGCCCTTGAGGAACTCTTCCTGCAGCTCCCCCACCGTCATCTCGCGGACCGTCGTCACCAGGAGCTTCGGCGCGTTCGGCGAGATGTCGATGGCCTCCTCCAGGCCCTGCGCGAAGGCCAGGTCGCCCAGCAGGAGGCCGGTGGTGGTCCCGAAGATCTTGTTCGGCGTCGCGTGGCCGCGGCGCAGGTCGGCCTCGTCGACGCAGTCGTCGTGCAGGAGGCTGGCGTTGTGGACCAGCTCCATGGCCCGGGAGACGCCCTCGGCCTTGTCCTGGTCCACTCCCAGCGCCCCCGCCAGCAGCAGCGCGAAGCGCGAGCGCAGCATCTTGCCCGGGCGCGAGATGTGGGCGGCCAGCTCCTGGCCCACGCGGCCCTCGATGCGCCGCGCGCGCGACTCGAGCCCCGCGCGCACGCGCGCCAGCGAGTCCTCGACCTTCAGCAGCGAAATCGGCATGGGAGCCATGATTATACCAAACGCCGCCTAGCCCATCGCCTTCATCAGCATCAGGACCTTGGGCATCACGGCGTTCTTCTCCTGCTCGGCGAGCTTGCCGAGCACGAAGTCCAATAAGCGCACCAACTCGAGCAGGTCGGCCAGCTTCTTGCGGAAGGCCGCCGCCTCCTTGCCCGCGCCCGCCTCGCGCAGGCACTCCTCGAGCGTCCCGATCACCGGCTCGATCTCGCGCTTCTTGCGCTCGCGGGCGATGCGGCAGCACATGTTCCAGACGTCCTTCTCGCTCTGGAAGTACTCCCGGCGCTCGCTGCCCACCGAGACCCGCCGCACCAGCCCCCAGTCCACGAGCGCGCGCAGGTTCATGTTGGCGTTGCCGCGGCTGATGCCGAGAGTCTTCATGATCTCGTCGGTGGAGAGGGCGGCCTCGGAGGCCATCAGGAGGGCGTGGACGCGGGCCATCGTCTTGTTGATGCCCCAGCGCGAGGCCATCTCGCCCCAGGACTGCACGAACGTCTCCTTCGACCGCGCCAGACCGTGCATTCCCGCGCCCTCAACTTTCAGTATTTACTGAAAGTATTATACACCCGGGCGGGCCGGCCGTCAAGGCCGAAAGTCAGATCAGGCCGAGCTCGCGCCCGACCTTGCCGAACTTCTCGAGCGCGAAGTCGAGGTCCTTGGCCGTGTGGCCTGAGCTGACGATGGTGCGCAGGCGGTCCTTGCCCCGGCCCACGATGGGGAAGCAGATCGCCAGCGCGAAGACCCCCTCCTCGAAGAGCCGGGCCGAGAAGGCCTGGGCCTTCTTGGTGTCGCCGATCAGCACGGGCGTGATCGGCGTCTCGGAGGCCCCGGTGTCGAAGCCGAGTTTTTTAAGGCCTTCCTTAAAATGGCGCGCGTTGTCCCAGAGCTTGGCGATGCGCTCGGGCTCGTCGAGCATCACGTCGACGGCGGCCGAGCAGGTCGCCACGACCGAGGGCGGCAGCGAGCTCGAGAAGGTGAAGGGCCGCGCGACCGAGGTCAGGTAGTCGATGAGGCGCCGCTCGCCGGCGACGTAGCCTCCCACCGCTCCGACCGCCTTCGAGAGCGTGCCGATCTGGATCTCGACCTTGTCGGAGACGCCGAAGTGGGAAGGCGTGCCGCGGCCGTTCTTGCCCATGACTCCCGAGGCGTGGGCGTCGTCGACCATCACGAACGCGGCGTATTTTTCGGCCAAGGCGACGATTTCCGGCAACGGGGCGAGGTCTCCGTCCATCGAGAAGACGCCGTCGGTCACGATCATGCGCCGCCGGGCCCCGGCGCCTTCCTTTAAGATCGCCTCGAGGGCCTTCATGTCCTTGTGCGGGTAGATCTTGCGCACGGCCTTGGACAGGCGACCGCCGTCGATGATGGACGCGTGGTTGAGCTCGTCGGAGATCAGCAGATCCTTGTCCGAGCTCATGAGGCTCTGGCAGCAGGCCACGTTGACCGTGAAGCCCGACTGGAACGTGAGCGCCGCCTCCGTGCCCTTGAACTTGGCGAGCTTGGCCTCGAGCGCGAGATGCATGTCCATCGTGCCGATGATGGGCCGGACCGCCGCGGTGCCGACGCCGTTGGAGTCGACGGCGGCCTTCGCCGCGGCCTTGAGCTTGGGATGCTCGGTCAGGTCGAGGTAGTTGTTCGAGGTCAGGTTGACGACGGTCTTGCCGTCCACGACCGAGACCGGCGCCTGCATGCCGGTCACGACGCGCAGCTTCACGAAACGCCCTTCCGCCTTGAGCTGGGAAATCTCTTCGTCCAGGAAATTTAGGAGCATGCCGCATTATAGCTAGAATATCGCCGTGACCTCGCGCCGCGCCGACGCCCTGACCGTCCTCCTGCTCGCCGCCGCGGCCGCCGCCGTGCTCGCCGGCCTCGGGCGCCTGCCCGCGCTGACCAGCGACGAGGCCTGGGTCGGGCTCTACGCCCTGCGCACGCGCTTCTGGACGCCCGGCTCCCCCCACGAGATGAACACCTACACCGGGCCGCTCTACGGGATGCTCGTCTCCCTGGTCTTCGCCGCCCGGGGCGTGAGCGTCGCCGCGCTGAGGGCCTTCGGCGCCGGCGCGAACGCCGCCGCGTTTCTCCTCCTTGCCGCGACCCTGCGCCGGCGCGTCGGCGCCGAGGCCGCCGCCTGGGGCGCGGCCCTGCTCGCCGGCAGCGCCTATCTCACCCTCAAGTCGCGCCTCGCCTGGGAGGTGTACGCGCTCCAGCCGCTGCTGCTCTCCGTCACGCTCGCCCTCCTCGACGAGCCGGCGACCGCCCCGCGCGCGCTCCTGTTCTGCGCCGTCACCTTGATCGGGGTCCAGAACCACTTCATCTACCTGTCCGTCCCGGTCTCGCTGTGCGTCCTCTACGGCGCGCGCGCCGCCTGGCGGGGCGAGGAGGCGGCCCGGCCGTGGCTGCGGCTCTCGCTCTCCGCGCTGGCGATGGGCGCCGTCGTCTTCCTCGTGAAGCCCCGATTGACCGACGCCGCCTGGAGCGCCGAGCGCTCCTGGGCGATCCCCCTCTTTCTCGCGCTCGCGCCCGCGGCCGCCGCGGCCGCCGTGTTCGCCGGCGCGTGGGAGGGGCGCCTGGTGGACCGGCTCTCCCGCCCGGCGGTCAAGCGCTGGTGCGGACGCGGCCTCGCCGCGGGAACGGCCGCGTTCGCGATCTGGCACGCCCCGCCGCTGTGGCAGGCGCTGGCGGGCCCCATCGTCTGGAAGAGGATGTTCGCCTGGGCCGCGCCGTGGTGGCTGACCTTGCCGCTTCACCTGTGGTCGGCGCTTCTCCTCGCCTTGGTCGCCTGGCGCGCGGTTCGCGCCTGGCACGGCCGCGAGAAGCTGACGGCGTACGAGCGGACCCTCGCGCTGTGGCCCGCGGCTTACGCCGCGATCTTCATCCTCTTCCGCAACACGAGCTCCCTGCGCTACTACTCGCCGATGCAATTCCTCTGCTTGGCGTCCCTCGCCGCGGCCCTGCCGCGCCTGCCGCGCCCCGACCGCCGGCCGGCGCTCGCGTTCGCCGCCCTCGCCGTCGCCTCGACGCAGTTCGTCTTCTGGCGGGAGCTCGCCTCTCCCGGCGACCGGCCGCCGCTCAAGTTCAAGAACGGCTGGCACGCGGAGAACTCCCGCGACTTCTCCCGCAAGGACGCCCTGTTCGCCGCCTTCGACGCCTCCGGCGCCTGCTCCGCCGCCCATCAGGAGCGCAGCTTCACCGCGATCCCGCTCAATTTCCATCGCGCGGAGACCGGGCCGCTCGCCTGCGACCCGGCGAAGGCCTTCGACTCCGACCAGTGCCCGAACTGCCCCGTTCCGCCGTTCTATCTCTGGGGCGTCGTCAGCGCGCGTTGAAGAAGGAAGGCCGCCCTTCCGTCGGGAGGAGCTGCCAGCCGTCCAAGAGGTCCAGCCGCGACGAGGCTTCCTTCTTCGCCAGCACCGAGACCGCGATCGCGAGGGCGAAGCGTTCATCGAGCTCTTGAGCCAATGCCCTCAGCGCCTCGCTGAGCGCTCGGCGGCGTCCCGCCTCACAGAACACGATCAGCTCGAGAGGCTCGCCGACGGTCAGCTTCCCCTTAGCCGCGTCGCCGACGATCACGACGGAGTCGCACTTGCGGTCGAGGCCCGACCTGATCGAGCCGGCGATCTCGTCGGCGAGGCGCGCCTCCCCCTCGAAGAGGGAGAGCAGCATCTCGTCGACGAGGAATCGCCGCCGGTCAAGCTTCCATTGCGTCGACCGCGGGCGCTCGCGCTTCGTCACGACCCCCGCCTTCTCCAGCGCTTTGAGGGCGAGGGCGGCGGCCTGATGATTGATTCCCGCGTTCAGCGCGACTTGGCGGCCGCTCAGCCCCTCGGGCGCCGCGAACACCGCGCGCAGGGCCGCGACGCGGCTGGCATTGGCGAAGACGGCGTCGAGCGGACGGGCGAGGTGTCCCCGGAGGTAGATCATGAGAAATCATGTCTATTTTTACAGACACATGTCTACAATTCCAGACGCTCTTTCCAGGCTCCCCCGCGCCCGCGGGGAGGCTCCCTCGTCAGGGCACGAAAACGACCTTCCCGCATTTTTTGTCGGGAGAGGTCATGGCGGCAAATCCCGCGGCGTAGTCCTTCAGCGGGAAGGTGTGCGTGACGACGGGGCGAAGATCGATCGCCCCGGAGCGCAGGAGGCGGTCGGCCTTGTACCAGGTCTCGAAGATCTCGCGGCCGACGATGCCGTGGACGCGCACGCCCTTGAAGATCAGGTCGTTGGCCCAGTCGAGCTCGATCTTCTTCGAGGGGATGCCGAAGGCGGTGATGCGGCCGCCGCTGCGCACGTTCTTGAAGGCGGCGGTGATCGCGGCCTGCGCGCCGGACATCTCGCAGACCACGTCGAAGCCGTCCTTGACCTTGCCGGCCTTGATCGGGTCCTCGTCGGGCGAGACGACGGCCGTGGCGCCCATGCGCATCGCCAGCTCCGCGCGGTACTTCGAGCCCTCGACGGCGACGATGCGGTCCGCGCCGGAGGCCTTGGCCACCGCGATCGAAAACAGGCCCTGCGGGCCGCAGCCCATCACGAGCACGGACTTGGCGGCGACGGACTCGACGAGCACGGAGTAGACCGCGTTGCCGAACGGCTCGAACAGGGAGCCGAGGTCCTTCAGGGTGTCGTCGGCGTGCTTCCACGCGCAGCGCGCGGGCACGGCCGCGTACTCGCCGAAGCCGCCGGGGCCGTCCACGCCGATGATCTTCATCTCGCGGCAGACGTGGCGCTGGCCGTTCTGGCACTGGTAGCACAGGCCGCAGAAGATGTGGCTCTCGACGGAAACGAAGTCCCCCTTCTTGAAGTCGCGCGCGTTCGCGCCGATCTCGGAAACGACGCCGCAGAACTCGTGGCCGAAGGTGCTGGGCGTCTTGAAGCGCTCCGGAGCCCAGGAGTTCCAATTGAAGATGGGCAGGTCCGAGCCGCAGATGGAGGCGCGGTGGACCTTGATCAGGAGCTCGTCGGGGCGGATGCGCAGGTCGTCGACGGACTCGAAGGCGGCGCCGGCTTCAGGACGCTTCTTATAGAGGGCTTTCATTCGAAGAGGTTCCTCAGCACGAACAGGAGATTTTCCTTGCGCTCGCGCACGCGCCGGTAGAAGTACGGAAACCAGTGCGTGCCGTAGGGCACGTAGATGCGCACGACGTGCCCCTGCTCGCGCAGCTCGCGCCAGCGCTTGGCGCGCAGGCCGTAGAGCATCTGGAACTCGTATTGGGTCTTGGCGAGGCCCGCGGCCTCGAACGCCTCGAAAGCGGCCTCGATGCGCGCGTCGTCGTGCGTGGCGATGGCGGGGATCGGGGCCTTGGCGAGGATCGCCGCGCACCGGTCGTAGCTCGCGTTGACCTCGGTCTTGAGCGGAAAGGCGACGTCGGCCGGCTCCTTGTAGGCGCCCTTGCACAGCCGCACGCGCGCGCCGCGCGCGGCCGCGTCGCGGCAGTCGGCCTCGGTCCGCCGCAGGTAGGCCTGCAGGACGATGCCCATGTTGGGGTGCTTCAGGTGCAGGGAGTAGAACAGGTCGAGCGTCTTCTGCGTCCACGCCGAGCTTTCCATGTCGACGCGCACGAAGTTGTTCAGGCGCGCGGCCTCCTCGACGATCCGGATCAGGCTCTCGCGCGCCAGCCCCTCGTCGAACGCCAGGCCCAGCTGGGTCAATTTCAGCGAGATGTTGGCGTCGACGCCCGTCTCCGCGATGCGCTTGAGCATCAGCAGGTTCTCGTCGGCCGCGGCCAGCGCGTGCGCGCGGTCGAGGCTGTCCTCGCCCAGGTTGTCGAGCGTCGCCTTGATGCCCGTCGCGTTCAGCGCGCGCACCGCGCCGATCGCGCCTTCGACGTCGTCTCCGGCCACGAAGCGTTTCGCCAGAAAGGTCAGTGCTCTCATCGGCGCGATTCTAGCATTCCGAAGGCACGGAAACGAAATCGCGGCGATCTGGGGTATAATTCTTATTGCCGAATGTTCACCCTCGACATTAGGAGATGGGAAATATGCATTCGCTGAAGGTCTTCATCCTCAAGGCGTTCGGACTCCTCGTCGCGGCCCTGGGCCGCCTGACCCTCGTCGGAGCGGCGCTGGTCGTCGGCGCCCAAGGCCTCGCCTTCGTCGATCACGTCGAGCGGTACGCCTTTCTCAAAAATTTCCTCGTCGTCGAGCGCCGCCTCGAAGCTCCCGCGGTCAAAGTCCTTCACGCCAACCTGCCCTGCGTGTACGGAGGCATCGATTTGGCGCCCTACGCGATCGGTCTGGTCCTCATCGTCGCGTGGATCCTGTGCGAGTCCGAGCTCCACCGCCTGCGCGTCACCCAGTGGAGGCTGTCCGAGGAGAAGAAGCTCGCCGAGCGGAAAAGGGAGATGAGCCGGGACCTCAAGCGGATCGAGAAGGAGCGCGCGGAGGCCAACCGCCGGATCGCGAAGGAGGCCGCGACGGCGCCCGCCCCCAAACCCGCGGCCGCGAGAGCCGTCGAGGGCGAAACGGAGCGCGAGAAGCTTCTCGAGCTTTACGCCCAGACCAAGAAATCGCTCGAGGAGCAGAAGAAGAACCTCTCGTTCCTGGCCATCGACGTGGTCAACTCCACGGGCATGAAGCAGGGCGAGGACCAGGCCCTGGCCGAGCGCGACTTCCGTCAGTACAAGAAGCTCGTCGAGCGGATCATCGCCGCCCACAAGGGCCTCAAGGCCGCGTGGACGCCCGACGGCGTCATGATCTGCTTCGCCTCGGTCCAGAGCGCCGTGCAGGCCGCGCAGGAGCTGATCCGCAGCCTCGAGCATTTCAACCGCAGCATCAAGACGATCAAGGCGGATTTCAAGGTCCGCTGCGGCATCAACGCGGGCAACGTCCTCTTCGACGAGTCGGTGCGCATGGAGGAGATGACCGACCGCAACATCGACATCGCCGGACACATGCAGAAGTACGCCGACGCCAACACCATCTACGTCGGCGCGCACGCCATCGAAGGCATCCGCGCCCAATTCGACTTCCGCCCCGCCGAGAAGGAGGTGGACGGCCACGAAGTCTACGCCTGGCGCGGGGACGCGGCGGACGCCTGAGCGCGGGACGGCGCTAGCCGCGCGGCTTCAGCGCGAACAGGACCCAGCCGGCGAGAAAAAGAACGCCGCCGATCGGCGTGATCATGCCGAGGCGCTTTTCCCCCGTCAGCGCGAGCAGGTACAGGCTGCCGGAGAACACGGCGATCCCGGCGACGAAGCACCAGCCCGCCCTGTCCGGGCCGCGCGCGGCGCCGAGCGCGAGCAGCGCGAGCGCGTGATAGGCGTGGTAGCGCACGCCGGTCTCGAAGATCCCCAGCATCTCGGGCGAGAGGCGAGCCTTCAGGCCGTGCGCGGCGAAGGCCCCGAGCGCGACGGCCAGGAACATCAGGACGGCTCCCGCCGAGATCCAGAACTCGGGCGTCATCAGAGCGACTTCCAGAACGCGGCGAAGTCCTTGGGCGGCTCGGCGGTGAACAGCGCGGGGCGGCCGCTGGCCGGGTGCTCGAACATGAGCTGATACGCGTGCAGCATCATGCGCGGCGGGACCGGGACGCCCTCGGCGCGCTTGTCGAACTCGGGGTCGCCCGCGACGGGGTGGCCGAGATAGGCCAAGTGCGCGCGGATCTGGTGCGTGCGGCCGGTGAGCGGCTTGGCTTCGACGAGCGTGGCGCCCTTCTTCTTCGAGATCGCCTTGAAGCCGGTCTCCGCCGGCTTGCCCAGCGAGGTCACGACGATGCGCCGGAGGCCCGGCTCGCGGCCGATGGGAGCCTGCACGCGCGCCGCCCCCTTCAGCTCGCCGCGCGCGATCGCGCGGTAGGTCTTGTCCATCTCGCGGGCCTTGAACGCCGCGCACAGCGCCGCGTAGGTCTCGGGATCCTTGGCGACGACCAGCACGCCGCTCGTCATGCGGTCGAGGCGGTGGACGATGCCGCAGCGGGGAGTCCCCGCCTTCAGCACGGCGGGGCGGTGGACCTGGATCAGCGCCGCGAGATTTTCCGTGGCTTCCGCGCGCGCGGCCTCCGGCGTCTTCAGCCAGGAGGTCCCGAGCGGATGCATCAGCAGCCCGCTCGGCTTGTTCAGCACGAAGAGGCGCCTGTCCTCGAAGATCACCCAGGATTCGAAATCGGTCCCCGGCACGGCCGCCAGCGAGGGCAGATCCACGACGATGCGCTCGCCCTCGGCCACGCGGTCGTCGGCGTCGCGCCGCGAACCGTCCGCGGTGACGCGGCCGGCCTGAATCAGGTCCTTCAGGAAGACGCGCGTGTAGCCCTTCAGCTTCTGGGCGAGGAACGCGTCGAGGCGGGCCCCGGCCGTCTCGACGATCAGGATCTTCTTCGCCATGCGATGCCCCCCGCCGCCAGCAGCGCGCCGATCGCGACGAACTGCGACGGCGACAGCCCGAACCAGAACGCGCCGCGGTCGTCGCCGCGGAAGATCTCGACGGTGAAGCGGGCGACGGCATAGAGCGCGACATAAAGGAGGAACGCCGACCCGGGCTTCCAGCGCCCGTCGCGCGTGCGCGCCAGGCCGGCGCGGGCCACCGCGACCGCGATCAGCGCGTTCAGGACCGCCTCGTAGATCTGCGTCGGGTGCCGCGACGGGTCCCCGGCCAGCGGGATTCCCCAGGGCAGGTCGGTGTGCGCGCCGTAGCAGCAGCCGGCGGCCAAGCAGCCGAGGCGGCCGATCGCGTGGCCGAGCGGCAAGGCGACGGCGAAATAGTCCGAGAGCTTGACGAAGGAGAGCTTCATCCGGCGCGTGACGAGCCAGCCCGCCAGCGCCGCGCCCAGGAACCCGCCGTAGAACACGAAGCCGTAGCGCACGTCGCGCCACAGCAGCGTGATGTCCCGCTCGACGATCACGTAGCCGAGCTTGCCGCCCAGCAGCGCTCCGCCGAACAGCCAGTACACCACGTCCCAGAACGCGTCCTCGGACAGGCCCATCTCCTCGCGCCGCGCCTTGAGCCACAGGATCGCGGCGACGTAGGCCGAGGCGACGAGCATGCCGTAGGTCGAGAGCTCGAACGAGCCGATTCTTAAGAGCGTCGGGAACATGCGGACCTCCAGGCCAGCAGGGCCAGCGAGAACGCGACCAGGCCCAGCCCCAGCCCCTGGCCCGCCGTCAAGCCGAGCAGGCCCAGCGGCACCGCGTCGCCGCGGTAGTACTCCTCGAAGAAGCGCATGACGCCGTAAGCCGCGAAGTAGGCCGCGGCCACGACGCCGGGGCGCGCGCCCCTCGCCTCCTGGCGCTTGAGCAGCCGGTACAGCGCCGCGGCGATCAGCGCGTTGCCGGCGGCCTCGTACAGCTGGGTCGGGTGCAGGGGGACGCCCAGCCAGGCCTGCGGAACCTGGGAGCGCGGGTCGGTGAAGCGGATGGCCCACGGCACGCCGCTCGGACGGCCCTCGCAGCAGCCCGCCATCAGGCAGCCGAAGCGGCCGAACACGTGCCAGAACGGGGCCATCACGCAGATCGTGTCGAACAGGCGCAGGAACGGGATCTTCCGCCAGCGGCAGAACAGCCCGAGCCCCAGAGGCACGCCGATGAAGGCTCCGAGCACGGAGAAGCCGCGCGAGGGAGAGATCATCGTCTCCCAAAAGTCGCGCGAGAACGGGCGCGTGTACTCGAACAGGAACAGGACGCGCCCTCCGACGAAGCCGCCGCCGAGGATCACGTTGACGAGGATCCAGAAATCGTCGTCGTCCTTCAGCCCGACGGCCTTCATGCGGCGGCGCAGGAACCAGAAGGACAGGATCCCGCCCAGAACGATCATGGCGCCGTAGCCGTAGAGATGGAACGGCCCGATCGAGAAGAGGACGGGCCTCACGGCTTCTTCCCCGGGGGCGGAAACCGGTACTCGATCTCGCCTTTTTTAATGTAGCCCAGGTCGCGGCGCGCGGCCTGCTCGACGCCGCCGTCGCCCGAGCGCAGGGCCTTGAGCCTCGCGTCGAGCTCCTTCTCGTCCCGGTCGAGCGAGACGATCTCGCGGTTCAGGCGCCGGAGCTCCATCCAGTTCGACACCATGCTGCGGAAGCCCGCGTTGCCGAAGAAGACGAAGAGCAGCGCCGCGCCGATCAGCAGGCGCCGCCAGTGCTCGCGCGCGAACTCGCCCGCGGCCGCGAGACGCGCGGCCCCGCCGGTCATCGCGCCGGCGCGGCCGTCCGGAACGCCCGCCCGCCCGCGTACTCGGCCTTCGCGCCGAGGGCCGACTCGATCTGCAGGAGGCGGTTGTACTTGGCCAGGCGCTCGGACCGGCACGGCGCGCCGGTCTTGATCGCGCCGGCGTTCAGCGCGACCGCGAGGTCGGCGATGAACGCGTCCTCGGTCTCGCCGGAACGGTGGGAGATCACGGCCGAGAAGCCGGCCTTCTGCGCGTCGCGGACGGCCGTCACCGTCTCGGTCAGGGTGCCGATCTGGTTGAGCTTGATCAGGATGGCGTTGGCGGACTTCTCCTTGATGCCGCGAGCCAGGCGCACGGGGTTCGTCACGAACAGGTCGTCGCCGATGATGCGCAGGCGGTCGCCGAGCTTGGCGGTGATCTCCTTCCAGCCGGCCCAGTCGTCCTCGGCCAAGGGATCCTCGAGCGAGGCGAAGCCGTATTTCGCGGACCAGGCCGCGTAGACGCCGGCCAGCTCCGCGGCGGTGCGGGGCTTGCCCTCGAGCACGTACTTGCCGTCCTTGTAGAACTCGCTGGCGGCGGCGTCGAGCGACAGGCGCACCTGGCCGGCGTAGCCCGCGTCGGAGATGGACTTGGCGAGGACCTCGAGCGCCTCGGCGTGGGTCTTCAGCTTCGGGGCGAAGCCGCCCTCGTCGCCGACGGCGACGGTCATCTTCATGGCCGCCAGCTCCTTCTTCAGGGTCTGGTAGATCTCCGCGCCGGCGCGCAGCGCCTCCTTGAAGGAGGGCGCCTCGGTCGGCACGAGCATGAACTCCTGCACGTCCAGGCCGGAGTCGGCGTGCTTGCCGCCGTTGATCACGTTCAGCATCGGCGTGGGCATCAGCCAGAGATCCTCGGGGAGGCCGTAGGCCTTCCGCAGGAACGCGTAAAGAGGGAGCTTCAAGGAGACGGCCTGCGCGCGCGCCGCCGCCATCGAGACGGCGAGAATGGCGTTCGCGCCGAGGCGGCCCTTGTTCTCGGTCCCGTCGAGCGCGATCATCTTGGCGTCGAGCGCGGAGGGGTCCCCGGCGTCGAGGCCCTTCACGGCCGCGGCCAGCTCGCCCTCGGCGTGGGCGACGGCCTTCAGCACGCCCTTGCCGAGGAAGCGCTTCTTGTCGCCGTCGCGCAGCTCGACGGCCTCGTGCGCGCCGGTCGACGCGCCGCTCGGCACGGCCGCGCCGCCGACGGAGCCGTCGGCCAGCGTCACCTCCGCGGCGACGGTCGGCAGGCCGCGGGAGTCGAGAATTTCGAGAGCGCGGACGGATTGGATCTTGGCCATTAGAATTTCCCCTGGATGAGCTTTTTGCCCGCGTCCACCATCTCCCGAAGGCGCTTGGACGTGTGGGCTTCCGCGTACAAGCGGAACACCGGCTCGGTGCCGGAGCTGCGCAGGCCCAGCCAGGCGCCGTCGCGCAGGATGAACTTGAAGCCGTCGGTCTGGTCCACGCGCCACACGGAGGCGCCGGCCAGCTCCAGCGGCGGCTTGACCTTCAGGCGATCCTCGAGCTCGATGATCTGGCGCAGGCGCTCCATGCGCACGTTGACGCGCGCGCCGTGGAACTCGCCCAGCTTCTTCTGGAGCCGGGCGCGCACGGCGCCCAGCGTCTTGCCCTCGCACGCCGCGAGCTCGAGCATCAGCAGGCACGCCAGCAGCCCGTCCTTCTCGGGCACGTGGCCGCGGATGGACAGCCCGCCGGACTCCTCGCCGCCGAGCAGGAACGGCCCCGAGCGCAGCAGCTCGCCCAGGTACTTGAAGCCGACCGCCGTCTCGCGCGTCTCGGAGCCGTGCGACTTGGCGACGGCGTCGACGAAGTGGGACGTCATCACGGAACGGGCGGCCTTGCCCTTCTGGCCGCGGTGGACGACGAGGTGCTCGTAGGCCAGCGCGATCACGTCGTTGGCCGGGACATACTCCCCGTCCGCGTCGAGGATCCCGAAGCGGTCGGCGTCGCCGTCGCAGGCGAGGCCCAAGTCCAGCTTGCGCTTCTTGACCAGCTCGGCCAGCTCGAGCAGCGACTCCGGCGTCGGCTCCGGCGCGCGGCCGCCGCACAGGACGTCGCGGTCCTCGTGGAGCGCGCCGACCTCCACGCCCACGCGCTCCTCCACAAAGGGCCGCAGGTAGCGGCGGCCCGAGCCGTGCATCACGTCCACGCCGACTTTGAGTTTGGCCTTCTTGATGGCCTTCACGTCGAGCAGGCTCTCGAGCTGGTCGAAGTAGGACTCGCGAAAATCCATCGTCTCGGTCCAGGACTCCTTGACCGAGCGCTCGTCGGACATGGTCTTGACGGCATGGTCGCCCATCAGCTCGACGCGCCGCTCGAGGTCGTTGGTGACGGCCGGAGACGCCGTGCCGCCCCAGTACGACATCCACTTGAAGCCGTTGTACTGGCTGGCGCCGGTGGAGGCCGTGATCATCACGCCCCCGACCGCCTTGTGCGCGAGCACCGCCCACGCCGCGGCGGGAGTCGGAAGGTCGGTCGCGGAGAACAGGGCGCGCACGCCGTCGTTGGCGAACACCGCGGCGACCTCGCGCGCGAAGTCCTCCGAGAGGAAGCGCGTGTCGTAGCCGACCACGACGGTGGGCACCCGGCTGGGCGCCGTCCCCGCCAGGAACTGGCGGTAGTCGTCGCTGTTGTGCCCGACCTCGGGGCTTTCCTTCACCGAGCCAGCGGCCGCGTGCGCGACCCGGCGCACGTTGGAGAACGTAAACTCGTCCGAAACGATCCCGCGCCAGCCCGATGTGCCGAATCTAATCATGGGCGGCATATTAGGATAAGGGGCGGGCCCGGGTCAACGGCCGCGCGTCCGCCCAACGATGGGTCTTTCGACCCATTGACATCTAGGCCCTTAGGCCTATTGCGATTTAGGGGCCCAGCCGCTATCCTCCGAATACGCGCAAGGAGCATGGTATGAAGACCCCGAACACCCCCTCTCTCGCCTGGGCCCTGCTGGCGGCGCGCGCCGCCGCGGCCCCCGCCGCCGCCGCCGAGGAGACGACCTCCGACGGCCGCATCGTGGTCTCGCCCGACTCGTCGGGCCCGCTCCTGCCGAACATGTGCGTCGCGGGATCGGAGGGCTGCACGCCCGTCTCCGCGTCCGTCTCCGCATCCGTCTCCGCCCCCCAAGCGAGCCGCCCCTCCCCCGCTGCGCGCGACCCGGCGACGGAGGGCGTGCAGCCCTCAGATC
>VFSW01005610.1_pt1 | contig 18547 bp, 20 predicted proteins | sample 5358111 | NCBI WGS metagenome assembly VFSW01 (sample SAMN11554181, study PRJNA540505) | mine drainage metagenome | isolation source: sediment from site ElyBrook_90M | place: USA: Ely Copper Mine, Vershire, VT | collected 2017 | reverse complement strand
TCGAATCCGTCTTTGCCGGTCAGCTATTCTCTCCCAGCTTTGCCTGAATAGTTACAGAAATTGAAGCAAACCACATCCGAGTAATAATGAAATCGAATAGCGGCTACTCTTCACAGAATCCAGTGCCAGCTCGGGATAATGATTAGGTAGTAGAACCAGCAGAACGCTCAGAGTAGTCTGAAGACGACCGCCAGCTATGACGCGGCGGGGAGCATGACCTGTCGCGCGCCCACCAGCAGCCAGACGTGCCCCGGCTCCCTCTCGCAATCCCTGAGCTATGACGGCGCGCGCCAGCTGATCGCGTGGACGAGCACGCAATTGCACGAGACCCAGAGCGGCTCGTCGGCCTACAACGGCGAGGGCCAGCGCGTGGAGCAGTATTATACGGTCAACGTCGGCAATCAGGCGATGACGACGTACTACATCGGCAATTATGAGGAAGTGAGCATCGCCAACGGGGGAGCGACGACCACGACCAAGTAGTACACCACGCCGATTGGCACGTGTGAAGCGGTCAACGCGGGACCCCAAGGCGGCAGCGGGACGTATTACCTGGTCAGTGACGGGCTGGGCAGCGTCTCGATGGCGCTCTTGACGCTGGGCACGGTGACGGCGACGCAGCTGTATCTGCCCTATGGGGCCTGGTTTCACCAGGAGATGCGCCCGTTGGTTCACGCTGCGCATGCCCAGCAACGGCAGACACGGCCCCATCGCCGGGGATGGCAAGCGCGCACCCGTGTGACCGGTGCGTTGATCCTCGACGATTCGGTCCACGTCAAACCGCGCGGGGTCGCCATGCGTGGGCTGGGACGGCAGTGTCCATTGCCGCTGCGGTTGTACCGCACCCGTGCGACATGTGACCGTGAGGGCGAACCCTTCGCCAGATGATCGGGCCATCCTCCGTATTTGGACGCTCGCCTACTGTGCGTACCGCTTTCTGGCGAGCGTCCAGGCTACCCAGGCGGCACATAGAAGCATCGAGCAGTGTCGGCGTCAGGTCCGTAAGGAGAATCGCCCTGCTCGTGTGGCTTCACCAGCAATTTGCCTTAGGACGGTCGCCTGATGACTTGGCTACCTGCCTTGCTGCGTAAAATCCGCAAGGATTGTGAAGAGCATAACATATCATATAATGTGTTTAGGAGGTGATATTGTCATGACTGATCTGCTTAAGCAAGCAATGGATGCTCTTGAGAAGCTCCCAGAAGCCGAGCAAAACGCAATGGCACAACAGATTCTTGACGAGCTTCAAGATGAGGCGAAATGGAATGATACATTCAACGATCCACGTTCGGAAGTCGCTCTTGAAAGGCTCATTGCTCGAGCGAAAGAACAAGTCAAACGGGGCGATGTCGCAGACCTGGATGAGATTCTATGAAACCTCATATAACCGCTGACTTTCGCACAACATTGGCTAGCTTGCCACCAGATATTCAGAAGCAGGCACGCGAGGCGTTTCGCCTGTTCAGGGCGAATCCACAGCATCCAAGCCTGCATTTCAAGCGCATTCGCGCACGAGAAGCCGCTTATTCAGCTCGGGTGGGTATTCATTATCGCGCCATCGCCTATGAAGAGGCAGGCGAACTCTATTGGTTTTGGATAGGTACCCATGCTGAATATGACCAAATCGTAAAGGCAATCTGAACATAGGCAACCCAGCAGTATTGGCGGCCACGGCGACACACCACTACACACATTGATACACAACTGCGAACACTATTAGGCCGACGCGCCGGAATAGCGCCGCACGCCGATGCGCCAGTACCAGCGCGCCAGCGTCAACAGCAGCGCCGTCAGCGCCAGCGCCCCCAGCAGCGTCAGCGCGTTGAGCCGGCCCGTCAGCGCCTCGGCGGGCACCGTCACCGCAAACGCGATCGGCACCAAAAAGGTCAGGCCCGCTTGCAGCCAATTCGGGTAAATGGTGATTGGCCAGCGCCCCGCCTGATAGACGCCCTGGAACAGCTCGATTACGCTATCCATGCGCACGACCCAAAAGGCCGTCGTCGTCATAATCAGCCAGAAGCTATAGATCATCAGCCCGCCCATGAAGATCGCCGCGACGAAGGCCAGCGACGCGACCAGCCCTAGCCCCGCTTGCAATTGGATGATGGCGACGATCAGCACGATCAGTCCGCTGAAAAAATCCACCATCTGCCAGATACGCACTTCGCGCACGCTGATCAGCCATTGCGAATCCGCGGGCTTGGTCAGCGCGTAATCAAGCGTGCCCTGCTGCACTTCATCCATCAAGCGCTGCATGTTGGGCTGAATCGCGGCGGTGATGATGCCGCCCATCATGATGTGAATGCCCATCACCGCCAGAATCGCGGGGCGCGTCCAGCCGTTGAGCGCGCTGGTGTGGGCAAAGACGAGCGCCAGCCCGACCAGCCCCGTTCCGAGCGCCATCAGCGCTTGAAAGATCTGTACGAAGAAATTGACGCGATATTGCAGCTCGTTCATCGCGCCGATGCGAAAGAAGGACCACCAGAGCTTGAGCATCGCCACCCATCCTTTCAGTTGCCGACCGACGAGAACCGGCGCACGCCCTGGCGCCACACCACAGCCACCACCACGCCATAGAGCGCGATCCACAGCGCCTGCATGCCGATGCCTTCGAGAATCTGCGCCGTGCTGAGCTGGCCGATGAGCGTTTCGATGGGGAATGCGAATGTCCACTGGAAGGGCAAAAAGCCCGACACACTTTGCGTCCACCCCGGCAGAAGAGCAATCGGCACCAGCCGCCCCGACAGCAGCAATTCGAGCGAAAAATACAAATCGTATATCGCGCTCACCCGCGTCGTCCAGAACGTGATCATCCCCATCAGCCACAGTGCCAGCGAGCGGATGAGATAGGCGCCGAGCAGCGTGAAGGGAAAGGCGACGATCGCTTGCGGCGTCACAACGACAGTCGGATGAAACACCAGCGTCAAGATCGCCGCGATGGGCAGCCAGAGCACCACCACCACGACCTTCCAGCCCAAGAAATACGACAGATCGTAATGGATCGGATGCAGCGGGCGCAGCAGCATGCCCGACAGCTCACCGTGCTGAATGCGACCTTCCCAGCCATAAGGCGTGAAAACGATGTTGATGTTGCGCACCAGCGTCCAGACGATGTAATAGGCGGCAAAGGCGCCCGCCGTGAAGCCGGCCACCGAGCCGCTGGGCTGCGACCGCGCGATCGACGACCATACCACCAGATAGATGACCGGCTCCGCCACCATGCCGATCATGTAAAAGTAATTCGAGACGCGGTACTGGAACTGAACGATGACGGCGGTTTTCATCGACTGCCAGTAAAAATCAATCATTCTGCCCATCAGACGTGCTCCTGGGCGAAGACACGCTCGATCACATCCTCGATCGGCGGATCCTCAATGGTGAGGTCGGTGATCGGATGGTCGGCGAGCAGCCGGGCGGTCAGGCGAGAGGCGTCGGCTTTGGGCACGCGCAGCCGCACCCGGTCGCCCTCGCGCTCGATGATCGTGCCATAGGCGCTCAAGTCCGCGGTAGGATCTTCGAGTGTGACGCTGATCGTCTTATCCGCCGCGAATTGGCCGGCCAGGGCCGCCAGCTCGCCGTCAAAGAGCAGCCGCCCGTGGTGAATGACGACGACGCGCCGGCACAGCGCCTCGACATCCGCCATATAATGGCTGGTCAGCAAGACGGTGGCGCCATAGCGCTTGTTGTACTCCGCGACGAATGCGCGGATGCGCCGTTGCATGGTGACGTCCAGTCCGATGGTCGGCTCGTCGAGAAAGAGCACGCGCGGGCGGTGCAAGAGCGCGCCGGCGATCTCTACCTTCATGCGCTCGCCCAGCGACAGATTGCGCACCGGCTTGCGCACCAGCTCGCCCAGATCGAGCGATTCGATGAATTCGTCGCGGGTGCGGCGAAAGTCGGCGGCGGGCAGGCGATAGATGGCGCGGTTCAGCTCGAAGGAATCCAGCGCGGGGATGTCCCATTGCAGCTGGTTGCGATTGCCCATGACCAGCGTGATCTGGCGCAGATAGTCGTGCTCGCGCCGTGAGGGCACGCGGCCCAACACCTCGACGACACCGCCGCTGGGATACAGCAGTCCCGACAGCATCTTGAGCGTCGTGGTCTTGCCGGCGCCGTTCGGTCCCAAAAAGCCGACGACCTCACCCGGCGCGATGTCGAACGAGATGCCGTCCACCGCGCGAACGGCGCGCGTCTTGCGCCGAATCAGGCTGCGCAGCGACGCCCGCAAGCCGGCCTCACGCTCCGGCACCTCATAGATCTTGCACAACCCATCGACATGAATCGCCGGAGAGCGATCGCTTTGCTCCGTCGTGATGGTCGCCGGCGCTGTGAGTTCCGACACGGTTGATTCCTCTTTCAATCTCAAGACACGGCAAGGGCGCGGATGCCACGTCGTATGTGCTGACATCCGCGCCCGGTGCTATGGGTTGGCTCGATCAATCCGGCTCAATAGCCGTCGATCGGCTTCGCGCGCCCGCGCGTGACACGGAATGCGGCACAGCTCTCCATGCCGGTCGTCCCTATGGGGGCCGGCAGGTTAACGGTCTGATTCCTCATCGTCGCGCTCGCTTTCGCGTGTACTATCTGATTGGCGCGCCTTGTTTGGCGCATCCGCATTGTATGGCTGGACGCGGGCGCGTGTCAAGAGCATCGATCACGACCTGCACGCGGTGACGGAGGTTGCTCTTGTTTGACGGACTGCCTGCTCTTGTGCTATCTTTGGGCAAAGCATCGCAAGCAGGCGGACTCGCCTGTTGAGCGCATCATGTCGCGTGAAATTGCGGATGAGACCCGCGAGAGGAGTCAGCATGCGAACCTCAGAGCCAAACTCGAACATGGGCGATCGCTCCCCAGCACAAAAAACCCCGCGCCCGCAGCGCAAGAATATCAGAGATGCGACGGCTAGCTCATCAGGAGTACTTTCTCTCGGAGAGGGAGGGATAACGTCGTTGTGCGCGTTCTCTGAGGTGGTGTTGATTGAGTGGTCTTGTCGCGATGAGGAATGGATACGTTTCGACAGCCAGAAGAATAATGAATTCATCATTCGTCGCTCAGGAAACAGATCCTTCAGCAAAGGATCGATCGCGCACGTGCATCTCGTTGCCTGGCTCTGCTCGTTTAGCAACTACAATGAAGAAGACAGCGGGTGGGCCATTGACGGCTGGAAGTATTCGCTCGAAGATGACGGCGATCAGGCGTCCATCACGATTCATCTCGATCTGTCGATTCGCGGAATCGGCACCCGCATGAATCGCATCGGATACTCCTGGATTGCTTTTCTCAAAGACGCGTAATCTTCAGCGGCTTCAATCGCTGAAGATGCGGCGGATGAGCGTGGCGACGAATATCGCTTCGATGGACAGTCCAATCACCGCTTCGATCGCCGCCAGCCCTACGGCCCAACCGCCCAGCTGGGTATAGGATCCGGGAATGAATCCGCGGCCATGAAACGATAGGATGCTCAAGAAGATCGCGCCGAGCGGCGAAAGTTGGTCGTTTCGCGGAGGCAACGCATTCGTAGTGAGATAGTATCCGAGCGCGAAGAAGGACACCACTATCAGATACCAGACGATGACATTGCCAGGTCGCTCGCCATAGCCCGCGACGCTGTCAAGCAAAGAAGAAAAGACCCACGCGCCGCGACGATTCTCAAATCTGAGCGCGTGCTTTTCCATACGCTGCTCGCGCACGCGAAATCGCGACGCCGGCACGTCAAGCCCTTGTCGCTCAAGGGTGACGACCAGACCGTGATACGCGCGAGCGACATCGCGGCAGACCTTTGAGATGAGGAACCGGTACTCGGTGACGCGCATGGCACCTTTATTTTCCTCCCTGATGAGCTTGCCGCGGTTGGCGATGAGGATTTCATCCCCCAATGTGCGAATGCCCGTCCAATCGACATGCGCTAACGAGGCGTCATTCCAGTCGATGTCGCCCAATCGTGTTTGAGAGGAGAGCTTGATCTTGCTGAGGATCGTCTTGTCATCGAAGACGGCTCCGCGCAGATCAGCCCCTCGTAGGTCGGCATGCCCCAAATGCGCGCTAGACAAATTCACTTTGTAGAGATGGGCGCTTCGCAATATCGCCCGATTCAAGCGTGCTCTGCACAAGTTTGCCCGTGTCAAAGACGCTCCATTCATCTCGACCTGGTCGAGGAGAGCATCGATGAATATCGCGCCATCGAGGTGAGCGTTATTCATGCGTGCTTTCACCAGATAAGCCCTGGTAAAGTTGGCTCTTTCCAGGATCGCCTCGTTCAGCTCCACTTCCCCCAGGTCGGCCTCGCTGAAATCGGCGTCTTCCAGATAAGCCCCACTCAAGGATGCTCCCTGCAAGTCGGCCCCGCGAAAATTGGCGTAACGCCAGGAGACCGAGCGAAAATCAATCTTGCTGTCGGTGTCGTCCGAATAGAGGATCGCGCCACTCAGGTCCACCGCCTTTTCACTGCGCTCGTCAGGATATTCCACCCAACCACATTCTTGCACGATCCAGTAGATCTCTTGAATCGAGGTGATTTGCACGCCCGCGAAAAAGGGCCGCCCGCTCTGGCGATTCTCATCGCGCATCGTCAGCAGATAGTCCTCGCGCTCTGGCGCCAATCTGATTTTTGGGGCTGACGTGTCGTTCATATGTGGCTCCTCACTCACCAAGAGCTGAGATAGACGGTCGGATGGCAAAAAAATTGTAGCACATCAGCCGGTCGAAACGGGGTCCACTCTAGAGGCTGAGCGAAGAGTGTCACCCTTGACGCCGTTCAGCCGTCATGTTATTATATCGCCGTGCGTAATAGTACGCAGCGCGTAGTATGAGCCGGTGTGAGAAGGGTAGCGAGCGATGAAAGCAACCCTGTATGTGTCCTATGCGGCGCGGTCGCTGGGGCGCGGCGGTCAGCGGTCGATTTTCGCCGTGTTTTGCATCGCGGTGGGCGTACTGGCGATCGTCGCGCTGCAACTGGTCAGCGTTATGATCAGCGCCTCGCTGACCACCAATATCCGCGCCATCAACGGCGCGGATGTCGCTGTGCACAGTGAGGGCAGCGGGCTTTCGTCGCTCCAGGTTGCCTATTTCGCTTCGCTCAAAGCGCAGGGGATCATCACCGATTACACCGCCGTACCGTCGGATGGCGCGAATGGTCAGACGAGCACGGGGCTGGTGCGCTTCGACCTCTGGCCGATCGACCCATCCAACTTTCCGCTGGCCGGAGCGCCGCAATTCATCACACCCGCAAGCGGATCGCTGCCCACTGTGCTGACCGGCGATCAGGTCGTCATCACCCGGTCGCTGCAAGAACAGCTCGGCGTCTCTGTTGGCGGCACATTATCTTTCACCACGGACAGCGGGCGCACGGCGAATGTGACTATCGCCGGCGAGGTGGCCGACACGGGTCTCTTTACGCAGCCGCTGATGCTGATGGCGTTCGACAGCTATCAGGCGCTGCCCAGCCTCTCGGGGGCGCCCATCAGCTATACGTGGGTCTTTGTGAACGTGCCCGGCGACACCGACGCGGCCTCCGCCAGCGTGGCGCAGATGATTCGCCAGCACCTGCCGCTCGTGACCGCCGACACCGTGCAGACGACGCTGCAAAAAAACGAGCAGCTCATCGCTGACGTTCGCATCTTTTTGCAGGTGATCGGCCTTTTGGCGCTGCTCATCGGCGGCATCGGCATCATCAACACCATGCAGGTGCTCTTGCGCCGTCGCCAGCTCGAGATCGCCATGCTCAAGACGGTGGGCTATCGCCAGCGCGATCTGCTGGCGCTCTTCGGCCTTGAGGCGGCCATGCTGGGCCTGGCGGGCGGCGTCATCGGCGCGGCGGCGGGCGCGGCGTTGAGCACGCTGGTGCGCGTGCTGGTCGAGCGGGCGATCTTTCTCGACATTCCGCTCATTATCGATCCACTGGTGGTAGCGTCGGGCGTCGCCATCGGCATCGCGACGACGCTCATCTTTGGGCTGTTGCCTATCGTGCAGGCCAGCCGGACGAAGCCGATCGCCGTGCTGCGCGAGACGCGCGAGGGCGGCAACGGCGGCGCTGCCGGACTCTTGGCGCTGCTGGCGGGTCTTTTCTTTGTGCTGGCGCTGAGCATCTTGCAAAATGTGCTGGTCGCGCTGGCGGTCATCGCGGGCACCGCCATCATCATGGCGCTGATGACCGGGGCTTTCACCGCGCTGGCGTGGCTCATCAGCCGCCTGCCGGTGCCAGAGGCGCGCCACGTGCTGACGTTCGTACCGCTGGCGCTGGTGACGCTTGTCGCGATCCCGCTCGTCAAGGTCGCACCGGGCTTTGGCATCGCCGTGCTATTCGCGGCGGCCATCGGCTGGATCGTCGCGCTCTTGCCTCGACCGGCCAGGCTCACCTTTCGCCTGGCGCTGCGCAACATCGGACGGCAGCCGGTGCGCACGGCGACGACGCTCATCGCGCTCTTTGGCGGCGTCTTCGCCATCGGCTTCGGGCTGGCGCTCGGCCAGGGCATTCAAGACGCGCTGGCCAATGTCGCGGCGCAGACCAGCCGCTATAATACGTTCATTCTCGTGGGCCAGAGCGATCGCCCGGCGGTGGACCGCACGCTGGCACAGAGCGGCGTCGTCCAGCGCGAGACTGTCAGCGTCGCCGCGCCCGATCTGATCGTGTCGATCGACGGCGTGCCGCTCAGCCAGATTGTGCCCGGCTCGGCCAAATCTCAGCCGGGGCAGCCGGGGTCGCCGCTCAGCGGTGTTGACGGCATCGATCTCGCCAGCAACCCTCAGCTGCCGGTGAGCCTCGCCCAGGGATTGCAAGACAGCCAGATCGGGCGCAATCTGACGCCGCAAGACGCCGGCACGACTAACGCGCTCTTGCCGCTCACCGACACGCAGGCGCCGCTCAAGCTCAAGCTGGGCGACGCGATCACGGTCACCGGTCTGGATCGTACAGCGACCGTCACGCTGCGCGTCGTGGGCTTTTACGACGGCAGCGTCTTTTCCAGCTTCGCGCCGGTGCTGGCCGACATCAGCGTCGCCAACACGCTCAGCCTGCCAGGGAGAGTCTTCGTCATCTACGCGCTGAATATCGATCCGTCGGCGGCCTATCGCGTGGTCACTCAGGTCAAAGACGCCGTGCCCACGGCGGTCGCGATCAGCGTGGCCGCCGAGCTGCAAGCGATCGCTGTCTATCTGGCCAACGTCATCGTGCTGATCGAATCGGTCGCCGCGCTGGCGCTGCTAGCGGGCATGCTGATGATCGGCAACGCGGTGGCGCTGGCGATGCTCGAGCGCCGTCGCGAAATGGGCATCTTGAAATCCGTCGGGCACACCAGCGGGGGCATCTTGAGCGGTGTGCTCGTCGAAAACGGCGCCATTGGACTCACCGGAGCGCTTTTGGCGGTGGCGCTGGTGGCCATCGCGTCGCTGCTCTTCTTCCGGCTGCTCTTTCGCTTCAAGTCGCCCGGCGCCGTCTCGCCCGCGCTCGAATTAGCCCTGATAGCGGGCACCGCTGTGCTCGCGATGCTCATCGCGACGCTGGTGGCGTGGCGGGCGACGCGCGTGCGCCCCATCGAGGTGCTGCGCTATGAATAGCGGCGCGGATGAAAAGAATTTCTCAAGCCATTCCCTACAGCCAATCGGTATCTTTTACCATTGTCAATCGGGATCACTGCCGATTGTAAAGAACCCGAGGAGCAGGTATATCTTTGAGAGGTGAAGGCTTGCCAGCGAATCTCAACGGCACTGCTCTTCAACTCACCTCCCAATGAGGGTTTGATATGCCTCTTCGATCACTGACGCGCACGCGCATCGCCCTGGTGGGCATTGCCGCGAGCATTGCGCTTTTCTTGTTCGCGCTGACCACGAGCATCGCATCCGCGCATGCCTATTACGTGTCGTCCGTTCCCGCGGCAAACAGCATTATTGCCAAAGCGCCTTCCCAGGTGACGATCACATTCGCCCAGGCGCTCGATCCTAAAGGTCTGCATATCGTGGTCTATGACCAGAACGAAAAAGTAGTTTCGACCGGGCCTGCCGTGATCAGCACCGCAAACCCCGATCAGGCGTCGGTGCCGATGACGGGCGATGGCTCCGAGATCTATCGCGTGGACTGGCATACCACGTCCGCACAGGATGGGGATTCCACGCTAGGGGCCTTCGTCTTTGGCATCAATGGCACCGATAAGGTCACACCCGCGACGACCACCTCAACGAATTCGCCTTCGCCCCCCTTCAATCCTCTCTTAGTCGGCCTGATTGGAGTGATCTTGGGCGCAGGGGTCATGTATCTCGTCACACGGCTGCGGGAACAGGCCACAGCATGACCTCCCAAAGGGAGGGGGAAAAGATGCACCGGCCAGTCTGGCGCACACGCGGGGTGATCGTGCTCGCCGCGATTATCGCCGGTGTAGCTGCGCTCGCTGTCTCACCCGGCGTGGCGCTCGCGCACGCACTGCCAACGAGCTATTCTCCTACCCCCAATGCCAGGCTGAAGGTCTCGCCCCCGGACGTGACGATTCATTTCTCCGAGCACCTAGCGTCAACCGATTCCGAGCTTGTCGTAGTCAATCCGTCGAATCAGGAAGTAGACAACCACGACAGCCACATCTTGAGCGACGACCTGAGCATGGAAGTGACGCTGCCCCTCTTGTCCGCCGGCACCTATGTCGTCTTTTGGGAGACGCATTCCGCCGACGACGGCCACATCACCGGCGGATCGTACCTGTTCTATATCGAGCGCGCCGACGGAACTGTGCCGCCATTGTCAGGCCCGCTGCCGACCGGGCATTTTCCTGGCGCCGCTGGATCGGCATCATCGCCCATCAACGGCCCAACGCTGGTCGAGGCGCTGTTTCATTGGCTGGCCTTGGTCGCACTGACACTCTTGCTCGGTGCCATCACCTGGCTGGCCTTCGTGCGCCCGTTGCTGGGCGGGAACAATTTACAAGAACGCTGGTCAAGGCTGTGGATCGTCGCGCTCGTTGCGATGCTGGTAGGAACCGTTGGCGAGGTCGCGGCACAGGCGTTCGCGCTCGACGGCACCTGGCAAAGCCTGGCTTCTCCGCCGCTATACAGCAGCATTCTTTTCCAGAGCCGCTTTGGCTGGCTTATCCTGGCCCGTGTGGCTCTGGCGATCATGGGACTGATCGTCCTGGGCAGCACCTCGCTGAGGCACTCGCTGCGTCCGCAAAACGTCAGGAACGCGCTCGTGCTCTATGGGCTTATCTTCGCGGTCGCCTTCGTCTATTCCGGGCATGGGGGCACAAGCCCGGCCTGGTGGGGCGTGCTGGCGGACTTCGCACATTTGCTGGCGAACGGCGTCTGGCTGGGTGGCCTCGGCGTGCTCGTGTTCGTCGTGTTGCCTGCTCTACCATCCGATCCACTGGAGCGTGCCCGCGCAATCACCTGCATGCAAGACGCGTTCGCCATCCCTGCTTTGTTGAGCGTGGCAGCGCTGGCCATTACTGGGCCGCTCAACGCCAACCAGCGCATGTATTCTTTTGACCAGTTCTGGACGACCGGTTATGGGATCACATTGCTCGTCAAGATCGGCCTCTTTGTCGTAATGATCGCTCTCTCCGCGTTCCACAGCTTCTGGGTGCGGCCTCGCCTTGAAACGCTGGCCCGGGCAACGATCGAGCCGGGTGACATGGAATTTCGTGAATTGCTGCCCGCTGCGACGCCTGCCTCATCAAATGGGATCACGCATTGGATGGAGCGGCAGCTCGCCAGCTTCGAGGCGCGTGTGACGCCCTCGCTGGCGGTGGCGCTGTCTCGGGTCGAAGTGCCTACCGTCGAAGAGCTGCGCCAGGAAACCGACGATACGCAATCAATCCGCGAGATACGCCTCCGGCTGCGTGACCTGGGCGTGAGCGATCTGACCAAAGCGATTCTGAGTGCGATCCGCTTTGAGGCTGTGATAGGGCTAGGCGTGCTGCTGTGTGTGGCGTTGCTGAGTCCGCTGTCGAGCACGCTGACGCCTGTGGTCAACGGGGGTGCGGGCTTTGGTGCAACGGGGGGGTCTCAAACACTGACTCGAACCGTCGACGGCTTGCACGTGACCCTGAGTGTCAATCCTGGCCATTTCGGCACCAATACGTTCCAGGTCAGTATTACGTATCCAGATGGCACGCCGGCCAGTGGCGGCTCAGTCTTCTTGATCACCAACATGGTTGAGATGGATATGGGCACCAACCAGATCAATCTACAAGCTGGTACCTCTCCTGGGGTATACTCTGGGCAAGGCGATCTCCCGATGCCTGGGCACTGGCGCATCACAACAGACATTCGAACGGGGCGCGATCCCAACACGCTGCACAGCACCGTCTTCACGATCAGCGCCAGTTTTTCGTGAGAAAGCGTGAGTTGTCTATGCTGCGCGTTAGACGATCGGTCTGGCTGGTGCTGCTCGCCTCGATCTGCCTGGCAGTGCTGGCACCTGCCCTCGAACTGTGGCATGCCTATGAGACGCCGATCTCGGCGAGGGTTGTGCTGATCGCCACGCAGGCACGAGTCGGCGAGCCGATAACGATGCAGGTCACGCTCAATGGCGTCAGCGTGTCTTTAGTCCAGGCGACAGAGCTGCATGCTCAAACCGATATGATCATCATGCCCATGCATCTCCCTTCTCAACAATCCCCCGCCGTGCCCGGACAGACGAGATACCTCATTTCCTGGCTGTATCCGATGGCGGGAATGTGGTGGATTGACTGCTCGCTCGCTATGCCGGGTTATGCGCCTTGGCATCAGCGTATGTTGGTAAAGGTGATCGCCAGTGTGGAAGGGGGTACATGATGGCTGATCACGCCGAGGCAGACCTTGATCGAGCAGCCGGACGTTTCACTCGGATGAGTCTCTGGCGTCAGGCCATGCGCTGGTTGCGCTCTCAGCCGAAAAAGCCCCTGACGACGTTCGAGCAGGCGCTCATCGCGAACTCGCTCATCATCCTGGGGAGCACGGTCGCCGCCTATTGGGTGACGCATCAGGTACTCGAGACGTATCATTTTCTCATTGATAGCCTCTTCGTGCTCCTGGCGACGCTCATCGGTGTCGGGGTGAACGCTATCTTTTTGCGGCGGTTGTTTGCCCCATTGATCGAGATGCAGACGACCATCGAAGCGATCCAGTCAGGGACGAGCGACCGGCGTGCTATGGTAGATGTGCGCGCCGCCGATGTCGCACAGCTCGCCGAGGCGTTCAACGCGATGCTCGATGCCCTAGAGGCGCAGCGACATGCCCGTTTACGCGAGATCGCCACGGCACAAGAGGAAGAGCGCAGGCGTCTGGCGCTCGAGCTGCATGACGCGACCGGACAAGACCTGACCGCGCTGATCCTGCGACTCGAGATGCTCAGACAAGACCTTGGCGACCCTGCCTTAGAACGTGAGGCGCTGGTCAGGCATCTGGACACGATCAGCGAGCAGGCACAGCGGGCGCTGCAAGGCGTGCAAGTGCTCGCGCGCCAGCTGCGACCCTCCATTTTGGACGATCTGGGCCTGGTGGCAGCGTTGCGGTGGTTAGGACAAGAAATGAGCCACGACGGCGCGGCTGAGGTGCACGTGATCATCAACGAACCCGAGGCTGCGACCGAGCTGGATTCCACGCTTTCTCACCTGGCTGAGACGATGTTGTTCCGCGTCGCCCAGGAGGCGCTTTCCAACGCCACTCGGCACAGCGAGGCACGCCATATCGCCCTCTCGCTCAAGTATACAATGCATGCGTTGATATTGACAGTGCAAGATGATGGGCGAGGATTCGAGCTAGAGACGACAGCGGGGCGCCGAGGCAGCGGGTTGCGCGGCATGCGCGAGCGCCTGGCGGTAGTCAGTGGGCGGCTGGCGATTCGCTCTCGCCCTGGGGCAGGCACGAGCATCGAAGCCTGGGTCCCGCTTTCTTCCGGAGAAGAACCATGACCGACCACGAAATGGTGCGCGTCGTGCTCGCGGATGACCATGCGGTCGTCCGGGCGGGCTTACGCATGCTGTTAGAGCGTGAGGGGCACATCGCTGTGGTCGGTGAAGCTGGTACCGGGCGTGAGGCTATCGAGGTCGCATGCATCACACAACCAGACGTTGCCGTCATGGACTTTGCGATGCCCGATCTTACTGGCGCCCAAGCTTGCCGGCAGATCCGCGCCACTGTCCCCACCTGTCGCGTGCTCTTTCTGAGCATGTACGAAGAGGAAGCGTACTTCGTGCGCGCTCTGGAAGCGGGGGCCGCAGGATACCTGGTGAAGCGCACGGCATCCGCCGATCTGGTGCAAGCAGTGCTCGGAACGGCTCATGGCGCGGTGTATCTCGCACCGACGCTGGCCAGCATCGTGCTGCATCACCACTTCGAGCGCAACGATCCGGTGGCACTCTTGACTGAGCGCGAGCGCGAGGTGCTCCAGCTCGTGGCTGAGGGGCACATCAACCAGGCGATAGCACAGCAACTGGGCATCAGTCTCAAGACGGTGCAGAGCCATCGCGCGCATATCATGGAGAAGCTCGATCTGCGTGACATCACTCATCTAGTGCGCTTTGCCATCCATCATGGCATTATCACGTCCGAGCCTTGATCAGATCTCACCGAGCGCCCGTCCAGGGAGCGCAAAGCGACAAAGTGTTCTGTGTTATGGAGTGGTTGCCATGACATCAACGGGAAACGCCCCAACAGGAATCTGCCAGACGAGGGTAAGCCGCGCGGCATCGATGACGCTGATGGTGTTAGCGCCGGTATTGGCCACAAACAACCAGCGACCATCGGGGCTGGCGGCTACTCCGTGTGGACCTGAGCCGGTTGCGATGGTTGCGACCACCTGCATCGTATCCGTATCGACGATCGTCACGGTGCCACCCGCGTTGTTGGCGACGATTACGCGGTGGGTGTTGGGGATCCACGCAACAAGCGCGGGACGAGCACCAACCTGTGTCATCCCCACGATAGTCAGGGATCGGGCATCAACAGCAATCAAGTGATCGAACACCTCATCGGTCACATAGACCATTTTGCCATCAGGAGAAAGTGTGATGCCGAAAGGTGCTCCGCCACCGATGAGCAGCAGTGTATTCGTAATGGAGCGGGTAGCGGTTGAGATCGTCACCAGCACCCCACCAGAGACACATGCGACATAGAGCGTGCTTCCATCGGGAGAAATAGCGATCCCATGTGGCTCGTCTGGAGTGGCGATCATACCCGTCACGCGCCGGGTAGCAGTATCAATGATCGCCACTTGAGCACCACCAAAATCGGACACGTAAGCCGTCCCGCCGTCTGGGCTGAAAACCGCATGGACGGGGCTTGGTCCAACACGGATAGTGGCAACCACGTGATGGGTGGCGAGATCGATCACCCAAACAGTCACTCCACCCACATTCATTACCCACAGGAATCGCCCTCCCGGCTGAAGCGCAAGCCCATGCGGATTGCCGCCGGTGAGCAATGTCGCTTGCCCCAGCAAGGCGACATTGCCTCCATTCAAGTCGGTGGCTACGAGGTGATAGGCGGCTAGGGGTTGCGGCAGGGAGTAGACAGACCCAAGGCCAATCGTCGGGGTCGGAGACACTTGATCGGGAGAGGCTGATCCTGCTCCGTGGACGAAGAAGAGGATTCCTATCGCCAGCAGCGCACCGATCATCGAGGCAACGAGGATGCGGACGCGATGCATAGTCCGGCTTATCCTCTGCTCTCTGATGAGTCTCGCTAGGATGAAATGAAAGGAGTCGAGCATGTTCTCCCCTTGCCTCGGGCATCTGATTGGACTGACAGAAAAAGCGAGCGATGATGAAGTGCTTTCTCCTCAACAGACGATATCGGCGCCGCTGGGGATGCATAGCAAAAACACACAGGTGAGCACCGGGACATTGTGTGAGAAAATAACACGATGCTTGTCTCTCATGTCAATGCCATACGTCGTTATTCCCCCTCAGCATACTCATGATCACGTGACGCCATCTCAGGAGAACTCCTATAGATCAGCGCTCCTAACGCCGATGATTATCTCAGGTAATGTGTCGTACCCGGCAATGAATGAGGTGAAGGATGATGTATCGGCCTGGGGTAAATCAATCGACGTGTCGCTCGATGCAGTGGGGAATGGCTCTCGCTCTCAGCGGGATACTCATGATGGTATGCCAGCTCGGAACTCCCGCTCCCGTTCAGGCATGCGGCATCGGCCAACCATTTACCATGATGGCAAATGCTGTTCCTGCGGTGTCGTATCCTGCTACCCAGATGACACTGCCGGCTCCGCTTGGCGTCTTTCCCCAGGAATTCGCGCGCGACCAGCCCATCACGCTGGCGGAAGACACCTCAGGCGCTCCACGTGGGTTTGATCCCTTTGCCTATAGCTGGCAGTGGGAGTTCGGAGATGGAACTCAGTCAACCGGTTTTCCAGTCGTTCATCAATACGAACGGGCAGGAACCTTCGTCATCCAGGTCGGCATTATCAGTCGCACCGATCCGAGCTTTCATGTGAGGCTGTTTGACAGCGCGCAAATCACCATCGTTCCTCGCGTGTGGCCCCTGCCGCCCGTCGCTATTGCCAGATCTTCCGTTACCTATGTTCAGGTGGGTAGCTCTGTCACTTACGATGCATCCTCCTCCTATGCGCAGGTGGGCCACTCCCTCAATTGGAGCTGGAACTTCGGTGACACTCAGACAGCTGAGGGGGCGCGTGTCGCGCATACCTTCGAGCAAATTGGCAGTGGATATGTGGCCTTAGTGGTCCAAGACGATCGCGGCGCTCGCGCCTTCGCGCTGCTGCGCGTGGTAGTGGTGTCTCAGCTTCCCATCGCGCGTTGGGTCGTGACGCCAACGGCCCCAGTAGCCGGGGCCTCGGTACGCTTCGATGCGTCCTTGTCACGCGCACCCGTTGAGCAGGGGAATCATATTGCCGACTATTTCTGGGATTTCGGCGATGGCGTCCAATGGGAAGGCATCGACCCCATCGTCACCCATCTCTTCGCTCGGCCCGGAAGCTACGCAGTAACATTGCGCGTGACAGACATGCAGGGACTCCCAGGAACAACCACACAAATGATTGTGGTCGTGACGGCGGCTCAATCAATATCGGAAACCTCAACAAATCAATGGAGTACCTTTCTCTTGTTGACTTTCATCATGATTGCGGCAGGCGCGGCGCTTTCTCTAGGGATCAGGCGAAAATTCCGAAGATCCTGACATTGGACCTTGGATCTTCAATATGCTTCAGGACCATCGACCCTTTCCAGCCTATCCGCTTTGTGGCGATGATGAAGGGGAGAGGTGTGACGCTCTCGATCGCTCGCTGAGTGAAGGAGTCGATGCGTCTGATGAGCTGGCAACACAGAATCGCGCGACTGAAGTTGCCCGTCGCCGTCGTGGCGACGGTGGCGGTGTCGCTCCTGGTGAGCGGCGCGCCGGCAGCGGGGGCAGCCGTGAACATGCGAGCGTGCAATACCTACGTGCCACCCGCCAACGCGATGACGACCCTGCGCGTCGCTGTGCTGGGCGATTCCATCTCGGTCGGCTGGGGCACGAGCCAGTTCATTCCCTGCGCGTATGTCTATCAGCTTGCCCCGCTCTTGCCCACACCAGTCGCCAGCAGCACCTCGGTGGCTCTGAGCGTGCAGGCCGTCGGCGGCATGCGCGCCGATCAGATGGCCAGTTACGCGACGAACCTGGCGACCATGAATCCGGATATCGTCGTCGTCGAGCTGGGGACGAATGACGAGCGCGAGTCGTGGCCGCTGGCCGCGACTCAGGCGGCGTACAGCCAGATCCTGGGCGCGTTCGCGGCGGCCCACGCCACTACGCTGAGCCGCATGCATCTCGTCTGCCTGTCAGTCTGGCCCTCGCCGCAATTCGACGCGTCGTCGCAACTGGCGCCCTATGACGCGATCATCGCCGCGACCTGCGCGCTCTATAACGGCGTGTACGTCGATCTGACGCCGCTGTATAACTGGACGCAATCGACCGATTTTCTGGTGAGCGGCAGCTGGCACCCCAACGATGTGGGCGCGGAAGAGATCGCGCGGCTCATCGTACAAGCGCTGATCGACGATCACACGTTTGATCCCTGGTGTGGGACGCCGCAAGCCTGCCCGATGCCGTTGACCGCGACACAAAGCGCCCTGCCCAGCTATGTCGCGCCACTGCGCCAGCCGGCAGCCGGGGGCAACATTCCCCGTCACGGCCAGACACCGCCGGCGCTTCACGCGGCGCGAGCCACGCTCATGCGCTGACGATACCACGCGACGGTCGCGCGGATCGCCTCGCGATGTGGTGTTGGTATGTAGCCAAACGCGCGGCTGAATTTCGAGCCATCGACCAGATAGGGCCGATCGAACTCATAATACATCTCGACTACTTCACGAATGGTCGGATCGGTCAAGCCGAGCAGCCACAGCATAGGCCTGGTGACGCGCATGATGCGCGGCTTGACGTCGGCCTCTTCGGCGATCGCCGTAAGGAACTGCCTGCCGGTGAGCGCTTCGGGTCCAGCGATGTGCCATGCCTGACCCAGCGTGTCGTCATGCTCGCCAAGCGTCACCAGCCCACGCGCGAAGTCATCCACGTCGATGGTGGCGTGCGGCAGGTCGAGCGCCCCCACCCACGGCATCGCCCG
>VFSW01005609.1_pt1 | contig 18548 bp, 19 predicted proteins | sample 5358111 | NCBI WGS metagenome assembly VFSW01 (sample SAMN11554181, study PRJNA540505) | mine drainage metagenome | isolation source: sediment from site ElyBrook_90M | place: USA: Ely Copper Mine, Vershire, VT | collected 2017 | reverse complement strand
CTGAACATACAGGACCGCCTTCACAATGTGGCGCGATACAGCAACATAACCACCATCGCGGTGCATGCCACCGGGCTGCAGTGCCAGGACCCGGTGGAGACGGTGGCTTCGGGAAGTCACGGGACGGTTGTGCTGGCCTCCGGGCTGGGACACCTGGGCATGGGCCAGGGCCCGAACGGGATGGGCGGCGGACAGGGCAATCCGGGCATGGGCTCGGGCAACCAGGGCAACGGCCCGGTGGGATACGGGCCTTCGCCGGGCATTCTTCCCCACGCGTTCGGCTATGGCTTCCAGCAGGGCCACGGCAGCGGTTCGGATGTGTTCGTGGCGCGGTTTGTGAAGTTCGGAGGGTTTGGCGACATCGGCGTGCCGCCGGCGGCGACGGGGAGCTGCAATGTGTATTTCCAGGGACCACGCGCGAATCCGGATTTTTTCCTTGGGTCGGCGCAGTTGCTTGACGCCGGAATCCTTACGCTGACGACGCCCAAGAGCACCATGCAGATTCTTCCGGACACCATCGCCGGGCTTGGCGTGCTGTATTCCGAGCCGCTGCCGGAGGCGCTGGGGGCGGGCAGCTATAGCGTCGCGGGAGGCGGCGGCATGGACGTGGGTCCGTTCGGTCCGGTGAGCCTGAGTGTGCCGACGCTGTTGAGCGTCAGCACGACGCTGGCGGCGGGCACGACGATGAGCAAGAGTGCTCCGCTGACCCTGGCCTGGTCCGGGGGCAACAGCGGCGACCTGGTGCTGATCTACGGCCGGTCGTACAAGCTCGACCCGGGCGTGCAGCCGCCGGTGAACGATCCGGGACAGTTCCGCTCGATGGCCTTCGCCTGCTCGACGACGGCGGGGGCGGCGCAGTTCACGGTTCCCAGCGAAGTGCTGACGCAGTTGCCGGCCGGACAGTTGAGCCTGACGGTGACGCATATGCCGTCGGCGAGCGGGATTGCCCGCTTCCAGGCTAATGGCCTTAGCCTTGGCGGCGTGTTCCGGTGGCTGAGTACATTGACGTATCCGAACCTGATTCTCGGCCAATAAGAGCCGGAGATCCGGCAGGCGTGGAATGCTCCCGCGCGACAGCCCGGGTTTGGTGCCCGGGCTGTCTTTTTTTCATGGGGAAATACGGATGCGCGCGAAAGTATCGTTCCGCGGCATGCAATCGCGGACCACTGTGCGAATTGCTGGGCCGGCGCCGGGCCGAATCTGTATTCGTTCACCGACACGATCATCGGCGGCGCGGCACCGGCATGAGACGGATTTTTTGCGGCTGCGCGGCGAAGGCGGGCTGGTGAAGCTCGCGCTGAGGCCGCTGCCGGCCGAGGCGACCGGCTGCGGGCGAAGCAGGAAGCGAAGACACGCGCGCCGGATCAGGCGGCGGCCCGGCGGACGGCCGCCGCCGTTTTTGTTCTCATCGTGGCTTCGGGAGCGCTCCGAAAGCGGGCGTGCCGGGCCCCGGATGGGATAATGTTCGTTTATGCAGGAAGTGAACGTGGCCCTGGTGGGGCTGGGCAATGTGGGCACCGGGACGCTGCGGATCCTCACCGAGAACGCCGAGCAGATTACGTTGAAGCTGGGATTCCGTCTGCGCGTGCGCGTGCTCTGCAGCCGCAACCCGTCGGCAAAATCGCTGCCGGCCTCCGGCGACATTCTGGTGACATCGAACTGGCGCGAGGCGGTGACGCATCCCGACGTGCACGTGGTGGCCGAGATGGTGGGCGGGACCGGGGTGGCGAGGGAGATCGTCGAGACGGCGATCGCCGGCGGCAAATCGGTGGTGACGGCCAACAAGGAACTGCTGGCCCAGTGCGGGGCCGAGATCTGGGAGCGCTCGATCAAGGCCGGAGTGAACCTGGGCATCGAGGCCAGCGTGGCGGGCGGCATACCGATTCTGGCGGTGCTGCGGGAGGGGATCGCGGGCGACAAAGTGGTGTCGCTGTTCGGAATCCTGAACGGGACGTGCAACTACATTTTGACCGAGATCGAACAGCACGGCACGCCGTTTGAAGCGGTGCTGGCGGAGGCGCAGCGGCTGGGCTACGCCGAGGCCGACCCGAGCGCCGACATTGACGGCTTTGACGCGCGATCGAAGCTGGCGATTCTGGCGGCCCTGGCCTTCGGCGAGAAGATCACGCCTTCCGATATCTATACCGAGGGCATCCGCCGCATCGCGCCGGTGGATTTTCAGTACGCGCATCAGATGGGCTACACGATACGGCTGGTCTGCTCGGCGCGGCAGAGCGCGCGGGGGCTGCTGTTGTCGGTGCGGCCGGCGCTGCTGGCCCAATCGACAATTCTGGCGAGCGTGCGCGGGTCCTACAACGCGGTGTGGGTGATGGGCCGCTACGGACAGGACACGTTCTATTACGGGCGCGGCGCCGGGCCGCTGCCGACGGGCGTCGCGGTGGTGAGCGACCTGATGCGGGTGGCGCGGGAGATCCGCTCGGGCAGCCCGGACCGGGTGTCGCCGTTCGCGCACGAGAGGCTGGGCGAGTATCAGCCGATTCCCGTGACGGCGCACGAGTCGGCGTACTATCTGCGCTTTCGCGTGGAGGACCGGCCGGGCATCATCGCGCGGCTGGCGGCGATTCTGGCGGCGCGCGGCATCAGCGTGGACGCGGTGCTTCAGATTCCGTCGGAGAACTGGCGCGATCTGCCTTTCGTCATCACCGTGCAGCCGACCTCGGAGCGCGCCATCCGCGAGGCGGTGTTGGAGATGGCGACGCAGGACTTTCTGGTGGAGGCGCCGCTGGCGCTTCCGATGGAGACAGGGCTATGAACTGGCGATGGAAGTTGATGTTGCTGGCCTCGATTCCCGCGGCCCTGGCTCTGGCGCAGGTGGCGCAGGACGCCAATCGCGGGTATCAGACCGAGCAGGGGCGGGCGAACGTGGCCAAGGGCCTGGCCGGAGACAAGCGCGACGAGGAGCAGAAGCCGAAGCAGTTGATCGCCGACATGGCGCTGCGGGAAGGCTCTACGGTGGCCGACATCGGAACGGGCGTCGGCTATATGCTGCCGTACCTGAGCGAGGCTGTGGGGCCGTCGGGCAAGGTGATGGCGGAGGACATTTTTCCGGATTTTCTCGACAAGGCGCGGGCGCGCGCCGGCGAGTTTCATCTGTCCAACGTGGAGTTCATTCAGGGCGCAGAGCGCGATCCGCACCTGCCGCCCAATTCCGTGGACGCGATTCTAATGCTCGAGGTCTATCATCATCTGAACTATCCGGGCGAGATGCTGCACCACCTGGCCGACGCGATGAGGCCGGGGGCGAAGTTCTACCTGGTGGACTTCCACAAGCGTACCGGCGACAACCACATCCGGGCCGACAAGGACGAGGTGATCGAGGAAGTGACCTCGAACGGCTTCCGGCTGGTGTCGGCGGCCGAGCGGGGCACCGACAAGCAGTACATGGCGGTGTTCGAGAAGAAATAAGGGCCTATGCTACTATCGAAAAAGTAGCGCACCACAAGAGCCGGAGAGGTGGCTGAGTGGTCGAAAGCAGCGGTTTGCTAAACCGTCGTAGGGTCAAAAACTCTACCGGGGGTTCGAATCCCCCCCTCTCCGCCATACTTTAGGGTTCGGTTCGGTACCTCGCGGCGATCAGCAATTCGACTCCGACATCGACTTCCTGGTGGACTTTGAGCCCGGCCGGTCGCTGCTGGATCTGACTGGGTTGTGGCTTGACCTCGAGGCGGTATTGGGTTGCAAGGTGGATGTCGTCTCCAGCCGCGGACTTAAGCCGCGCCTTGCGTCCGAGGTGTTGCGAGACGCCGTCTCCTTATGAGGGCGGATCGCCTTCGTCTTTTGGATGCCGTTGAGCAGACCGAACTGATCTCTCAGTTTTGCGAACGCGGCCGGGAAGCTTTTTTCGGCGACGTTCTGATTCAGAGTGCGGTATTGCACCGGCCGGCGCTGTTGGGCGAGGCTTGCCGGGGTCTGTCTTTCGCGCTGCGCGACGCCCACCCCGAGATTCCATGGACGCAGATCCTCGCGTTTCGGAACGTCGTCATCCACGAGTATTTCGGAATCGAGCTCGAACTCGTGTGGGCGATTGTGAGCGGCCACATCGCGGCTCTCGGTAAACAACTACGCTCGATCGCGGACTCATTGCCCGATTGAAGCGCGGCGTCGGGCGCGGCCTGGACGCGAGTGCTCATTTTGCCTGCAGATCAGCCTGATTCTGCAGGTAGCTGAGCAGCTCAGCGCGGGTCATGAGGCCGGCGAGGTGGCCGTCGCTGATCACCGGAAGCTGGTTTAGGTCGTTGCGGGCCATGATCTCGAGCGCTGAGGCGAGCGAGTCCTGGGGACCAACGCTTTGAATGACGTCCAGCGGGCGCATCACTTTGTCTACCGGCGTGGTGGACCAGCGGTCCCGGCTGGTGTGCTTGATCTCGCCGGGGGTGAGGATGCCGGCGACGGCGCCGCCGTGGAGGACGATGAAGCAGCGGCGGCCGGTTCGCAGAAGCTGATGATCGACGAAGTCGCTGATCGAGTCTCCGCCGTCCACCGTTGGGCAATCTCGGAGCATGAGGTCCGAGACGCGCACGCCCTGGAGCGACTGGCGAAGGCCGGCCTGGACGTAGCTTTGGCCGGCGGCGTGAAACAGGAACCAGCCGATGAAGGCGATCCAGAGGGCGCCGATGCTGGCGCCGCTGAAGTATTCGATCACGCCGAGCGCGATGAAGGCGCTGCCCACGGCCTGGCCCGTGCGGGCCGACAGGCGGGTGGCGCGGTTGAGGTCGCCTGTCTTCCACCAGATCAGAGCGCGCAGAATCCGCCCGCCGTCGAGCGGGTAGCCGGGAATCAGGTTAAAGCCCGCCAGCATGAGATTGATGTAGCCGAGCCAGGACACCATGGCCCAGATGGCGCTTTGCGGCGGTGCGCCGGCCAGGTGGAACGCGCCCAGGCAGGTGAGCCCGATAAGCGCGCTGGTGAGCGGGCCGACAACGGCAACGCGAAACTCGGTGCGCGCCGTGACGGCTTCCTTTTCAATCTGCGAGACACCGCCGAGGGCGAAGAGCGTGATCTCGCTAACCGGCAGGCCGTGCGCCCGGGCGACCAACGAATGCGAGAGCTCATGCGCCAAGAGCGAGACGAAAAACAGCAGCGCCGTGGCGAGGGCCAGGGCGAGAATGAGGACCGGGGCCCAGCCGGGGTGGGCGCCGCGAAGATCGCCATAAAGCGACAAAACAATGAGCAGGGCAATCAGGAACCAGCTCAGATGCAGCCCGATCCGGATGCCGAAGATGCTTCCCAGATGTATCTGCGACTTCATGTTCGCTCTCCCCTCCCGGCTCCCCGCGGCGGCAGGGAGCGCGGCGTGCAGCGCTGCGTTTGTAACGCTACTTCTTGCCGGGACGCGGCAGCAGGAGGGTGAGTACGGCGCCGGCGGCAAAGGCGATGGCCATCGAGCCGACCGGGTGTTTCTTCACCTGATGGGAGGCTGCTTCGACGTAATCGGCGGCGGCGTAGCGGCCTCTTCTGACCAGCCGGCGCGTGGCCTCGGTGCTGTCCTCCATCTGCCTGCGGACCGACAAACGAAGCCTGTCGATCTCCCGCTCGACGGACGCTCTGGTGGCCTCGATTTCCCGCAGAATGCGTCGGGGCTGGGTATCGGCGCGGTGTTGCGGGGCGTTTTCTGCGGCGGCTTCAACGGGCATGGTTTCCATAGATCACCTCAATCTCCACCCTTTTGCGTGCACGGCAAGGGCCGAACCGCCGGACAGTGAAAGAACGTGTCCGCGCGGTACCGGAACAGCGCCCGGATGGCGATTGGCCTGCCTGAGAAACTACAGGAGGCATGATGATGTTGCCTTGGTCGACGTGGATTCCGATAGACCGCGGCGCTCTGGCGGCGAGCATTGCCATTCCGCGGGAGGCGCGCGGAGTGGTGATCTTCGCGCACGGCAGCGGCAGCAGCCGGACGAGCCCGCGTAACGTATTTGTGGCCGAACTGTTGCAGCGGGCTTCGATTGGGACGGTGCTGGTGGACCTGCTGACGCCGGAGGAAGAAGCGGTCGACCGGCGGACAGCGCATGTGCGTTTCGATATCGCGCTGCTGGCGCACAGACTGCGCCAGATCACGGAGTGGGCGATCGGGGAGCCGAAGCTGCGAGGCCTGCGGGTGGGATATTTCGGCGCCAGCACCGGGGCGGCGGCGGCGCTGGTGGCGGCGGCCGCGCGGCCCGATGCCGTGGCGGCGGTCGTCTCACGCGGGGGCAGGCCGGAGCTGGCGGGAACGGCCCTGCAACATGTGCTGGCGCCGGTGCTATTTATGGTGGGCGAGCGTGACACGGCGGTGCTCGAGTTGAACCGGAAGGCGATGGCCGAGTTACCCGAGGGCACCGAGCGGCAACTGGACGTGATTGCCGGGGCGACGCATCTGTTTGAGGAGCCGGGCACGCTCGAAGAAGTGGCGAAAAAGGCCGGCGAATGGTTTGCAGGACGCCTGGCGCGCACCGAGCCGCCGCCGGGAGCCGGCCCGCGGGGCTGGCAAAGTGCATGAAGAAGGGGGAAGAGGGTGTTGGGAAAGTACTGTTTGGCACTGACGGATCGGACTACGCCACCGCGGCGATGCGAACCGCGCTGCGGTTGATGGGGCCAAAGAAGCACGAGCTGAATCTGCTGTGTGTGGCGCCGAGTTACCGGCGCGGTTCCGACGGGGCACGGCAAAAGTACGAAAGGCGAATACTGGGCGAAACCGCCGGGGTGCTCGAGCGTGGAGCGTCGGTGGCCGGCGGCGATGCGCACCTGCTCACCGGCATCGGCTCCCCGGCCGCCGTAATCGTCGACAAGGCCAAGGACTACGACTTGACGGTGCTGGGCGCTTTGGGGCGCGGTGCTTCGAACACCGGAGGGTTGGGCGCGGTGGCCAGCCGTGTACTCGAGCATGCCTCCAGCCCGGTGCTGATTGCCCGCGAGCTGCGCAGCGACGACAGCCTGAGAATCCTGGTGGCCGTGGATGGTTCCGGCGCCTCCATCGAGGCCGTGGAAACGCTGCGGCAACTCTTCCACCTGGAGGGAGCCGAGATCTGCCTGATGCACGTGGCCGAGACGCCGTGGATTCAACTCGGGCTGGACCAGGATTGGGACTCGAGCTCGGAAGAGGAAAAGGAGAACAGCGAGGCGGGGGTGCTTGAAAAGGAGTTTGTCCGGGAGGGCGAAGTGATCATCGAAAGGGCGCGCGACCAGCTTCGCGCGGAGTTGGCTTCGATCACGACGCGCGAGGATGAGGGGAACCCGGCGAACGAGATTCTGAGCGAGGCCGAGCGCGGCCAGTATGACCTGATCGTTGCCGGCGCGACGGGAAATCGGGACCTGAAGCACCGGATGCTGGGCAGCGTGTCGTCGAGGCTCGCCTGGGACGCCGGCTGCTCGGTGTTGATCGTGCACGAGCCGGACTCGATGGGCTGAGCGGGTCCGTTCGCGGTTCGGGCGACGGCGCTCAGAAGGCGCGGCGCCTGGTGTCGTGTTCGGGCCATATAGCGGCCTGATTGAGGCTTACACGCGGGGAAGGCGCCCGGGCCGCGGGCAGCCGGGATGCGACGCGGCATTTTGCAGCGCGGGCACCCGGTTCCCGGCCAGCGCGCGTCTGCGCCGAAAGCCCGGGCCATTGCGGGGATTCGCGCGTCGTCGTCGAGCGCGAGGGTGCCGGCGGGAAAGACGTCGTCCGCGCTGGCGGCTTCCCCGGCGGAAGGATGGAGGGGCAGAAGCGGCCAAGCGGCGACATCGCCGTCAGGAAATCGCCCCTCGGCCGTAATGGCTGAGCCTTGGTTACTCGAACCTCCGGCATTGTGTTTCCCTTTTCATGCCCGTTTCCACTGGCCACTCGGCCGGAGGGAGCGAGGGATGGCGCCGGCCAGGCAGCGCTCAGAGTTTCAGCACATGGACGACGGCCAGGGCAAGGCCTTCGCGGTGGCCGCGCGGAACGCAAGAGCATGACGGCCGGAGCGGCGGCCGAGACGCGGCACGCCAGTGAGGGATTGGGCGCATAGACTGCCGTAAATTATGGGTTGTACCGCTGAGAGCGCCACGCGGTCTGACGCCCGGGCGCGGCAGCGCTGCCATGCTAAACTGAAGCTGATATGGACTCCGCGCTTTCCGGCTTGAAGCGCTTCATTTTCTGGGATTATGCGAGAGCGGTTTGGCAGTACGACGTGATGGTCGGACTAATACTGGTCTTCATCTTCGTCACCCCGCGCGAATGGTTCCGGGACCAGCCGAAGGCGAGCAGTGTGGTGATGCTTCCGGCGAGCGCGGGCGAACAGGCATTCTGGATCGAGCCCGGGCTTCTGGACGGCGTACCGGGGCCGCAGCAGGTTTCGCGCGCCGAGGCGTTGTTGAAGGAACGAACCAGGAAGCAGGAACGAGTCTTGCGCATCGAACCCATCTTCGATTCCGAAAGCGAGATCAAGGGCTATATGGCCTACGCCAGGCCTTAGCGACCAGGCCGCGAGCAAGCCGACCCCCTATGTCAGCCTTGTTGTTTCTGACGCTTCCGGCGGCTATCCTGCTGTCGGTTCCCGCGGGCCCGGGTGGCCCGGATGCCGTGCTGGAGCGCATGGACCAGGCGGCGGCGGCTTTCCACTCGATGACCGCCGGGGTGAAACACGTCTCCTACACCGAAGTGATCCATGACACCAGCGAGCAGCGCGGCACGGTGAAAATGCGAAAGCTGCGGCCGGGCGAGGTGGAGGGCCTGCTGGATTTCACCGCCCCCGAGCAGAAAGTTTACCTGTTCCAGAAGCGGCTGGCGCGCATCTACACGCCCGCCGGCAATACGGTGGAAGAGATCGACCTGGGCCGCCACGGCGAGCAACTGGACCAGTTTCTGATGATCGGCTTCGGCACGTCGAAGGCCGACCTGCTGCGCAACTACACGGTGAAATTCGGGGGCCACGAACGGCTGGACGGCCACGCCGTGAGCCGGATCGAGCTCACCCCCAAGAGCGGCGAGGCGATGAAATACTTCACGCTCATGGAGCTTTGGATTTCGGACGAAACCGGGTATCCGGTTCAGGAGAAACTGACCCAGCCGTCCAAAGATTACGTGCTCGTGGTTTACAGCGGGCTGACGATCAACCCGCCGCTCAACAATTCGGACTTCGATCTCCATCTGCCCAAGGGCGTCGAGACGATCCGTCCGCAGAAGTAAACCCGATGCTGGAAACCGTTTACTCCCGGGGCGGCGACAACGCGCGACGGCTGGCGTTTCTGGATTGGAGCCGCGGCCTGGCGGTGATCATCATGCTGCAGGGCCACGTGTTCCACGCCTTTTCGCGAAACGAACTGCGCGAGCGCGGTCCGTACGTGCTGAGCCAGTTGATGGGCGGGCAGGGCCCGGCGATATTTCTGTTTCTCACCGGCATCACGCTGGCGTTCCTGCTGGACCGGCGCGAACGGCAGGGGCTGGGACGCGCGGCGCGCTGGAAGGCGGCGCTCGGCCGGGCCGGCTATTTGTGGACTCTGGCTTTCCTGTTCCGCAGCCAGCTCTGGCTGTTCGCCTATCCGGGCAGCGGCTGGCGCGACCTGCTGAAGGTGGACATCCTCAACTGCATGGGTTTCGCCATCGCCCTGTTTTCGCTCGCCGGGCTTCTGACCACGCGGCAGCGCGTGCGCGCCTGCGCCATCGCCGGCGCGTTGATCGCCGTGGCGGCGCCGCTGGTATCGGCGGCCGACTGGAGCTGGATGCCCGCCTGGCTCTCGGCCTACTTCGTTCCCAACTACGCGGCCTTCGCCTTTTTCCCCTGGGCGTCGTTCATCGCCTTCGGGCTCAGCGCGGGCAGCATTCTGCGGCTCGCCGGCAGCCACGACACGGCGCGGCTGATGCTCTGGGGCGCCCTGGGCGGCCTGGTGCTGGTGATGGGCGGCGAGTATTTTTCCAACCTTCCCTATTCGGTCTACACGAATTCGGAATACTGGTTGAACAGCCCGGGCCTGGTGGTGGTGAAGCTGGGCGTCATCCTGCTCGTCGTCCCGTTCGCCTGGCTGTGGTGCGAGTACGCGGTGCCGGGCTGGAGCATGGTGAAGCAACTGGGAACTACGTCGCTGGTTGTGTATTGGGTGCACATCGAGCTGGTGTACGGACGCTGGCTGGGACTGTGGCACCAGACGTTCACCGCAACCGAGTGCTCGGTGGCCGCGGTGGCGCTGGTGGCGATGATGGTGGGGGTGTCGGTGATGAGATCGCGGTGGGGACGGGCGGCGCGGCCGGTGGTGGTCCGCGAGGAACGCGGCGAGCGGGAACTGGCCCTGCACGCTGCGGGTGAATGAGACGGGATCCGGTTCAACATGAGAGTTCTTGTCGTCGAGGATGAAAAGCGCATCCAGGATTTTCTGTCGCGAGGCCTGGAGAGCGCCGGTTATGCCGTCGACGTGGCCGGGAACGGCGCAACGGCGGCGGAGCTGGTCCACGCCACCGAATACGACCTGGTGATTCTCGACCTCATGCTGCCCGACATGGACTGGCTCACGCTGCTGCAGAAAATCCGCAACCGCAAGGTCAGCCCGCCGGTGCTCATCCTGAGCGCGCGCGACGCGGTGGACGACCGCGTGAAGGGCCTCGCACTCGGCGCCGACGACTACCTGGTGAAGCCCTTCGCCTTCGTCGAGCTGCTGGCGCGGGCGCGGGCATTGCTGCGGCGCGGCCAGCCGGTGCCCGAGCGCCTGCAGGTGGGCGAGTTGGTTTTGGACTGCATCCGCCGCAAGGTGACCCGCGAGGGCCAGCCGATCGAGCTGGCGCCCAAGGAGTTCGGCATCCTCGAATACATGATGCGCAACCCGGGGCGTCCGCTGAGCCGCACCATGATCGTCGAGCACGTCTGGGACATGGACTACGACGGGCTGACGAATATCGTCGACGTTTACATCCGCCACCTGCGCAGCAAGATCGACGATCGCTGGACGCAGAAAATGATCCACACCGTACGCGGCATCGGCTACATGCTCGACGCGCCCGAAAAGGCGGTAGCGCAGCAAACGGAGACCTGATGGCAGGGCTGACGGGAAATCTGTGGCAGGCGACGCGCAGTCTGAGGTTCCGCCTGGCGCTGAGCTACGTGCTGTTTTTCACCATCTGCATGCTCGTGATCGGCGGGTTTTTCCGCTGGACGCTCCAGGGGATCATCCAGGGCGAAGTGGACGACGCGCTCGAGGAGGAATGGGGCGCGGCGAAGGGGTATCTGCACGTGGTGGCGTACGGGCCGGACTGGTTCTACGACGCCTACGACCCGGAAGAGAGCTTCATCGTCAGCCGTCTGCAGCGCGTGTTTCTGCTCACCGACGCCAACGGCAAGCCGGTGATGCGGTCGCCGGTGTACGACGCCATCGGCGTGGATTCGCCCGATGAGATCAAGAGCATCCTGAAATCGGGGCGGCCGCTGCTGCGCACCAGGTACGATCACGGCGAACCTTACCGCGTCCGCTCGGGCAAATGGGTTGACAACAACCAGGTTTTCTACATGGCCGTCGGCAAGTCCATGGCCGAGGACGAACACATTCTCGGACGGTTCACGCGCGATTATTTTCTGATGCTGCCGGCGGTGCTGCTGCTGGGAAGCGTCTTCGGATGGTACGTGGCCGGCCGCGCGCTCGATCCGCTCAACTCGGTGTCGCGCACCGCCCAGCGCATCACCAGCTCCAACCTCAACACCCAGATCCGGCCGCGGGGCGCCGGCGACGAGCTGGATCATCTGATCGAGACTTTCAACGCGATGATGGATCGCCTGAACCACTCCTTCGAGCAGATTCGCCAGTTCTCCACCGACGTCTCGCACGAGCTGCGCACGCCGCTCACCGTGATCCGGGGCCAGTTGGAAGTGGCGCTGTTCACCGCAAAGACTCCGGAGCAGTACCGCGAGGCAATGGAGAACGCGCTCGAAGAAGTGGAGCGGCTGTCGAGCATTGTGCGCGCGCTGCTGCTGCTGTCGCAGTCGGAAACCGGCCAGCTTGTGCTGCAGAAAACCGACGTCGATCTGGCCGAGACCGTCCGCGACATTGTCGACCAGTTCCAAATTCCGGCCGAAGGCCAGAGCGTGGAGCTGACCTCGCGGACGCCGGATCATTGCGTGGCCCCGGCGGACCGCATCCAGTTCGAGAGGCTGGTGTCCAACCTGCTGTCCAACGCGGTGAAATACACGCCCGCCGGGGGAAAAGTGAAGGTGACGCTCGCCGCGCTGCCGGAACAGGTGAAACTAGTGGTGGAAGACACCGGCTCCGGCATCGCAGCCGAGCATGTGCCGCACATTTTCGAACGCTTCTACCGCGTGCCGTCGGCCGAGCCCGAGAAAGGCCTGGGGCTGGGCCTTAGCTTCGTGGCCTGGATCGTGAAAGCCCACGGCGGCAGCATCCAGGTGGAAAGCGAGGTGGGAGTGGGGACGCGCTTTACGGTCACACTGCCGGCCGGCGAAAGCCCGGCCCGCCGCCTGGCCGCCGAAGCCGCCGAGCGGGAAGTGGCGTCCTAGCGGCTCTGCGGGGCTTGCGCCCGGCGGCTACACTGGAATCGTGAGCGTGGATCTCGATATTGAGCGGAGGGCAGCCGACGGCGTTGTACTGCTCGACATCAAGGGCCGCCTGGTGGCAGGGGGCGCCTCCAACGTTGTGCGCGAGGCCATCGCGAGGGAAACTCACGACGGCCATCTGTTCCTGGTGCTGAACCTGGAGGGCGTCGAGTCCATCGACAGTACGGGCCTGGGAACTCTGGTCATCTGTTTCACCTCGCTCCGCAAGGCCGGCGGCGCGCTCAAGCTGCTCCATCTCAACCGGCGCAATATCGAGCTTTTGGTGCTCACCAAGCTCTCCACCGTCTTCGAGGTCTACCAGGAGGAACAGGACGCGGTGAACAGTTTTTATCCCGAGCGCCGCGTGCAGCCGTTCGACATTCTGCAGTTTGTGAAGGACAACAAGGAGCAGGAGGAAGTATGAGCGGGCTGGTGGCGGCGGGCACGGCGGCGCCGGCCTTCGAGCTCAAGTCGCTGCGGGGCGGCGTGGAAACGCTGGCCGGGCTGACTGCGTCGGGCCCGGTGGCGCTGGCCTTTTTTAAGGTGAGCTGCCCGGTCTGCCAGTATACGCTGCCGTTTTTGGAGCGCATCGCCGCCGGCACCGGTCTGCGCATTGTGGCCGTGTCGCAGGACGAGGCGGAAGCGACGCGCCGCTTCGCCGAGCGTTACGCGCCGGGCCTGGAGATACTTCTCGACGAGGCGCGCAACGGCTACCCGGCCAGCAACGGCTACGGCATTTCCATGGTGCCGACGCTGTTTGTGGTTGAGCCGGACGGCACCGTGTCGATGGCCGCCGAGGGGTTTTCGAAAAAGCACATCGCCGAACTGGGGCGACGCGCCGGAGTGCCGCCGTTCCGCGACGGCGAATCGATTCCCGCGTGGAAGGCGGGTTGAAGCGGCAAGAATTAGCGCTCCCGGGAGGAGCGCAGGCAACGCCGCGGAGGCTCAGGCTTCGAGCGCCTGTTCGAGGTCGGCGATGATGTCCTCGGCCGCCTCGATGCCCAGGCACAGCCGCACCAGATTGTCGTGAATGCCCAGCCGCGCGCGCTGGCGCCGCGACAGATCGCGGTGCGAGGCGATCAGCGGGTACAAGACGAGCGAGTGAACGTCGCCAAGCGATGTGCCCCGCACCACCACCCGCAGCTTGTCCATGAAGGTGAACACCTCCGGCTTGCCCGCATCTCTCAGCTCAAAGCTGACCAGCGCCCCGCGCAGCCCCTCCGGCAGCAAGCGCCCGATGACGGCGGCGTCCGGATGCGCCGGGTCGCCGCAGTAATGCACGCGCGCCACGCGAGGATGCGCCGCCAGCCACGCGGCCACGCGGCAGGCGTTGGCGCACTGGCGCTCCATGCGAAGCGGGAAAGTCTTGACGCCGCGCATCGTCAAATAGCTTTCAAACGGCCCCAGGGCCGGTCCTGAGATGCGCGACATGCTCTCGAGCACCGGCAGATGCGAGGCGTCGGCGATAACGGCTCCGCCGAGCACGTCGCCGTGGCCGGAGAGAAACTTGGTCAGGCTGTGCACCGACAGGTTGGCTCCGAGCTCGAGCGGGCGCACCAGCAGCGGCGAGGCGAACGTGTTATCCACCACCAGCGCCGCCCCCGCCTCCCGCGCCGCCTCGGCGATCGAATCGACGGCGCCCACGCGCAGCAGGGGATTCGAAATGGTCTCCATCAGCACGCACCCGTAAGGGCGCGCGGCGAGCTTGGCGCGCACCGCCGGCAGATCGCAGATGTCGACGAAATCCGTCTCCACCCCCATCGGCTCCAGCACCTTGGCCAGCAGGTTCAGAGTGGCCCCGTACAGCGCACTGGCCGCCAGAATCGTCTTGCGCCGGTCGGTGAGCGCGGTGAGCAGAGCCATCTGCATCGCCATCATGCCCGAGGAGCAGGCCAGCGCGCCGGCGCCGTTCTCCAATTCCGCCAGCGTCTGCTCCAGCGCCGCCCGCGTGGGGTTCTGGTAGCGCGCGTAACAAAAGCCCTCTTCCTCGTGGCCCAACACGCGGTCCCGCCGCGCGGTGTCGGCGTAGAGAAAACTGGCGGAGGCGAAAATCGGGGGTGTCACCGGGACGAAGCCCGAAGGATTCTTGGGATCGGCCTGGCGGTCGCCCGCGTGAACCGCTTTCGTTTCCATTTTCATTTTCTTTTCCAACGCACGCCGTCCTTGGTGTCTTCCAGAATCACTCCCGCCTCGAGCAGTTGCGTCCGCAACGCGTCGGAGCGCGCGAAATCACGGGCTTTCTTGGCCTGGGTCCGCTCGGCGATCAGCCGCTCCACCTCGGCGTCCGGCATGCCGCCGATGTCAGCCCGTGGACGCAGAACGTCGAAGATCGCGTCGAAGCGCGCCAGCAGATCGAGCGCTTCCGCCCCGTTGCCCGCGCGAAACATGCCCGAGTCCATGGCCGTGTTCGCGTCGCGGACATACTCGAACACCGCCGCCAGAGCGGCCGACGTGTTCAGGTCGTGATCAAGAGCCTCCCGGAATCGTTCGGAGGCGCTGGCGGCCGCCGCCGACAACGCGGTGCCGGTGCCTTCGGCGAAGTGCGATGTCTTCAGCCGAAGCTCGAACGCGCGCAGCCGGCCAATCGCCGTCTCGGCCGCCTTCAGCCCGTCAAATGTGAAGTTCAGCTTCTGCCGGTACGGCACCTGCAGCAGCAGGTAACGAATCGCTTCCGGCGTGTGCCCCATCCCCAGCAGGTCCCGCAGCGTATAAAAGTTCCCCGCTGACTTGGACATCTTCTGCGACTCGACATTAAGGTGCTCGGAATGAATCCAGAACCGCGCGAACGGTTTCCCTGTGATCGCCTCCGATTGCGCGATCTCGTTCTCGTGGTGCGGAAACACCAGATCGACGCCGCCGGCGTGTATGTCCAGCGTCTCGCCCAGGTATTTCATCGCCATCGCGGAGCACTCGATGTGCCAGCCCGGGCGCCCGTTGCCGAACGGCGCCTCCCAGTAAGGCTCGCCCTCCTTGGCCGCCTTCCACAACACGAAATCGCGGGCGTCGTCTTTTTCATACTCGTCCACGTCGACGCGCGCGCCCGGGCGAATGCCGCCGAAGTCGCTGTGTGACAGCTTCCCGTATCCGGGAAAATTGGCGATGCGGTAGTACACCGACCCGTCGCTGCGATAAGTAAAGCCGCGCTCCTCGAGACGCTCGATGGCGTCCACCATTTCCGGAATGTGCTCGGTGGCCGGCGCCAGGTGCTCGGGCCGCTGGAGCCGCAGCGCCGCGGCGTCTTCCAGAAACGCGCGCGTATACTCGGCCGTGTACTCGCCGATCGTCTTGCCCTGCGCTCCGGCGTTGCGGATGATCTTGTCCTCGACGTCGGTGATGTTCATCACGTGGTCCAGTTTCCATCCGTGCGCCGCCAGCCAGCGCCGCAGCAGGTCCTGAAACGTGAAGGTTCGCAGGTTGCCGATATGCGCGTAGTTATATACGGTGGGCCCGCAGGTGTACATGCGGACGGTGTGCCCGTCGGCGGGAGTGAACTCCTCGACGCGCTGCGTCAGCGTGTTGAAAAGGCGCAAAGACATACGTTGGGGGTGAATCTTTTATGGTAACCCGGAAGCCGGACCGGCCACCGGTTCAGCGGGGTTCCTCAGCGGTTGGGCGCGAGCTGCGTCATCTGGTCCATGATGCCGCGCTCCTCGGGGCTGTACTGCTGCTGAAAATCTTTGCTGTTGACACGCTTGCGGCGCTCGGCCGGGCTCATCGAGCGCAGGTTCCGCATCTCTTCCCGCAGCGCCTGCCTCCGGTCCGGCGGAAGCTGGGAGAATCCGCGGAAGCCCTGGCGCATGGCGTCCTGCCGCTCGGGCGGCAACTGCTGGAATTTTTCATACGTGCGCTGCAGCCGCTGGCGTTCCTGCGGCGGCAGTTGCTCGTATTGATTCAGCCGCTGCTGAAGACGCTGGCGCCGCGCCGGAGGAAGGCTGTCGAGAAAGCGCTGGCGCTCCCCGGGCGACATGCGCCGCAACTGTTCGATCGGCGCGGGCCCCAGTTCGCTATTGGCGCTCTTCTTGTTAGCCGCGGCCTTGTTGGCGCGCCCGCGCGCCTGGGCTCCCGCCGGATTCTTCGGCCCGCCGAACGCCGCGGCCGCCGGAATCCCCATCCCCAACACCAGTCCCATCGCCAGCACGCCGCCCGACGTCAGAGAATGACGCACTGGTTCCCCCTTCCCTCCTCTCAAGAAGGCGAGTCGCTTCCGTCCGCGGCGAATCCCACCTGCTTCAGCATCTCAATATCGTCCAGCGACCGCTCCACCTGGTCGGCGTCGATCTTGGCCGGAGCGGTCGAAACCGCGGCCGCCGCGGGCGGGAGGGCCACCGGGTGCGGAGCCTGCGGCGCCCGCAGCATCAAAGCAATCACCAAAGCGAGGCACGCCGCCGCCACCGGAGCCGCCGAGCCGAAGCGGAACGAGAACTCCGGCCGCAACACAAAGTGCCACCACCGCCGGCTTCCCTCCGCCGCGATCCTTTCGAAAAGCCGCTTGTCGAAATCCGCCGGCACCGGCGCAGGCGACCACAAATCGAGCGCCGCCCACACCTCGCGCTGCGCCCCGGCCACACGCCGGCACCCGGCGCACACTTCCAGATGACGCTCCAACGCCTCCAGCTCGGCGCCGCTCAGCGCGCCGGCCGCGTAGGAAACCAGGATGCCGGATTTGCCGGAATCATGTGCAGGGCAGTCCATACAAAAACTCCTCACGCCATATGCACCAGCCGCGCTCGCAGCGTTTCATAGGCACGGAACAACAATGATTTTACCGCCGACTCGGAACAATTCAAGGTCTTCGCGATCTGCGCGTAGCCCATTTCGTGATATTTGTGCATCAGCACGGCCGCCCGCTGCTTGGCCGGAAGCGAATCGATGGCCCGCCGCACCTCGGCCAGCCGCGCCTGATACAGCATCTCCTGCTCTTTTGTCGGCGCCCGGTCGGCCACCTGAATCGGCGCTCCGTCCCCGGCCGCGCTCTGGTCCAGGCTGTCCTGGGACTTCTCGTTCCGCCGGTCGCGCAGCCAGTTGATGGCCAGATGCGTCGCAATCCGGAACAGCCAAGTGGTGAACTTCGCCGTTGGCTCATATGTAGCCCGGGCCTTGTACACGCGCAGAAAAACTTCCTGCGCCAGCTCTTCCGACACCGCCGGATTCTGTACCATCCGCGAAAGAAAGTGGATCACCGGCCGCCGGTGCCGTTCCAGCAGCAGCGCGAAGCTGGTCTCATCGCCGTCGCGCACGCGCAGCATCAGCTCGGCATCGCGTTCCAGGTACGCGGCAGCGGCCGTCATATCCGTATTAACCCGCTCATTCGAAGAAGGTTGCGGTGGATCAGGCGGCATAATGAAAGGGACGGGTGGGTCCGCGAACCGCTCTTAACGGGAGCGACAAACTCTATTTTTACTCTTCCTTGAGCGATCTTTCCATCAGCTCCCGCAGCGCCTCGGCGGGCGTCCGCTGGCCTCGCAGGATCAGGTCCATCTGATTGGTAATAGGCAGGTTGACACCGTGCCGGGCGGCCAGCGCAACGGCCGCGCTCGTGGTGTCCACCCCCTCGGCCACCATCTTCATCGAGCTGACGATCTCGCCGGGCGACCGCCCCTGCGCCAGCGCGATGCCCACCGACCGGTTCCGGCTCAGTGCTCCCGTGCAGGTCAGCACCAGGTCGCCCAGGCCCGCCAGGCCGGCCATGGTCCGCGGCTGCCCTCCCAGCGCCAGCGCCAGCCGCGTGATCTCGGCCAGGCCGCGCGTGATCAGCGCCGCGATAGCGTTGCTTCCCAACCCCAATCCCTGGCAGATGCCGGCGCCGATGGCGATGACATTTTTGAGCGACGCCCCGATCTCCACCCCCACCGGATCCGGATTCGTGTACAGGCGAAACGTCGGGCCGGAAAATTCTCGCTGGATCCGCGCCGCCAGCGCCGCATCGGCGGAGGCGATCACCAGCGCCGCCGGCTCACCCCGGGCCACCTCGAGCGCAAACGTCGGCCCCGAGAGCACCGCGATCGGCGGCGCCGGCGCGGGTGCGGCCGCCGCAATGACTTCCGACATCCGCAGCAG
>VFSW01005608.1_pt1 | contig 18548 bp, 21 predicted proteins | sample 5358111 | NCBI WGS metagenome assembly VFSW01 (sample SAMN11554181, study PRJNA540505) | mine drainage metagenome | isolation source: sediment from site ElyBrook_90M | place: USA: Ely Copper Mine, Vershire, VT | collected 2017 | reverse complement strand
GCTCCCTGCGGTCGCTACGCTCAGGGTGACAACCTTAACGTCGCTACTTCAGAGTCTCTCTAGAACGATGACCATGAGCATCGATCAAAGCGTGCGCGCAAAGTTCGTGGAAGCGTTAATCCGCTATCTGCGGTACAATTGGTGACACGACGTAGGGCGAGCCATGACGTAGTGCCGCTCCGCGCCTGCGGGGGCCGGCTCGGCAGGATGAGGCCCTAGCGAGCGCGGATCGTAGCCGCTGGGAGGGGCTCGTACATGCCAAGTGACGCGTTCAGTTCCTGGCGTCCGGTCGCATTTGCCGTCATTCACTCGCCGTGGTTCTTCGCGATTCCGGCGGTGCTCGTTATTCTCGCGGTCGCGGTTGGATGGCGAGCGAACAAAGGGCTCCTCACGGCGTGGAGAGACGTCTGGCCGGCCTGGGACAAAATGCCGCTCTGGGACATCGCAGAGAAGGGGCCGAAGTTCGAGGATCATGTTCTTGAGTACTATCGCCGTACGGGGTTTCGAAGGAGCCGCAAGACGCCGCTTGACGGGACGCTGCCGGGATTCGATGTCCCGTTAGTCGGACAGGGCGACTACGGGACCGACATTATCGTCATGGAGCGGCGCGGGACGCCGCGCGTCGGCGTCCAGTGTAAGAACCGGGATTCAGAGAAGGTGCTCGTGCCCACCGTGCAAGCGACGTATGCGGGAAGTCGTGCCTGGGGTTGTCGCAGAGCGACGATACACTACACGTACCCCGAGCCGCCCGAACCTCGGGCCGAACGGCTGGCCAAGAAGCTTGACGTTGAACTCGTCAGTCTTGCGGACTACAAGACGAAAGTCCAGGAACTTGCGCCCGCAGGTAGCGGTATTGCCGCGCTCTTTCCGCGCAGCCGCGCTCGAATTGCGCAAGCCGCCGCGGTCATAGCCGCAGCAGTGCTGACTGCCCTCCCGTTTATCCGCTAATGATCGTCATCGAATCCTCACGCGGTAAGCGCGTTGCGCGCCTCGTGCCCGTAACTGCATTCTTCCCGCAGGCGATCCGCTTCCGATGCGAAAACGCGTACCGATGAGCCGCTTCTCTCGATCGCAGTTTCTTGCCATCGCCGGTGCGGCGGTGCTTGCGCCCGCAGTGGAGTACGTGCGTCCGGCGCTCGCAGACGTGGTGGCGTCGAAGCTCTCCGACATCGATCACATCGTGATCTTGCTGCAAGAGAATCGCTCTTTCGATCACTACTTCGGCTCGCTTGCGGGCGTGCGCGGCTTCGGCGACGTTCGTCCGCCGCTGCTTCCCAACGGCCGCCCCGTCTTCTACCAGCCCGATCCGTTCTCGCGCGACGGCTACCTGCTGCCGTTCCATCTCGACACGAAGACGACGAGCGCGCAGCGCCTCCACGATCTGAGCCACAGCTGGAGCGCGCAGCACGCGACGTGGGACGGCGGCCGCGTCGACGATTGGGTCGGCGCGCACCGCCAAAGCGACGGAACGAGCGGGCCGCTCACCATGGGCTACTACACGCGCGCCGATCTGCCGTTCCATTACGCGCTCGCCGATGCGTTCACGATCTGCGACGGCTACCATTGCTCGCTCATGGGACCGACGAACCCTAATCGCTACTATTGGATGAGCGCGACGATCGATCCCGACGGCACGCACGGCGGCCCCGCGACGAACAACCGCGGCCGCCGGTACACGTGGGAGACGTATCCCCAGAGGCTCGAGCGCGCCGGCGTCTCGTGGCGCATCTACCGCCCGCAGATCACCGCGCGCCATCCCATCGGCCTCGACGTCATCATGAACTTCGCCGCCTTCCAAGACGCACCGAAAACCTCCGGACTCTACGAGAATGCGGTCAAAGGCCGCTCGGTCGCGACGCTGCTCGCCGACATTCGCACCGGCAATCTCCCGTCGGTCTCGTGGATCGTCCCGCCGTACGCGCTCTGCGAACATCCCGACATGCTGCCCGCCGCCGGTGAGGATTTCGTTCGGCAAATTCTCGAAGCGTTCTGGTCGAATCCGCGGGTGTGGGCACGCACGGCCTTTGTCATCTCGTACGACGAAAATGATGGCCTCTTCGATCACGTCCCGCCGCCGACGCCGCCGGCCGGAACGCCGGGCGAGTTCGTCGACGGCGCGCCGATCGGCCTGGGCTTTCGCGTACCGTGCTCGGTCATCTCGCCGTTCTCGCGCGGCGCCTACGTCTGCGGTGACACCTTCGATCACACCTCGACGCTGCGTCTGGTCGAAGCGCGCTTCGGCGTCGAGATTCCTAACCTCACGGCGTGGCGGCGCGCGACCTGCGGCGACCTCACGAGCGCGTTCGGCTTCGGCGAGCCGGCCGACACGAGCATCCCGTCCCTCCCGCAAACCGCGGGCGCCCTGCGTGTCGTGGAGCGAGAGGTTGGGACCTTGCCGCGCCCGGCGCCGCCGAGTGTTCAGACGATGCCGAAGCCGGAAGCCGCGACCGTATTACGCCGTCGCCGCGGAGGCGCTCGTACCGCGACGGCGGCCGCCTTCATGGCGACCGCGCTTGCGTTAGCCGGCTGCGGCGGGAACGGCGGCGTGAGCTTTCCGGGCCAAGGATAAACACCGACCCGAATCCCAACCTCGCGAAACTCGAAAACGGCGCCCTCATCATCCTGCGCGGATAATGCGGCTCCCTGACTCAGCCGGCGCGAGTGTTTCGACGTCGCTTTGGTGCCCCTTGTCCTTAGCTCTTAGACTGCAAGGCGCTCTGCGCGGCCTTGCTGTCCCCGCATGAGGTGGGATAGAATGGGCATGCAAGAGATGGAAGCTCATCTTGGCAAACTCGAAGGCGCATACGTGCAGGTCGCAGACCGGCTGAACTCTATTGATCTGCGACTCGACAGCATAGACCGTCGGTTCGAAAACATAGACCGCCGCTTCGAAAACATAGACCGCCGGTTCGAAAGCCTAGACCGCCGGTTGGAAAGCCTAGACCGCCGGTTCGAAAGCCTAGACCGCCGATTCGAGGGCATCGATCGACAATTCCACGCGTTACGCGGGCTGATGGACCAACGCTTCATGTGGACCCTCGGACTAGGTGCCTCAGCGTGGCTCACGACGATCCTTGCGGTCGTGCTTCACCGCTGACCTGGCGCTTAAACGCGACGCGCGGCCTTCGCCGCTAGATCGGCGACCCGGACGGTGATGTAGTCATCTCGATATGACCAGTAAGCGTCGCCGCGCGACTGCCGAGCCGGAAATCTCCGCAGTCGTCGTCTGCTAAACGGCTCTGCGACTCCAACGGCGAGCCCTCTCTCACGATCGTCGTTTCTTATCGTCGCCGGTGCGGCGGTGCGTGCGCCCGTGGCGGAATACGTGCGATGCCGCAAACCCGTCGCGAAGCTGACGCTTGCGTCGGAACAGCCGGCGAAGCTGCTACTAGCGCGAAGACCGAGATATCGCATATACTGCGGAGGTGAAAAGCATGGTGGCGGTCGCCTTTATGGTGGTCGGTTTGGCGTTAGCCGGCTGCGGCGGGAACGGCGGCGTGAGCTTTCCGGGCCAAGGATCGTGTCTCTTCAGCGGCGTGACGCAGCTGATCTATCCGATTCCGAACGCGACGAACGTCCCCGATGCGCTCTCGCAGATCGTGTTCGCGACGAGCCAGCTCTTCCCATACAGTTTCCAAGTGCTGATAAACACCGATCCGAATCCCAACCACGCCAAGCGCGGCACGGCGGCGTTCTTCCAGCGCATCAACGCGGGACAAGTCCCCACTCCCTCGGCGACGGTGACAATGAGCAATCCGTACTACGAAAGCGCGGCCTTGAGCACGACGTTCCCGCACGGGACGTACTACGTGTTTCTCAACGACTCACAAGTCAGCTGTACGCCGACGCAGGCAGGCTCGTTCACGACCCAGTAGGCGCGGCTAAGCCGTACTCTGGAACGAGCCGAGGTCGGCGACGGGGGAAAACGCGCTCGACCGAGGAGCCTCCCCTGTGGTATAGTTGGCCGGTTGTCAAATCCGCCCCGCAGGATGGGGTGTCTATGGCTCCACGGGAGGCTGCACGCTAGGGAGGCAAGCGGCAGGAGCCAGAAAGGGAACCCTCGTGTCCGTCATCAGTATGAAAGAGCTCCTCGAGGCAGGAGTCCATTTCGGTCACCAGACTCGCCGGTGGAACCCGAAGATGAAGCCGTACATCTTCCAAGAGCGTAACGGCATCTACATCATCGATCTCGCGCTCACCGTGCAGAAGCTGCGCGAGACGTACGCCGTCGTCAAGGCGATGGGCGCGGCCGGCAAAGTCATTCTCTTCGTCGGTACTAAGAAGCAAGCGCAAGACGTGATGCGCGAAGAGGCGGAGCGCGCCGGCACGTTCTTCGTCAATCAGCGCTGGCTCGGCGGTACGCTCACGAACTTCGCGACGATCCAGAAGCGCATCAATCGCCTGCGCGAGCTCGAGAACATGAAGGTCCAAGGCGACTTCGATCGTCTTCCCAAGAAAGAGGTCGCGAAACTCCAAGAAGAGATGGGCAAGCTCGAGCGCTTTCTCGGCGGCATCAAGGATATGCATCGGCTGCCCGACGCGCTCTTCATCGTCGACCCGAAGAAAGAGCGCATCGCGGTGCTCGAAGCGCGTAAGTTGAAGATTCCCATCATCGCCATCATCGACACGAACTGCGACCCAGAGGAGATCGATTACCCGATTCCCGGCAACGACGACGCGATTCGCGCCGTCAAGCTGATGGTGAGCAAGATCGCCGACGCGATCATCGAAGGCAAAACGGAGACCCAGAGCGCGTACGAAGAACAGAGTTACGCGGCGCCGTACGCGTACGGCGAGGCGCCCGCGTACGTCGAAACCGGAACCATACAGTAAGCGATGGCGTATAAACCGAAAGCCGAGGAGATAAAGGGCCTGCGGGAGCTGACAGACGCCCCGATGATGGATTGCCGCAAGGCGCTCGTCGAGGCGGAGGGCGACGTCGCGCGCGCCAGGCAGCTCTTGCTCGAGCGTGGCGCCGCGCAGGCGGAGAAGAAGGCCGAGCGCGCCGCGAACGAAGGCGTCGTCGCGAGCTACATCCACGCCGGCGGCAAGATCGGCGTGCTCGTCGAGGTCAACAGCGAAACCGATTTCGTCGCCCGTAACCCAAAGTTCGGGGAGCTAGCGCGCGACGTCGCGATGCACATCGCGGCGATGTCGCCGCGCTACCTCGACCGCGCGGGGATTCCCGCGGAGGAAGTGGCGCGCGTCCGCGCGGAGCTGCGCGCCGAGGTTCCCGCGAACAAACCGCCGGATATCGCGGAGAAGATCGTCGAAGGCAAGCTCAACAAATGGTACGAGGAGACGGTCCTTCTCGACCAGCCGTTCGTGAAAGACGACGAGATGACGGTCGCCGATCGTATCAACGCCGCCGTCGGAGCGCTCGGCGAGAACATCCGCATCCGGCGCTTCGCGAAGTTCGCGCTCGGAGAGGAGTAGCGCCGCTTGGCCGATCGCAAGTACTCGCGGGTCCTCCTGAAGCTCTCGGGCGAGGCGTTCGCCGAAAACGGCGCCGGGATCGACATCGCACGGACGCAAGGGATGGCGGAAGAGATCGCGGACACGAGCCGGGACGGCGTCTCCATTGCGATCGTCGTCGGCGGCGGCAACATCTGGCGCGGAAAAGTCCACGAAGACGCGGGCATGGACCGCGCGACGGCGGATTACATGGGCATGCTCGCGACCGTCATCAACGCCCTCGCGCTGCAGGACGCCCTCGAGCGCATGACGGTGCCCTCGCGCGTCCAGACGGCGATCGCGATGCATCAAATCGCCGAGCCGTACATTCGGCGGCGCGCGATTCGCCATCTCGAGAAGGGACGGATCGTCATCTTCGCCGCGGGCACGGGCAATCCGTACTTCACGACCGACACGACCGCCGCGCTGCGCGCGGTGGAAGTCGGCGCGCAAGCGATTCTCAAAGCCACGAAGGTCGACGGCGTCTACTCCGCCGATCCCAAGAAAGACCGCAACGCCATCCGCCTGGATCGCCTCGATTACATGGAGGTCTTGCAGCGCGGCCTCGAGGTGATGGACTCCACGGCGATGGCGCTGTGCATGGATAACAACCTGCCGATCATCGTCTTCGACATGTCGGCACGCGGAAATATCCGCCGCGTCGTGCAAGGCGAATCGATCGGCAGTTACGTCGGAGCCTCAACATAGCGTGCATCATCTGCAACGTGCCATCCCGAGGGGAGGGGCGCAGCCCCGCCGTCGAAGGACGGCGGAGGGTATGTCGTGAGCGATCCATTCTTCCACGATGTCGAGTCGAAGATGAGCAAGTGCGTCGAGTCGTGCCGTTCCGAGTTCGCGGCGATTCGCACCGGGCGCGCGAATGCGGCGCTACTCGACCGCATCCACGTCGAAGCGTACGGGCAACCGATGCCGCTCAAGCAGGTCGCCGGCATCTCGACACCCGATGCGCGCACGATCGTTATCAGCGCTTGGGACAAGACCGTCGTCGGCGAAATTCGCAAAGCGATCGAGAAGAGCGACCTCGGCATCACGCCCAACATCGACGGCGCGACGATCCGCCTGATCGTTCCGCCGCTCACCGAAGAACGGCGTAAAGAGCTCGTGCGGGTAGTAAAGAAGAAAGCCGAAGACAGCCGCGTGGCGGTGCGCAACGTGCGCCACCACGCGCACGACGACGTTAAGGCGCAGCTCAAGAACGGCGAGATCACCGAGGACGACAACAAGCGCATGACCGATCAGCTGCAGAAGGTGACGGACAAGTACACGAAAGAGATCGACGTGCTGACCACCACCAAAGAAAAAGAAATCATGGAGATCTGAGGGCTTAGCGTGGGAAGGGCTATCGCGTCTCACTCAAGACTGAAGGCTCTTACGGTGTCATCCTGAGCCTGTCGAGGGACGATCTCATTCTTGTGCGCGACGTGGAGGCGCGGTACGCCTTGCGCGATCGGCCGCTGCGCTACACCGTGCTCGCCCCGTTCGGGACGTGGCTCGGTTCGGGAGTGCTGCGCGTCTTGCGGGTGCGGGATGCGAGCGGCCCCGACGGAGCCGATATGGTCGAGCTCGTGCTCGGCTACGATGCCTACGAGGCAGCTTGACGGGGCCGCGCGAAGCATCGGGACATCGAACGAACGCTGACGCCGTCCGCGCAACGCGCGGGTAATCCCATCACGATGCGACGCATCATCGTCGGCCTGCTGTTGGCCGGCGTCGGCTTCGCCTGCGTCTTCCTCCCGTGGACGTTCTATCTGCTCGTCCTCGTTATCGCGCTCTTTTGCCTCTACGAGCTCAACAAGCTGTGCGAGGTCAAGGGGCAGCCGCTCGAATACCCGGTCGCGGTCCTCGGCGTCTTCCTGTACGCGCTCTTCGCGAGCCTCGGGACGCTGCACAGATGGGAGGGCGTGCTCGTCGCCGGCATCGTGATCGCGGCGTTCGCGATTGGAATGTATGGCGAGGAGTCCGGATACTTCGCGCGCACGGCCAATACGTTGCTCGCGGTCCTCTACATCGGCAAGCTGCTGACGTACTTTATCTTCATTCGGCAGATTCCGTACGAAGGCTTCGCTTGGACGATCTACGCAGTCGTGCTCGTCGCGTTCAGCGACATCTTCGGGATGTTCGTGGGTACGGCGATCGGGCGCCATCGGTTCTCACGCATCTCGCCGAAGAAGACGTTCGAAGGCTCGGTGGGATCATTGCTGCTCGTCGGAGCGGTGGCGACGGCGCTCGCGTTGATTCCGCAGTTACATTTGCAGCTGTGGCAGGGCGCCGTGATCGGCCTCCTGACCAACATCGCGGCACAGGCCGGCGACCTCGTCGAATCGGCCCTCAAGCGCGACGCCGGCGTGAAGGACGCGGGCTCCGTCATCCAGGGCCACGGCGGCATGCTCGATCGCTTCGACTCGTATCTCTTTGGAGGTACCGCCTTCTTCGCAGCGCTACATCTCGTCGGATTGCTGAAGGTGCAATGAGCGAGCGCAAGCGCGTTGCCATCCTTGGGTCGACAGGATCGATCGGAACGCAGGCGCTCGACGTCATCGCGCGCTTTCCGGATCGTTTCGACGTCGTCGCACTCGCAGCGGGCCGCAACGTCGATCTTCTTCGCGAGCAGGCCGAGCGCTTCGCATGCTCCGTCACGGCGAGCGCGCAGGACGGCGCGAGCGGCTTGTATCGCGTCGCCGTCGAGAGCGATCCCGACGTCGTGCTGGCTGCAACCGACGGCGCCGTCGCGTTCGACGCCGTCTTCGCCGCGGTCGAGCGCGGGATCGACGTTGCGGTCGCGAACAAGGAGCTGATCGTCGCCGCAGGCGAGCTGCTGATGCGCTTGGCCGCGAAGTGCGGCGCGCGCGTCCTCCCCGTCGACAGCGAGCACAGCGCGATCTTTCAATGTTTGGTCGGGGAGACGCGCGAGAGCGTGGAACGCATCGTGCTCACCGCGTCGGGCGGACCGTTCCTGCGCGCCTCGCGCGACGAGATCGAGAACGCGACGGTCGAAGCGGCCCTCGCGCATCCGACGTGGCGCATGGGGCACAAGAACACCATCGACTCGGCAACGCTCATGAACAAGGGCTTGGAGGTCATCGAGGCGAGCCGCCTCTTCGCGATGCCGGTGCGGCAGATCGGTGTCGTCGTCCATCCGCAATCCATCGTGCACGGGTTCGTGCTCTTTAGGGACGGCAGCGTGAAGGCGCAACTCGCCGCACCGGACATGCGCTTGCCGATCGGCTACGCCCTCGCCTACCCGCAACGCCTCTCCTGGTCCTCGTTCAATTCTTGTCATCCTGAGCTGGTCGAAGGATGCAACGAACTCGCTGCGATCGGCGGGAAGCCCGGCGAAACCGCGCTGAGCTACGATTACGAACTCCCCGACCTCGAGCGCTTCCCTTGTCTGGGGCTGGCCTACGAAGCGCTTGCCCGCGGCGGTACGGCACCCGCGGTCCTCTCGGCCGCCAACGAAGTCGCCGTGGAGGCGTTTATAGAAGGAAAGATGCGCTTCGGAGAGATCGCTCGGCTAATCGAACGGGTCATGCACGAAGTGCTTCGAGAAAGTCAGCACGACGGCGAGCTAACCCTCGACGGCGTTCGCCTCGCTGACCGGCGCGCCCGTGAGTGCGCCGAGCACATCATTGGAAAGGTAACGACGTAAGAACTATGCTGCTTGCCGCCGTCACGCTGGATGGAAGCCTGAAGGTCGTCACGTTCGTCGCGATGCTCTCGGTGCTCGTCGTGCTGCACGAGCTCGGGCACTTCATCCTCGCGCGCCGCAACGGCGTGCGCGTAAACGAGTTCTCGGTCGGCATGGGCCCCAAGATCTTCGGCTGGAAGAGCCCGCGTAGCGGAACGCAGTACTCGGTGCGCGCGTTGCTCGTCGGCGGTTACTGCGCGATGCACGGCGAGGACGCGAAGACGAGCGAAGCGGAACAGCAGCGCGAGTTTCAACACGGGCAAGAGGAGCGAACCCATCCGCTCGACGACGATAACTTTCAGGCGAAGTCGCCGTGGCAGCGTCTCTCGATCATCGTCGCTGGGCCGCTTGCGAATTTCATCCTCGCGTACGCGATCTTGCTCGTGGGCGCGTTTGCGTTCGGCGTCGAGAGCCCGAGCAGCGCGCAGGCGGTCGTCGGCCAAGTCGTACCCGGCTCGCCGGCGGCGATTCACGGGCTTAAGCCCGGCGATCGCATCGTCGCGCTCGACGGTGACCCGGTCACGAACGGCGACGCGCTCGTTACTACGATCAACGGCGCGCTGGGCAAACGCGTCACGGTCGATTACGTGCGCAACGGCCAGCGGTTCGAGTTCGATGTAACGCCGGTACGTTGCGAATCGCTCGAACCCGTCAGGCCGCAGGAGCGCGACAAAGGCTGCATCGGGTTCTCGCCCTTCCCGGCATTCGCGCGCGTTGGATTCGGCGAGGCTTTCGTCGTGAGCGCGAAGGAGTACGGCGACATCGCAAGCAACGTTTTTGGCAGTATCGGTTTGCTGGCGACGGACTTCCCGAAATACTCGAGTCAAGTCACGGGCGTCGTCGGTATGGGACAGGCGGCAACGACCATTCAAAGCTTCGGTTGGGGACCGTATCTCGCACTCGCGGCGACGATCTCGTTTGCGTTGGGCGTCTTTAACCTGCTGCCGATTCCGGCCCTCGACGGCGGCCGCGGCGCCTTCATCGTCGCCGAGCTCATCCGTCGTAAGCCCGTCGATCCCGAGCGCGAAGGAATGGTGCATCTCGCGGGCTTTGCCGTCTTGCTCGTCCTGATGCTCGTGATCGCGCTGCACGACATCATGCGCATCGTCGCGGGACAAGGAGTCTTCTGAGATGCTCAAGCTGCGCAGGAAGAGCAAGCCGGTCTTCCTTCAGAACAAGACCGGCAAAACCGAGGCGAAGTCCGTTTGGATCGGCGGCGATCATCCGATCGTCGTGCAATCGATGACTACGACCGATACGGCCGATGCCGAGAAAACGCTCGAGCAGATCTACGGTCTGGCGATGGAAGGCTGCGAAGTCGTGCGCGTCACCGTTAAGGATCCACCCGATGCCGCGGGCCTGCCCGCGATCGTTCATCGCTCGCCGGTACCGATCGTCGCCGACATTCACTTCGATCACAAGATGGCGCTCGCGGCCATCGAAGCGGGCGTTGCGAAGCTGCGTTTGAATCCTGGCAACATTCGCGATCCCAAGAAGGTCGTCGAAGTCGTCGACGCGGCGAAGGCTCGCGGCATCCCGGTGCGCATCGGCGTGAACATGGGCTCGCTCGCACCCGATCTCGAGAAGACGCTCGGCCACACCGCGGAAGCGATGGTCGGCTCGGCGATTCGCCACGTCGAGATTCTCGAGGAGCACGGCCACACCGATATCGTCATCTCGCTCAAGGCCCATGACGTGAACACGACGGTCGCCGCGTACCGTCTGATGGACAAGACGCTGCGCGAGCGCGGCACGCCGTACGCGCTCCACCTCGGCATCACCGAAGCCGGCCTACTGCGCGACGGAACCGTGAAATCCTCAATCGGGCTCGGTATCTTGCTCTACGAAGGTATCGGCGACACACTGCGGGTTTCGCTCGCGGCCGATCCGATCGAAGAGATTCCGGTCTGTTGGTCCATCTTGAAGTCGCTCGGCCTGCGCGAGAAGGGCTTCGAGATCACCGCCTGCCCGTCGTGCGGACGCGCCGAGATCTCGGTGCTCGCGCTGGGCGAGCAAGTTGAGAAGATCGCGAAGGAGTACACCGCGCCGGTGAAAGTCGCCGTCATGGGCTGCGTCGTCAACGGGCCGGGCGAGTCGAAGATGGCCGACGTCGGCGTCGCGGGCGGCAAGGGCAAAGGCGCGATCTACCGTGCGGGAGAGCTCGTCGGAACCTATCCCGAGGACCAGCTTCTAGATATGCTGCGCCTCGAGATCGAGAAGGTCATCGCGGAGAAATACCCGTCATACGCCAGCGACCGCTGACCTGCTGTCCTGAGCGAGGGGCGCGGCACTGCTGATGACGTGGCGGCACTGCTGATGACGTGGCGGCACTGCTGATGACGTGGCGGCACTAAGGTGTCATCCTGAGCTTGTCGAAGGATACTCACGTGACCTACTCCGCGCCGTCGGCACGCAGCCTGCTCCTCACCCTGGCTATTGGCTTGGTTGCTTCGATCGGCCTCTTCGTCTCGCGGCCCGTTACCGTCATCATCGACGGCGCGCGGATGGAGAGCGACGTGCCCCCGGTGACGACTTCACCCGATGACGTCTACGTGCCGCTGCGCTCGATCGCCGACGCGCTCGGGGCGCGCACGTTCCTCGATCGCAAGACCGATCGCGTGGTCGTCGTGCGCGGCACAGACGCCTTGCGTCTGCGCGTCGGCAACGTGCACGCGACGTTCGACGGCATGCCGATGACGCTGGACCACTCGCCGTTCCAGGTTCGCGGTCGAGTGATGGTGGGCTTGCACACGATCGCGCGCGCCTTCGGCGTGCGCGTCAGCTACGATCCGGTGGCCGGGCGCGTCAACGTCATGACGCCGGGCATCGGCGAAGCGCCGCCCGCGGCGAACCTCACTTCCGTCACGCAGTAACGCGGCCGCTCGGGGACACGGAGGATATGCCTGTTCTAGGAGCCTGTCGGGTTATGGCACATTAAACGGCTATAACCCGACAGGCTCCTAGAGGCCGAGAACCGCGAGCCCGCGCGGCGCAAGGGCCGTGAAATCACGCTCATCCCGTGTGACGACCGCCGTCGCCCCATGCTCGATGGCGGTGGCGATAATGAGGGCGTCGACGGTCCGCTTTGCCTCCGAGCGGCTTTGGCCCAAGAGATTCCCCGCCGCGCGCGCCGCTGCAGCCGTCGTCGGTTTGTCTGCGTCGAACACGCGAAGAACCCGATGAACGAGTGCATCTCGACTCGTGCCGCGCAGCACCTCGGCGAGGACGGGGGCCGGCACGACCATCGTTGCGCCGAATCGCCGAAGCTGCGCTACGAGGGCCGCCGCGTTTACGTCTTCCCGCGAGAGCGCGATGAGCGCACCGCTGTCGAGCGCGACGATCCTTTGCCGACCCACGAACGTACTAACCGTTCTGCCCACGCCTCCGCCTCCTTCGGGATCGGTCCGCGCTTGTGCTCGAACTCGGCGAGCCAGGCGTCGATACGCAGGTGTTGCGCTTGCGCTCGAAGCGCCTGGTCGACGAACTCCGAATAGTTTCCGCTCTCACCGACGAGGAAGGAGACCGCCTTGTCCGTGTCCTTGGAAATGGTGACGGTTCGCCGCACGACTCCACTGCGCTTTGCCACAGGATCATCATACTATTGGTATGACGAATCGTCAAGGCGAGAACGCGGCATCCACGAAGAGTTGCGGTCCGACCGCGGCGACGAGTAACGCCGATATGCCGAGCACCACGATCGCGCGCAGCGCGTTCATTCGCTAATGCCCTCCGGCTCCTCCACCGGCCGTATCTCCTCCGGATTCGATTTCCAAAAGCCGTAGCTAAAGAAGAAGATCAAGCCGACACAGAGCGCACCGGCGAACCACTCCCACGTCATGCGTGAGAGCCCGAAGATCGCGAGAAAGAGCGCCATCACGATGCCGAGCACCGGGAAGAGCGGCACGAACGGCACTTTGAAGACGCGCGGAATATCCGGCCGTCGCGCGCGTAGGTAGAGTACGCCGGCGCAGACGACAGAGAACGCGATGAGGGTGCCGATGTTCACTAGGTTGAGCAGCTGAACGAGCGGCACGATGAGCGCGAGAATGGCGACCGCGACGCCGGTGAGCATGGTCGTGATGATCGGCGTCTTGAAGCGCGGATGCACGTACGCGACCGCCGACGGCAGCATCTTGTCGCGTGCCATCACATAGAAAATGCGCGACTGCCCGAGCAGCGACGCGAGGGCGACGCTCGTCGTACCGGCGAGCACGCCGACGGTGACGATCCAGCCGACGATGGGAATGTGCAGCGGCGCGAGCGCGGCGACGAGCGGGTCCTTCACCGGCACCGTGTTCCACGGCATCGCGCCGACGAGCACGATCGCGGTCGCGCAGTAGAGCAGCGTCCCGATCGCGAGCGAGCCGATGACGCCGACGGGAATGTCGCGCTGCGGATTGCGGCACTCCTCGGCGGTCGTGGTTGCCGTGTCGAAGCCGATGTAGCTGAAGAAGACGAATGCTGCGATCGCGACGATGCCGTACGGTTGCGCCGACGACGAAAAGTCTGCCATGCCGCCGAACGGACGCAAGCCGCCCCAGCCCATCGGGTTGAAGTCGTGAAAGTTGGCGGCGTGGAAGAGCAGCGCGCCTGCGCCGATGAAGACGAGCAGCGCTCCGATCTTGAGCACGACGAAGACGTTGTTCGTCGTTGCCGACTCGCGGATGCCGACCGAGAGCAGAAGGGAGAGCGCGATGATGAAGATCGCGGCGACGAGATCGTACTGCGAGTGCAGCAGATCCCAGCGCCAGAACTGCCACCACGGTCCGTGCATGATGAGGTTCGACGTCTGCGCCGCCGCGGGAAGGCCGAGTCCTAGACCTTTGAGGATATCTTGCACCGCCGCGGAGAACTGCTGCGCCACCGGTGCGGCGCTGATGCCGTACTCGAAGATGAGCGCGAAGCCGATGATCCACGCGACGAGCTTGCCGAGCGTCGCGTAGGCGTACGTGTACGCGCTTCCGGCGATCGGCACCATCGATCCCAGCTCGGCGTAGCAGAGCGCCGCGAAGAACGACGTGAGGGCGGCGAGGAGATAGGAGACCATGACGGCCGGCCCCGCGCCCTTGACGGCGGTGCCGATGGTGGTGAAGATGCCGCCGCCGATCATCGTGCCGAGCCCGATCGCGATGAGGTCGCGCCCCGAGAGCGCGCGGCGGAGAATCCGCTTTTGGGCCAGGGCACGAAGCTGTTCCAAGTTCGTCGTAGCGACGAGCCGGCTCAGGAAGGACATCGTGGAAGCCTTCGCAGGGGACGCTCCCTTGTCATCCTGTGGGTTCCTCGTTCTCATTCAGCGAATGCGGCGCATAGCGTTCGCATGCGGCTACGCAGCGACCGCTTCCGCGCTGCACCGTAGCGGTCGCGATTACGGCGCGGAGGCGTCCTTTCTCCAGCGGCGCTCGGGTACTCCGAGCGCCGCATTCGTTACGCGCGCCCAGACAAAGAGCGCGTCGCTCAAACGATTGAGATAGCGCAGCACCGCGGGGTCGACGTCCTCACCGGACTCTCGCAGCGCGAGCACGCGCCGCTCCGCACGGCGGCAGATCGTGCGTGCGAGATGGAGCATCGCACCGGGCAATGCGCCGCCCGGATGGATGAAGGTGTCGAGCGCGGGAAGCGTTGCTTCGGATTCGTCGATCGCTTGCTCGAGCGCGGCCACGTCCGCATCCCGAACGGCCGGCGCGTTCCGTGCCGAGACGGTTGGGGTTGCAAGCTCGGCACCGAGGTCGAAGAGCTTATCTTGTACCCCCGCGAGCCACGCCTCGATCGCCGCGGCGCTCGCTTCCGCCTCCCGACTCGTTGGTTCGTCATCCCGAGCTTGTCGAAGGACGGCATGCAGCTGCGCTCGCGCAACGCCGATCGCGCTCGACAGCTCGTCGACCGTTCCGTAGGCCTCGATGCACCGGTCCGTTTTGCGGACGCGCGGTCCGCCGTAAAGCCCGGTGGTGCCGTCGTCGCCTGTGCGCGTGTAGATGCGCGTGTGCTTGGACATCCCCTAACCTTCTGCGTTCGTCGCCGTCATCCTGAGCTTGGCGAAGGACGAGGGGCTTGCGCGCATGCGCGCGAACGCCAGCCGGTCGTGTCCGCCGAGCTCTCGAAGCAGCCCGTCATCAAAGAAGTGCCGCCGAAGGGCGACGACCTTTCCGCATGGTACACCGCCGTCTGTCTGCGCGCCGAACTCGTCTCGTATTCGCCGGTGCGCGGCTGCGTGGTGCTGCGCCCGTACGGCTTCGGCTTCTGGGAGAATCTCCAGCGCGAGCTCGACGCGCGCTTCAAGGCAACCGGCCACGAGAACGCCTATTTCCCGCTGCTCATCCCCGAGAGCTTATTGATGAAGGAGGCGGAGCACGTCGAAGGCTTCGCGCCGGAAGTGGCGTGGGTGACGCAAGGCGGCAGCGAAAAGCTTACGGAACGCCTCGCGATTCGCCCGACGTCCGAGGTCATCATCGGTACGATGTATGCGCAGTGGATCGAGTCGCATCGCGATCTTCCCATTCTCATCAACCAGTGGTGCAACGTGGTGCGATGGGAGAGGGCGACGCGGCCGTTTCTGCGCACGATGGAGTTCCTCTGGCAAGAGGGTCACACCGCGCACGCGACTGCGGAGCAGGCGCGCGAAGAGACGCTGAAGATTCTCGACGTGTACCGCGACTTCGCCGAAAACGTCGCCGCGTTACCCGTCTACGCGGGCGTAAAAAGCGAGAGCGAGCGTTTTCCGGGCGCGGAAGAGACGTACTCGATCGAAGCGCTGATGCCCGATGGCAAAGCTTTGCAATCGGCGACATCGCACGACCTGGGGCAGAACTTCGCGAAGGCGTACGACATTACGTTCGCCGACGCGGACGGCACGATCAAACACGTCTACACGACGTCGTGGGGAATGTCGTGGCGAATGCTCGGGGCGGTCATCATGGCACACGGCGACGATCGAGGGTTGCGGCTGCCGCCGAAGCTCGCTCCGCTGGAAGCCGTCATCGTTCCCATCGTCAAGGCAAACGATCGTCGCGCCCTTGCCGCGGCGGCGCACGTGCGCGCAGCGCTGGCCGAGCGCGGCTTTCGCGTTCGCGTGGATGACCGGGACCAGACCCCGGGTTGGAAGTACGCGGAGTGGGAGATCCGCGGCGTCCCGGTGCGGATCGAAATCGGTCCGCGGGACGTTGACAATTCCAGCGTGACGTTCGTACGCCGAGACAAGCGCAAAGGCGAGGAGGGCGCGAGCCATAGCGTCCCCACGGGCGGCGTCGCAGAGGCGCTGCGCGAAGCGCTCGACGCGGTGCACGCGCACCTGTTCGCGCAAGCCAAGGAGTTCCTGACAGCTCATACGTTTGCGGTGAGCGAAAAAGACGAGTTTTTCGAGCGATGCGGCAACCGGGCCGGGATGATTGACATCCCGTGGTGTGCGCGCCCCGAGTGCGAGGCGTTCGTCAAGGCGCAGACCGGCGCGACCACGCGCAACCTTCGTGCGCTCGAAGGAGAGGCGCGCTGCGTCGCGTGCGGCGAGCCGGCCCGCGTTCGCGCGTACTTCGCGCAATCGTACTGATGCGGCTCTTCCTCGCGCTCTGCCTCGCTTTCGTGCTCGCGCGAGGGATCGCGTCGGCCGAGATGCCGGGCATCGCCGAGCTCGATGCCGACGCGCGCGCGGCGGGCAACCTCAAGCCCCTGGCGATTCGCATCGGGGACCGGCTCTTCGCCACGCCCTGGCCGGCGCAGGTGACGCAGGTCTCCGCCAACGGCGTCGACGGGCACGTCGTCATTGGGGTGCGCATCTCCGGCGTTCATTTCCACCGCGCGCTCAGCCGAAGCGACTTCGAGGACGAGGTGAGCCGCGTGGTGGAGCAGGCCTTTGCCGCAGCGCCCGGGGCCGAAGAAGTCGATATCTGGGCGTCCGTTCCCATCGTCGTAGGCAAAGACATGATCGTGAGCGGCGACCTGGCAGTGCCAACGACGAAGCCCGTCTTCACGCTCTCCGTGCGCCGCGGTACCGACCCGTCCCACGATCGCGCCTTCTGGGACGAGGACTGGGCGCGCACCGCTTTCAAACAGGACTGGTAGTGTATCGCAAGACCGTTCTCCCCGGCGGGATCCGCGTCATCACCGAATCGATGCCGGCCGTCCGCTCCGCGACGATCGGCATTTGGGCCGACGTCGGCTCTTCGGCGGAAGCGCCAGAGCGGCGCGGCATCTCGCACGTCATCGAGCATATGCTCTTCAAGGGTACCATGCAACGAACCGCTCGCGAGATCGCGGAAACGATGGACGCCGTCGGCGGCAATCTCAACGCGTTCACGGATAAAGAGACGACCTGCTACTACGCCAAGGTCATCGATCGTCACGTGCCGCTCGCGATGGACGTTCTTTCCGATATGTTCCTTCACTCGCTCTTCGATGCGGAGGAGCTAGGGAAAGAGCAGCGGGTGATTCTCGAAGAGATCAAGATGTACGATGACTCGCCGGACGAGCAAATACACGATCTCTTCATTCGCACGATGTGGAAGGGCGCGAACCTCGGCGACCCGACGATCGGCAGCGCCGAGACGGTCGCGGCCGTCACTTCCGACGACCTGCGCGAGCACATGCGGCGCTTCTACGCTCCCAATGCCGTCGTGGCGACCGCCGCCGGGAACGTCGATCACGATGCGTTCGTCGCGCTCGTCGCCGAACGTTTCAACGAATTCGGCGGATCGTGTCCGCCAGTACGCTCCGAGTCGCCGCAGGCCGCGCCGACGACGCATTTCAAGCACAAGGACACCGAGCAGGCGCATCTCGTCATCGGTGCCCAGAGCCTGAGCGTTCGCGACGAGCGCCGCTACCAGCTCGCCGTGCTCGACACGCTGCTCGGCGGCGGGATGTCGAGCCGCTTGTTCCAGGAAGTGCGGGAGAAGCGCGGGCTCGTCTATTCGGTCTACTCGTTCCAAGCCGGGTACCGCGAAACGGGTCTCTTTGGGGCCTACGCAGGAACGTCGCCGGAGAACGTGCGGACGTGCATCGATGTCATCTCGCAAGAGTTCGCGAAAATGCGCGATGTAACGGTGGGCGCGGACGAACTCTCGCGCGCGAAGGAGCACATTAAGGGAAGCTTGACGCTCTCGCTCGAGGCAACGTCGAGCCGCATGATTCGCCTGGGACGCAACGAGTTCGCCTTAGGGCGCGACCTGGCTCCGGAGGAGGTGGAGGAGCGCGTCGACGCGGTAACGGGCGAAGAAGTGCGCGCTCTCGCGTGCGACCTGCTCGCGCAGGATCGCATCGGCCTGTGCGTGCTCGGCCCGGTGGACGAAGACGTGCTGGAGCGGCGTCGCTTTGCCGCATAGCGCGTCTGCGCTGCCGTTTTGGACGTGGCAGCTCTACGTCGCACTCGCAATCAACGTCGTCATCCAAGCGATTCAGATCG
>VFSW01005607.1_pt1 | contig 18551 bp, 21 predicted proteins | sample 5358111 | NCBI WGS metagenome assembly VFSW01 (sample SAMN11554181, study PRJNA540505) | mine drainage metagenome | isolation source: sediment from site ElyBrook_90M | place: USA: Ely Copper Mine, Vershire, VT | collected 2017 | reverse complement strand
CCTGACAACGCTGTGCGACCTTAGCCACGCCCGCGAGTGGAGATTCCTTGATAGCGATGTTCCCGGCCATCTGCGTACCGCGCCCCTTTTCGAGCGATGCAGCCCGCAGCGCGTCCGCGAGTTTGCGCTGCCGCTCAATGTCCGTTAGCTCGCCGCCGTAGTCGTAGGCTGGACTTGCGAAGGATACATTGCTGATGTTGTTAGCCATTCAGAGCCTCGCTGATCTTACGCAACACATTAGACTCATTCCACTCAACAGCAGAGCGCAACACATCCGGCAGGGTGGCAATCATCTGCTCCAATTCAACTCTATGCAGCGGATCGTGTTTCGCGTGATGCCGCATAGACGTAAATTCAACTCCGTAATGCTTGCCTAGATCGTCCACAGCGGACATCGGCAACGACTCGCTCTCGAATGCGTGCATATATCCCAACAGCAAAGCCGCATCGTGATGCGCAATCAGGTAATACTGACTTCCCGCCAATTCAGCGGCATCGAAACGAAAAGGGATATCTTCAACTTCCATACGGCGCAAATCATCGCGCAACATTTCATCGTGCCCGCGCTCTTCTTCCAAATGCTTCGCGTAATAGTCCCGCAAAGCGCCTTGAGCTTTCGGAATAGCGAATTCGAGTAATGGAGCAGATGCAATCATGGTGCGATAGTTGAATAGCATTAAATTGATGATGAAATTTTCATCGTAAAAATTCGCCATTAGAACGCAGCGCCTGCGTATGCGGCATAGGCAGCAAGCGCCGCCGATCCTACCTGTGCAGTTGACGCATTGGCGGAATTCGCCGCACCGACTTGCGAATTGTATATACCAAGCGCGCTCTGATTCTGCCCCTGTGCCGCACCGAACAAATCAGCCCCCGGCGTGTATCCCTGTTGCCCAGCGCCAGAAAACTGCGGATTCTGAATCTGCGTGCCAGTGCGTATCGCGTTCCATTCGTTCAGAGGCTGATTGCGCGACGATGTAGCAAGCTGGTAAGTCTGCGGCATGGTAGCAATTGCGGACTGCCGCGCCTGTGTATAGGCGTCGTTCTTTTGCTGACCGAACGTGCGCGAGGCGTTATCGTATGCCTCACTGCCCTGCATGATTCCCTGATTCGACAACTTTGCATCGAACGTCTTTTGGTTCTGATCCCACTGCGGGTCAAGCCGCGCTGTCTGCGTCGCGTAGGATTTATCGTAGATATCGCCAACGGACGAATAGTCGAACGGCTGCGAGAATGCGTCTGCTGTGCGCTGCCCTGCCGCTTGGCTCATGCTCCCGGCCTGATTGCTCGCAGCAAGTTGAGAATCTAGCGCCTGCTGCGCGCGTGGATCAAGCTGAATGTTGCTTGACCATTTATCCGGCCCTAATTGCGTCCACGTCTGCGACCCGTAAGGCGTGAATTGGTCGTACCGATTCGCGCCAGTCTGCGCGCGGATGTTTTCCAGATTTCCGGTCGAAGTCTCTTTTGCCGCACCGACATAATCCGGCGCGGGCGGTGCGCTTGGTGAATCGCTCATGCTGCTAACCTCATTTTTTCAGGAACACGTAAATTGAGCCACCGACAATCTTCGCGGCGCATACACAGCACGATTATGTCGCCTATCTTCCCATCGTGTTCGTATGCTTGCGAAATCTTGGTTTCGTATTTGAAGCCAAGATGTTTGTCAAAGCGCAGCGCTTGCTCGTTATCGTCCTCAACAAACCCAGTGATGCGCTTCACTTTTAGCTGCTCGAATGGAAAGTAGAAGCACGTCCATAGATACGCCTTTGTCATCCAATCCTTACCAATGGCCGCGACGTGCATATTGATGTTTACGCCGTTCCACTCGTTAAATACACAACCCGCAATCAGTTCGCCATCGCGCAGCATACCTATGCCCATGCTAGGCCCATAGCCCTCGCCGCGCCTTTGGTGCTTGGCTACCCAATCGGAAACATTCTGCCCATGCACTATTTGTCTCATGGCATATCAGGCCAATAAAGATTTTGCTTGCTCGCGTTTTCACTTTTTGGAATTACGCGAATTCGCGTGCATTTCAAAACGCCTTGACCTATAACTATTCGGCGCATATAATTCCTTGTCGTCCGCCATTTTGTAGGCGTTGCACAGCGTCAATGTTAAGGGGCCTTGGAATCTCGTGTAGTGTGCTAAGCCGGGACACCCATAGCTCAAAATGGCGGGCGATGTTCATATCACCGCCCCAGGCTCGAGTACAACATCTGTAGCCAACCACCTGCAATCCATGCCGTTGATCGTAGCCACCAGCACCGGCGCGCCGCAGAATCCAATCCCGCTCACGCCTTGCCATACCTTGTAGATCGTATCACCGCTCCACATCGTTGCATCCCAGATTGCGGTATCCCATACCGCAGTAGGCATTGGGGATAGCGATGCGGAACCTGTAGGCACGGACGTATCGAAGTCAACGTTCACATCCACCAACACGCCGGGAATTCCATTGCTCGAAATCATCGGGCGCATCATCGTAAATCGCTTTAGCTGTCCGCGCGAGCCAAAGTAATTGAATGCCTGCTGTCCCTGTCCGGTAATGTCAGAAGTATTGTCCGCGAAACCGCTCCATGCGAGCGCTACGAAGCCATTGGCGCCGAAGTATGGAATCTGATTAAACAGCGCCCAGCAATTGGCCGTCCAGCCGCTGAAATCGCACCATGCTTTTGTGATCGTGTTCATTACGTACTGAACCTGCGCGCTGCCAGTCGTCACAGGAATATTGACGTGCAGCGCATTCGCCTTGGGATATGAAATCATCTCCCACCCGAAGTTACCGGAATAGGCAGCTACCGCGTCAGACATAGCCGTCCTGATCTTGTCAGAAAGCGCGGAACTGTAATCTATGGTGTTCGATTGCAACAGTTTGGAAAGCTCGAAAACGCCGTCGAAAGTCAGTAGCAGCAAGTCGCCGCCGTATTTAATGAAGCAGCGCAGGCCTATGGGTGCACCGACGTTCCACACCCCGGCCAGCGTCCACGTAACATCGTTGGCAGGGTCAATCCCGCGATACACGATAACCTGACCTTGCGATGTGACAAATACCGCGAGATCGTCCGGCCCCTGCCCTGAGTCCACCGTCCACGTTCCCATAGCCACCAGATAACCACCGATACCGGCTAGGGATTGAAAGTTCAATTGCTGCGCCGCTCCGCCGATAGAGTCAATCGGCAGATACCAGACCTTTAGCGTGTTCTTTTCCACAAACCACAGCCGACGCTTGAACACGTTGACGTGTATCAGATTCGCCGCCGTAACGCCTGTAATTGCGGGCACGCTCACCGCCGTGATCGTAGTCCATGTCGTGCCATCGTAAAGCTGCGGCCCATCCGACCCATTAACGGCATACATGAAGTTGCCGCCAGCCGTGGCGAAGTTGATATACTGGAAGCGGGCATTGGTAAGCCCTGTCACCGCCGCAGCGCCTACGGTGCCGCCTGACGTAACGTCATAGATGGAAAGCGCCGTTGCCACCGCTGCGAACATCTTGGAAGTCGTCGGCGAATTGTAGACCAGCAGGCTTTCACACTGGCCAGTGAATCCGTAGGCATGCCGCGAATAGCCCCCACGCATTGACACGTCAGTAGCCGATGGAAACCAATTGGACAGAATCACCGCGTCATCAGGAGCCATATCCGCCCAGCTATCTCGCGCATTCCAGCCTCCGACCGGAGCGGCGAGGGATTGCGTCTTAGCGCGGAATACCTGCGCGCCGCGTTTGATTGCGGCTGCGCGTAGCGTGGCTGTGGTTTGGATGCGCTGCATCAGTTGCGCCCCAGAATCTTCGCCGTGTTGCCGTCGAATATCACGAAGTTGCGCGTACCTGTGCCTGCGCCGCGTGAGCCTGCGTCAAGGTATTTGATGCCAGGAACTCCAGCCTGACGTAATTTTTCACTCGCTTCTGCGAATGTCTTTCCGCTTGCCGCGATTCGATGATAAATGCTCTGTCCTAATTCGCTCGCGTCATAATCACCACCGCTTGGATGCCAGAAATCCTTGTCAATCTTTGCAAGCGCATCGCGCACAGATTGCGGCTGCTGACTCAGCGGCTTATCCCAATCGAGCATCTTGGCTATGTGCTCGTCGGGAAGGTCTACTTTGTACAGATTCGGTTGATAAGTTGAAACTTTACCTCTATAGGATTCGAGATTGCTTTGCCATGTCTTTAAATTGTTTATCAGTTCCTCGTTAGGTTGTTTCCTTGATTGTTCCTTCGCAGCTTTTTTTTGTAATTCATCTATTTGTTGTTGCAGAGAAGCGTCGTTTGAACGCAGCCTTCCTCCGGTTGCATCGTACATTTCTGACGTTGCTGGTTTCCCGTCAACAATAACCTGCCCGGACTTTTGCATGGTTATATTGTCTTTATAGTAACGAGCCACGCCAGGATTTTCGGCCAAATAAATCCCATGCCCGTAAGCCTGCGCGCCCTCGCCGGTTCCAATCTTGGAGGTATCGAAAGCGTCAAACTTATGCGGTGAACCGTGCCATGTAATCGCCCCTCTTTGCGCAGACAGCGCGCCCGGCACACTTGGCTCCCACGCCTTCAATGCGCGCACAGCAGGCCCGGCAAACGGCGCTACGGCAGTCGCCATGCTCATCACAACATTGTCGCGTTCCTGCCTATCCTGCACCGCCTTCCAGTCGTTATAGCCGGGTGACATCACGGACGCAGGAACTGCCCGCGCCTGTTGCATCTTGAGAGCTTGGGCAAGCATGTTAGGATTTACCGTAGCAGGCCCTTGTTGCTGTTGCATTTGAGCGAGCGCCCCTGCAAGTTCATTTGAATCTGCCATTTGTCACTCAACATGCTTCCAAATCCGTTTTTTCTTGATGTGGCGAATCAACCCTTCGCTCACCCCATATGATCGAGAAATGCCAGCGCAGGTTTCGCCGGCCATAAGACGCTTTCTGATCACTGGTATATCAGATTCTATCAATATCGAGCATCCTTGCTCACTTCCACGTAGGACGCGCCTACGTCCTTTGGCGTCCATATCCTTGATATTTTCGACGTGCGTTCCGAGGAACAAATGCTTTGACTCGATGCAATTCCTCACGTCACAGCTATGGCATACCTCTTTATCGTCAGGGATAGCGCCATGATCGCGTTCCCATACTGCGCGATGAAGGCGCACTAATTTCTTATTGCCGCACTGAATGCGACCATACCCACAGTCATCTTTTGCTCCTGTGAACAACAGACACTCTCCGACGCGCTCTGTTTGCGCGGCGACACGCTCCCAAAATGGCAATTGCCGAAACGCCCACGACATAGTGGGCTTGGATGTAGTGCGGATATAATTTCTAGGCATGATATTCTCCGGGTTAAAAACCGTATCAATCATACCATATGTTACTGTATTCATTATAAATTATACCCGCTATCAGGCACATTCTCCCATCCTATCAGGATATCCGCAGGCGTAGGCGAGAAGCTCAAAGTCTGTGACCCGCTGTCATTAGCCTTGGCAATGTTTTTCTGATCGGTGAAGTCGCGGTAGATTGCCGTGGTGTCGAAGCCCTTGATCTCGAACAGTTTGAGCTTGAGCGCGAGCACCATAAGCTCGTCCGGCCAGATGCAGGTATCGGTATCGACAGTGAACAGGGATTTATCCGGCTGCGTTGCAGCCGCTGATTTCACCCAATACTTTGTGATGTAGTTCAGCCCCAGATATTCGTTGCTTGCCACTGGAGGCCACAATTGCAGATAGTCATCCTGCACATACCACCGGATGCGCGGCCCGCTGGCGATGTAGCCGGATTTCAGCCATTCCACTTGCTGTTGCGTCTCAGGCCCAAGCAGGATCCAGTGCTTTGACTTGTCCCAATGCGTGTTGTCTACCATGCGATCATAGGCTGCAGGCAACGTGTATTTAGTCTTGCAGAAAGTAATGGACTCGCCCGTTGCGGACGCCGTGCACGCCTGCGTCATCGTGACCTGTGTCGCGCTGTCGATGGACTGAATATACGTGTCCTGATTGATGCCGTTGCCGATGGCTTGGTATGTCGATGCAGCAAGCGCAGCCGTGCTCGGAATGCCGGTAATTATCGCGCTGCCGTTCGTCACCGTGCCTGTGGTCGTGAGATACGCCGTGGTAAACCGATACTCAATCTGCAACGCCTGCCAATCATACTCGCGCGCCAGCATCCGACCAGCGCCGTTAATGAGATAAAGATACTGCTGCGTCTGGGCGACAGTGCTCCCCACTACGGACGATGGCACATCAAGGCCCATCTCGCCCGCAGCTTGGTCTACCAGTTGCAGCAGCGTGTCACTCACGGCATAGCGCCCTCATAGTTACTTTTGCGCCTTCTACCATCTGATACCCGGCAGGAGCTTTTTCCATCGGAGGCGCATCTCCCAGCACCTCACAAACAGTCAACGCCTCGACGCGCTGCCATCCGTGCAATTCACTACCTGCCTGAAAACGCTGATCGAGCCGGATAAATTCACCGCTTGGCGAACACATATTAGGATCAATAGTGCATTGACAATATTCGCCAGCACGAAACCCTGACGTGTTTGTGGGTGGCCCGAACATGACCAGCGCGACCACCGGCTTGTCGATAATTATCGGTGCAGTATCCATTGATCTGGCCTCACATAAATACCCAACTCACGCAGTTTAATAAGCCAACAATTCCAAGCTATAACAGGGCTGCTTCCGCTAACTGCGGTTTGCGTAGTCAACTGCGCACAGTTCCATTTTCCATACTTGAAAAATATATGCGGCTTCATCATGCAGCCTTCTTCGGCACGCCAAGCGTTTCAGTAGACTTTGCCGCTGGCGCAGTCTTTTGCTCAAGCATGGCCCGCAGTTCAGCCATTTCCTTGTCGCGAGCTTCGTCCTTGGCCTTCAATGCCGCAATTTCCGCCGCCTGCTTGTCGTTGATGGCAGAGTCCTTGGCGAGCTTCAGAAAGTTGTTGGCACGCAGCCTGAACTGAATCGGAGACATGCCGACGTGCATCCCGATCTTTTGAATCTGATCGTCAGAGGCAAAGGCTATCTGCTCGACGGTGTAGAAATACATGTGTCCCATAAAATAAAAAAATGCAGGCGTGAGCACCGGCCATGCCGACAAAGGCGTGCCGTTTTTGTCGCCGTCCTCTCCGTTGGTGTTTTTGAAGTTCGCCCATTGCCGAGGAAACCGCTGCTTGTGGATGTCGCGCGCCGGAGTCTGGATGATGTTCAGGTTGTTACCAGGCGTGTGTATCTCGACATACACCACGTCATCGAACACCGGGCGCTGTTCCTGATCGCTCTTGAATTCGTTGTGACGCGGCTGACTATAAAAGCGCACCCACAGAGCATCATCTGGATTACGCGCGCCGTTGTATTCCGGGTTTTCAGGATGGTCTACGTTGACCATTACATTGTTCGATTGTGCCATTGCGATACCTCATCAAGTAGTTGATGGTTGAACTGCGGATTGTCTTTCTGCCTGCTCTAAAACGAATTTGGCTACCGCGCGGTCTTCGCGGTAACGAATGTGATCTTCTATCAGTGGATGCATGTACAACGGCAACGGATTGATTGATACGTCAAGATCAACTGCGCACGCGCATTTTTGCTCTCCGCGTTCGTAGCGGAAGACATCCAATACGTGGCCGCATTTGCAAGTACTGAACATCAAGCCGCCTTTTTCTCGCTCTGCGCCTGCGTCAGTCGCAAGCGATGTTGCAGCAAGCCATCGCCTTTAATTTCGATCTTGCAGTTGGCGAAGGCAGGTATCAATTCAAAGAAATCGTGACAGCCCTGAAGCATCTGCGGGCTTGTCCAATACCACGCTCCGTCAGGCAGATGTACCTTCATAACGTGCTGCTTTTTGCCGCTGTGAAATCCGGCATGCTGCTCACCCCCAAGAGCGAATGAGCAATCCATGCCGAGGATGGTCATCTTTCGATAGCCCAGCCCGGTCAGCAGCGCCATCGCACGCAGCCCCACGTTCGTTCCACCCATGACGATGAATCCAGTCGGGTCAATCTCTTTGATGATGTCGTCAGTCTGATAGGAATTGTATGGATGCCACAACTCGACATCGTGCCCCTGCAAACGATCAAACACGTCAGGATGGCAGCACGAGGCCATGTAGAACTTTGTCTGCCCCTGCGGGCGGCTTATCAGCCGCGCCTTGTGCGGTCGCGGGTCACTCTCAATATGCCCATAGATGTTGTATCCCAGCCCCGCGATATAGTCGTGGGCACCAGATACGGTGAATATGTCGCCTTGCAACTTCGGAACTTCCCATGCCGTTGTCGCCAGGCTTGGCCCGTAGCAGCATAGAATAGCCGTGCGGTCGTGCGGTAATACCGGGTCGAAGCATTTGTAACCGCGTGCCAGTGCAGACACGGCCTGCGCCTTGCGGTCGTCTTCGCTCATCACGGCAAACGTCTTGGGCATCAGCAACGGACGCAAACGAGTCTCGCACACCGGCAGAATCGCTTTCAGCTTTTCAATTACCGGTCCTGACTCATCCTGCATCCAGGTGATCCACTTGAACGCTTCCGGCATATCCTGCTCACCGTATCCAATCGCGGCCATTTCATCGCCAGTGCACGCGGCATGAGTAAGTTTAGTCAGCAGGCACGGCGCACTAGACCACATGGCAAGCGTAAGCGGCCCTCCACTGGTGAAGCAGTTGAGCATTGCGAATTCATACAGCGCGAGCCGTAGCGACTGATTCATGGCTGCAGGAATGTAGCAGCGATGCTTTCCCACGTCCGGCATGACCCCAGCTAAGACCGCCTCGGTATCCGGCACAAAAACAACTTCAGATCCTTGCTCAGCCAGCCAGTCCGCAACCTTCACCCACTCTGCGACGTTGCTGTTCCTGTCTTGCTGAAAATCTGAATCTCGCAGCGTGATCGTGACGTAGTGCTTGCCGAAGCGCACATACTCAGACACTGCGGACATTGCGTATTCTGGAGCCTTGAATATCGGCTCGAATCCTAACGGATGGTGATAGCTAATTTCCTGCTTCCCCTCTCCCCCCATCACCGTGCGAGTTATCGACGGCAATAGGGGCGGGAACTGCGCAAGCAATGACTGAATGCGCCACTGCTTGCGCTCATACGAAAAGGCTATGTCTCGCTGCGACGATGCCCTATCGCCCAGCACGAAACTGAGCGATATTGAGTCCTCTCCTCGCGCTCGCCGCTCACGCTCGACATTGACCAAGAAGTCGATCATGTCGAACGTGGCCGGCGACTTCGCCAAATCGTATGCGACTTCAAACATTACGCCACCGGACGACGAATCAGCGGGAAACTTGCGACCGCCGCTACGTTGCTGGTGCTGCCGCCGTTGCTGGTTACCAGCGTCAAGCCCATCACCTGAAAGTCAGATGCAGAGTTTGTTGCCGAGGACAGAACGCCCGCCGTATTGCTGGTGTAAAGCGGAACCGCAGGCTGCACTGACGCCGCCACCAGGATGGACGGATTGCCGCGCGTCATCGCCCAGAAATACACGCCGGACGTTGAGCACGACAGCGCCGAGGCAACGAAAGCCACATCGCCAGCCGTGATCGCCAGCGCCTGCGTAATCATGTTGGCGTTGAATGCCTGATCTACCCACAGCGTAGAGTAGGCAGTAGTCGCTGCGCCCGCAGCCTTAACGTACATCCATTCCGAGCCATCGGTAGCCAGAGTGCGAGTCCCGACGCTGTAACCAGCGGTTGCATCGGGCGTGGTGTTGGACAGGTTAAGTCCAATGTATTGAGTGCTGTATGCCATTTTCGTAACTCCTTGATTTTACACGATATTACGCTATTAAAACCCCTTGAAATTCACTGCCGGAAACCGTCAAATTGCCGGCCCAGCCAATGAGTTTCACAATCGCGTCTTGGTTAACGGCCTGACGTTCGCCGCCGATAGGAACGAAGTTGCGGTCTGCGTGCGGGCGGAAGAATATGTAGTTCGTATTCAGTGCCCACATATGCGCAGCCGTGGCGCCGCTGGTTAGCTGCGTCGGGCTTACCGGCCCAGATACACCGCTTCCCATGCACACGTCCGCAGCCATACCACCGCCATAGAACTTCAACTCCGGCCCGAAACCTGCGCCTGCATTCGCGCTGCCATCGTTGGAATTGACGCGCTGGATTGCTTGCAGCGAATTGACGTAGTAGCCGAAATACGTGGCGTCGCCAATCCACAGGTCAGGCTTGTCAGAACCACGCACCAAACTCAAAGCGAGCGAAGTCATGTATTGCTGAATGTTAGCAGCACTAACAGCAGCTCCCCCATTGGTCACGCCGCTAAACTTCTGCGAGCGCCAGAACGTCCAAGTAGCGCGAGGAATGCCGCCATACGTGCCGGTAGTCGGATCGTCAGGCACAGCAGCCGCGAGGCCCGTCAGGTTCTTCCCGCTGTTGCCTGTGCCATCCTGATATAGATCGTAGTCCATCCTGTTCGGCAACTGCGCCTCGGCCACTCGCATACGGCCTTCCATCAGGTCGATGATGGCCTCTTCGCCACTGTTTTGCAGCATTTGCAGCCCGCTCATCGTTACGCTTGCGTAATACTGCGAAATAGAATACTGCGCCGCGCTGATCGGGCTGTTTTCACCTACGTTCAGCACTTCATACCCGGAATACGAGTTTGCCGTGATGGACGATGGATCTGTGTACATCAGTTCCTCAAGGATTACATTACCCCCTGAGAAAGTGCGTTGATTGCCTTTGCGCTTTAGACGGCGCAGTAGGGCGTTGTTGTTTGTTACGTTGTCGGCGAGTTTTCCGCTACGGCTCTGAATGGTCGTAGCGATCACGTCGCTTATGGAACTGTTGGCAAAAGCCATGATTGTTTATCTCCATTGGGTTACACCCTCCCGCCAGCGACTTGCCGAAGGTTCTCGGTAAGCGTCTCGCGGAGTCCTTTGTCGCCCCCGGAATCGCCTGCGTTCGGTGTCGAACTTGCAAGGCTTACCGTGTTGCGTCTTGCGCGTGCAACAACTGCCTGCTTCGCTGCGGCCTTGGCTGCAGCATCGGCTTGCGCTCTCGCGGTCTGCTCTTGCTGCCAAATGTCGTCGTGCGTGCGAATGGCTTTGTTGTATGCGCTGTCCAGGTCTTTCGCTAACCCTGCTTGGAGTAGTCCAATCATGTCTTCTCTGACCGTGCTGAAATGCGGATACTTGGGGTTGCCCTGAGCATCCTTTGCTTCTGCAAATCCCTTTACCTCTTGCTGCGTTGCATGCGCCTGCAATTCCGCCTGAACGAGTGCCCGCACATCCGGCTGCGGTGGCGCAACCTGCTGCGGTATGGGCATGTTCGGATTGAACTGCGGGAGCTGTCCGCCTTGTGCTAGGAAATCACTCAGCGGTACGTTGTAATCCTGCAATAACTTGAGAGTCGCCTGCACCTTTTGCTGGGGAGTGCCCATAGCAAAAGTCTGATGCACGCGGCCCATGCTCTGAATCCACTCGCCGGGATCGCGCCCGAATTGCTGCAACAATGGCAGCATCGGCTCGATGGCGTCAGCCAGTGGCTTTACTCTGTCGAATTCCTGCTTGTAGGTCGATACCCCGCTGGCGTAGTTCGCCTCTCTCCTGAGTATCGCTTGCTGCACTTCGGGCGCAGCGCCCTTGAATGCGAGCTTTTCCTGTGCGTTCCACGTTGACGGTGGCTCGACGGTGCTCACCGGCGACGGCGCTACCTTTGGATCAACCTGCGTTACGGCTGGTGCCTCAGCCTTACCCGGCGCGAAACGGCCCTTTTCATCGCGAAGACGATCCGCTCTCTGCTCTGCTGTTTCGGTATCGACAGACGGCAACGCATCGCCTTTGGCGATAGTGGCACTAGCGGTATCATCCGCAGTCTTGTCGTCCGTAGATTCAGTATCGAGCGCGGCCAGATTAGCGGCCAGCGACTCGCGCAGCGATGGTTCGTTGTCCTGAGTAGTCAGGTTTTCGTCTTCAAGGGCCATGATGTTTCCTGTTGATTACTTCGCCAGCCAGAGCGTAGCGCTCACGCACTTGAGCACAAAGCCGGAATTGGTACCCAGCGATACGCCCGTGTTCGTGCCTGCGGCGTTGATCTGCGCACCGGATGGCGGATACACCGTGAGCGCATTCGCTCCGGCATTCCATACCCACATCTCATCGGCTGGAGCGCCCGCAGGCACAAGAGCGCCCGTGCTTGCTGCCACTGTCGTGAAGCGATTGACTGCAACGCCCATCGCGTAGGCGTCAGTCTGCGTTGTCCCTGTGGCAGTAAGCGCATTCGCTACGCCACCGTTAATCGCCAGCGAAGTTCCCGCCGACAGCCCGCCCTGCATCGTTAATTTTGCAATACTCATGGTTCGCTCCTTGGTAATCCTCGTGAATTCCACTTGATATGCTCGATCTCACGATTGAGCGCTTGTTTAAACCCTTTGTGCCCCATGCCCTTGATCTGCCGCGCGATAAGTTCCCTGCGCCCCTGCGGATCAACGTCAGCCACGCGCTTGTCTAGATGCTTAACCTCGTTGCCGACCTCGAAACAGTTGTGCCGCTCAAGATGATCACGATGCTTCATCCGAGACTCAATAATCTCGCCGGTAATCATCGACTTGTAAGGCGCTATTTCAGGCATTACGTGATGCGTCAGCACGCGCTCGGCTATCTCGTCGCGGCAATATGTGACAACACCATTGACGATCTCAACCTTCACATCGCCGTGCTTATCGTAGATTGTTCGGCTGCGCATACTGTCTCGCCCATTTCACAATTGTTGCGTCATCGACTGCGCCCCGGCCCCACGGCTGCCCGCGCCGTATGCGCTTTGCGATACGCTCGGTGATAGTCCTCATTGCTGCGTTCCCTGTTCCGCCGCTGTGATCTGGCTGCTTTCAAGCGTAGCCTGCGCGCCGATCTCGGCAACCTCAATGGCAGTCTTCGCTTTCAGCATTGCCTCAAAGCGAGCGAAGTGCTGATCTGCCGCCATGCGCTGCGCCTCAAGCTGAAACTCGAATTGCGCTTTGTTGCGATCCGTATCCTGCTGCATCTGCGCTCGCATGCGCTCCATAGCCATTTCCATCTGCATGCGAGCTTGCTCCGCCGCCTGCTCGGACTGCATGCGCTGTTGCTCGGCCTGTGTATCGGCATGCAACCTAGCCGCGTCCGCCTGTTGCTGCGCCTGAACTTTCACCATTTCGGGATCAACTGGCGGCTGCTTTGGAGCCTTTGCTGCAGCACGCATGCGGTCAAGTGCTTCATCGATGCTCCCTTCGATCTGCTTGCCAACCTTAAACCCGGTAACGCCAAATTTGAGCAAGTCTATAACCAGCGAACCGGCCTCTGGAGCGGCTTGCACAACGGGTAAAGCCTTTTCGAGATAGGCACCCACTGCCGTGAGAAATTCAACGCGCGACTCCTTCTCTGCCTCTTCGTCCATTTGCACCAGAGTATCGGCAGCAATATCAATCCGAAAAGACCGTAGCGGATTCGCATTGTGCTCGCCTTCCAATTCTGGATTACTGGCGCGCGGCCCCATGAGCAACTCCATAGCCTGCGGCACCATTTGCTTATCTTCATCGCTCAACTGATCCACTGCGGATATCTTCATCAGCGTCTGAGGGTCAAACTTCGCGCACATGATCTGCGCCTTCATGCGCAGGATCTCTGTCGCATATTCCGCAACGCTGTCCTGATTCGACTTCAGGCGCAGCGTTGCATACTGCCCCTTGATGCGTTGCGCCGTAGCTGTCTCGCTGGCCTTGGACGCACCGCGCACGATGTCAGCAATGCCTGTGATATCGTAGACCTGCTGCTTGACCTGCTCCATAGCTTCGTAGCAGTGCGTCAGCGCCTCGTAGATGGGCTTGATATCCACCATCTCAAGCGCACGGCCAAGGCCGTTCTTTTCAGCGAATGCAGCCCAGTTTTTAACCGGGATCATCTGCGTATTGTTCGTCTCGGTGAAGATGCGCGCTATCTCTGGCACAGCGGCGTCATAGACGCCCTTGACTTGCAGCGCCTTAATCAGCCCATCGATGCGATCACTCAGACGGTCAAGCTCTAACGCCTGATCCTGATATTCAACGTAGTCCGGCACCGGCACCAGCGTATCGTTCGTCAGCGTTCCGTACAAAGGACGCGGGCAAGGGAAAAATCCCTCAAGCCCAAGCGGATCATCGCGCGTATCGAGTATCTGCCCCATCGACTTGCTGATCCATACCGCTTTCTTCGACGGCTTATCCCATCCCTCGATAATTTTCGCCAGCAGCACTGAATCTGCCTGCACGTTGGAGTTTGAATTCTTATCCTTTGGGCTTGAATCCAGCGGGATAACTTTGCCGACTTCCTCGCCAAATCTCTCAACACACGCCTCTCGGCTCATGTAAACGATGCGCCATACGCGCGTCACCTCTTCCCACGTCCGCGCTACCGAGTGCCCGAAGTCCTTGTAATTCACAAAGTCGCACGGCGCGCATTCGTATTCCAGTTCTTCGCCTTCCGGTTCAACGTCCTCCGTCACCTCTACTCCATCTTCCGGCAATCCCTGCTGCGCCGCCCTGATGTGCGGCTCATATCGTGCCCAGGACGTGCCACGCGCACCCAGGAAGCGATCCTGCACGCTCTGCTTCATCGTCGCCCGGTAGTCTGGGTAATGCTGGATATCGAAGTCTAGGGCACGCTCCAAGATGAGCGATGCAACGCGGCCCACTGGATCGTTGTCGCGGAACCTGCGGGATACATCCGGCTGCGGCAAGCGCGAGAATGTAGCAGGGATCAACGTCTGCACGTTCGAGTAAAGGATATTGAACCGCGACCGCGTATTGCTGGTAACGTGGATCCCGCGATCATCACGATACCGCTTGACGATCTTTTCGACACGGCTTTCCCACTCTCTGAACTCGCGCGCATAGTCCGCGATAGACTTCATCCAAGAGTTGTATTGCCTCTTGGACTCAGCCTGTTCCTTCGTCGGGCGACCTTTGCCGTCGATTGCCAATCGCTACCTCACTTCACGATGAAGCAGTCTATTTCTGCTTACGTTTTCGTACACCGGAATCCATGATGTCATCTCAAGAAATTTGTTGATCGTTATTTCCCCGTGCACAGGACAAGAAACAAACCCTTCTTGCTGGCTTGACGCGATCATGGTCGCCTTGTGCTCAAACAGACATTTGGGGCAGCAAGAAACCGCAATGTTTTCTGACACGTTAACTCCCGTAGTTGATCATCACGTCAATCGTGCATGTGCCGCTTCGCGTAATCGCGCTGATGTTCAGCGGCGTAGGAACTGCGAACGTGCCATCGCTTCCCAGCGTCGGCTGCGGATTGGGCAATGTGAATGCAACGTAGCTCCCCGGCAACACCGGCGTCGATGTTGCTGTCGGCGTAGCGTTCGGCAGTGTCGCAACCTGTGCGCCAGTGCCAACGCTCACGAACGCTGCAACTGTGCCCTCGTTGCAGATCACGATGGTGTCGCCCACGCACGGGAGCGCTGTTGATGTGCTGGCAGTCGATGTCACGCTGATCGGCAGCGTCTTGCACTGGACTGAAATCGGTAAGGCTTGCGGCATGGCTAAATCCTTCCTGTGCTACGGTTTTCGGTTTCTGCCCACAGTTCGTCCATCGTAACGTTTGACGGACGGCCCACGCTTACGCCGCGTATCGGCACGACTTTGGGATTCTCGACTACTTCGATCTCTTGCATAACCTGACAGCCATACGCAAAGCCATCACTCGGATGCGATGCCCAGTTGTGCAGAGGCTCTTTGCTGAATGCCTGCGTGTCGGGATTGAATTCGTATTCCCACGCGCGCAGTCCATCAAGCCCCGCTTCGCAAGCCGTCTTGTGGAATTCGCAGCGCTTGATTACCGTGCGCGCCGCACTGATCTGGTCGGACTTTTTCGATACCGGCACGATGCGAACATGGTCACCGCCTAATGCGGTAAGAAATTTCTCGACGCTCGAATGCTTGGATTGAAATGTTTTCACACGCGCATCATGCGGCAGGTGAATCATCGCCAGCTTGTAGCCTGCATCAGTGATGTTTTTCTGAATGCGCGGGATCCAGTCGTCAGCATCAAGCCCTGAATCGCCCTCGTATTTCAACAGAGCGAATCCACCCATGCGCCGCTGCCAATACCACCAGCCTGCGGTGTCCCTGAATCCGATGTCGCTCGATATCTCGATACCAGGACCGTCATCATCATACATCACACCGTCATTGATGCGGCCAGCGCGCTCGGCCTCATTGACCCAGCGCGACAGTATCGCGCCCTCGCTTGATCCGTATCCGCCCTCCCACACGTGATCATACTTGTCGATGTCAGCAAGGCGATCCGACTCCATGTCGGCGCGCAGCTCATCAGGAAACCAAGGATTGTCGCGCCAGTTGATCGACACACACACAGAGTTTTCCGGCGCGCGCTTGCGAAAAAACACGTCAACTGCGTCTGTCTTGTAGCGCGGATTCCACGAAAACCACATCTCGCTACCGTTCTTCCGAATCGTCGGGCGCAACAGATCTAGCGAGTAAGACGATAGCGTTTGCGCCTCTTCCACCCACGCAATATCATACGATTCGAGAGACTTGATCGTGTCCGCGTTGTAGCTCTGCATGCCGCGAAAAATAATCAGAGAACCGTTCGGCCCGCGTATCTCGTGCTCGACAACATCGAACAACTGCGACACGCCAAGGGAATTGATTTTATCCACCAGCAATTGGCGCACCGAATCCTTGATTGAGTTTTGAACCTCACGAATGCACACAGCGCGCGTAGAGGCAACGATGCATCGAATTATGAGTTGCTCTGCGAAGAAATGCGACTTGGCCCCGCCGCGACCACCGTGAGCGCCTTTGTAGCGCATAGGCTGCAATAGCGGCTTGAGCTTGCGCGGAACTTTAACGCTTAGTTCCATCGACAATCTCCATCACAACTTTTGTGACTACGGGATTTTCAGAATCACCGCCATGAGTGATGGCTTGCGTCGGTTTGCCATCGAGCCTGTCCGCCAGGTCAACAAACCCTGCGATGCTTGGCCCGCGCTTTTCCGTGGCCATCGTCATTTCCTCGATGGTGTCGAGGTAAATTTCTGCGAGCCGGTCAAGTTCAGCGATGCCGTCAGACTTGCAGCGCTTGGCCAATGCGCGATCAATGGCTTGCTGCCATCGTTTGATCTTCGCTGCATTCTGATTGCCCGGTTGACCACCTGATGTCGCCACACTCAATCGAGTCCAAGTGATTGATCAACGTGACAAAAAACGTCACTAATTGCCGCGTTTTATCACATAACGATTTTCCGTGTCAAGAAGTTCTTTTAAACGCGATTTGGCGCATCGGCGGGCTGTTTTGATGGGTAGGTAGCCTGATCGTGCTGGAAATCGCGTGCCAAGGGCAGGAATCGAACCTGCGGCGGTTTAAAGCAACCGTCACCCCTTGGTCAACAGCGTCGAGCAGTTACCCACAACGGAAGCCCGCTGTTGTGTCAGTCGTTGCCGCTTGTGTTGCGGTATTGCGCCTTTGCTATACCGATGCGCTCATTGTAGCGCCCGGTTATCCTGTCGTATTGCAGCGTTGCAACACCGATGCGGCCAATGTGCTTCCAACGCACTTTCTGGACGTGTACATCGACATCTGGCGATCCCTCAGCCTGTTGGCGGTCGATTGTCAGACAATTGTCTGCCTTGTTCCAGAAATGGGCGCTTCCACTCACGTCGCGCGGTGTGGGTGTGGCGTATTTCCCTTCCCGGTCTTTCTGCATCTTGGCGGGGTGCGCGATAAGCCACAGGTGGATGTTGTAGCGCCGTACGCGCTCGATTACATGTGAAAGCGTTTGGCTCACGTATTCCGTCTCACTCATGAACTGAGGTCGGAAATGCTCGAGCTGGTTCCATGGGTCTATCACAACGCCTGTCTTCCACGTGTCCGCAAGGCTGATAAGCTCGCCGGCTTCGTCCAATATTTCCAGAATGTCAGGATTATTAGGCTTACAAAACAGGAACTTGCCTTTAATCCATTCCTCGCCAGCGTCCACGTCGTCACGGTCCATGCGCTCATTGCGACCAGGATTAAAAGGCTTGCCGATATATTTCTCGATGATCTTCGCGTGGTGTAGCGCCAGCGGCCAATTTTCAGGCGAGTAAATCCAGAACTTCCAATCGCCGCGCTTTGCCAGGTTGACCATGAGCGAGTCAACCCACTCTGACTTGCCGCTGTTCGGCACCCCGGTGACCAGCGTCCACTGCGAAAGGCCAACGGTGTAAAGCTGGTCGACCGATGGCCAGCCGGTGCTGTCGCCTTTCGGGAATCCCCCGCTGTCGTAAAGGTCGAATACCTCTTGTCGCGTTTGGTCGTGCGGGATTATCACCACGCCACCTTTTTTTGTTGCGCAGGGTCTACGCCTTTGCCGATCTTTGCCCAATCCTTGATGATGCAGTTCATGAAGGCGCGGTCCCAATCGGCGTATTTGTAGTCACGTGCCTTGGCCACGTTAACGAAAAACTCCAAATGCTGTTCGAGATTGTGAACTTTGTTTTTGATTGCCCACGAGTCCACATTTTTAGAAATAGCAAAATCTTCCGGTATCGGAAGTTTTGCACCCCCCCCCTTACC